>Ga0314774_1001783_pt1 | contig 13143 bp, 9 predicted proteins | sample MetaGCBIA2018_FD_204515 | JGI IMG/M metagenome (GOLD analysis project Ga0314774, IMG submission 204515) | Cryopeg brine microbial communities from Beaufort Sea near Barrow, Alaska, United States - CBIA 2018 | ecosystem: Environmental > Aquatic > Marine > Coastal | place: USA: Alaska | collected... | reverse complement strand
AGTAGAGGGCTTTTGTTCTTGAGATTAATTGAACAGGGAGTTAAAACACCCCCAATTTCATATAAAAAAATTATCAATCAAAATCACGGGTAATGATCGGATACCCCATATAAATAATAATTAAAGTTTATTATTATGAGAAACATTCGCTTTTTGATAATTTTTTTATTTTCCACTGTTGTATTCTATTCCTGTAAAAATGAATCGGCTTCAAAAAAATCACAAGAGATGAGATTTAATCCGGAAGACCATCTTAAATCTAAAAAAAATCACCAAAAACTTCAGGAATCCTACAAGGTCTAATAGATAAATCTTCCCACAAAATAAAAAATGTAATCTATTTTTCGGGAAATCGCAGGGAAATGGACGATTAAACAGGAATTGAAAATTGTGTCACGGGCCTACCTATAAGGATAAGATTACAGCTTTAAAAGAGGGAATAAAAATTTGTGACGTTTAATATACTTATGAAATCCACGTAATTAATTTTTTGACGAAGCGCTTTCCCCGAAATACGGATAAAGGGGAATGTGCTGAGGGGTTGGTGATTCTAAATATGATTTTACCAGAAGCACGGTAGAGAATATTATTTGATTTTCCTTTTCTATGGAATTTTATCACATAACCGGTTTGTCTTGAAAAATCTGGAAAAGTAAATGGGCATCATATTATTTGTCTTGAAAATGACAAGAATTAGGGTTCATTTTTGTTAAAAGTGCCAATTTGTATGGGGTTTTGACGCTTGGTTGGAGTCTCGTCCAACTGCAATCCCGAAGCATCGGGAGCAAAGATGAAAAGCCTTAAGAAATTAGGGCTTTTTTTATGTGCTAAAATGAAATTGTTTCTTAAAGCTGAAATTTTATCTGCAAAATGACGTATCTATACATACTGCGTGAGGGATAGGAGCAAGCTACCATGTAGCGCGGATAGCCCGGCCCGAAGGGCACGCCAATAAAAAAAAGAAAAAATTATTCGGGAAGAACGGTAAATATTATTGATCAAATAAAGATTTGACAAGGGTATTGATCCCTTTAAACATGAGGAAAATTGATCCTGCACAGGCAATGATGCCAAAAATAAGAACGGGAATATAAAAAGGATTTTGCTGGTTGTTAAAAGCACTATAAAGAACAGATGGGCCAAGAAAAGCCAGGGGTAAGGACATGCCCATATATTTTAATCCTTTGCTTAACAATGTTTTATCTGTATTTTTCATTTTGATCTTTATTTCCTTTTTCTTGAAATCAATTATAACCTACCCGTAAATATAAGATTATTGAACGGTATAATCTAAAAAATCGGTTTCTGAAAGTCTGAAATATCCAAAAGCAAAATTATCCGGGTTTGTGGTATTTATAATATTTCCACGTACAGTAGTTGGTTGGGTTTGAAATGGTCCCCCGTTGCCTGATCCTGATTGTGATCTGAGAATGAATAAATATTCATAGAACCTTTTTGAAATTCCCTGGATTTCGAAACCGACTTCCTCTCCAGAAGTTAAATCTTCATTTGAAAAGTAGGCAAATGTCTGGTTTCCGTCCGTAAATTCATCTTCATAGATTTGGATGGATAAATCTTCATAAAAAAATCGAACCAAGTAATAGTTTTGAATGTTGGGCGGATCAGTAAAATATGCTTTAAATTCTATATCTTCTCCTCCCAATCCTCCATTGTCGGTTTGTTCAATATATTCCAATGGAGCTACAGGAAGGAGGGTTTCCGTAGCTCTATAAATTTCGTCCTTATATTCTATTTCGAGTTCGTAAGCTTTATTAAGTTGGGGAACAAACTGATCATTTCTGAAAATACCTGGTTCGTTCTCTTCAAAGGCAAATTCCATCCCGGTTTCGGAAAATACGGATACCTTCGCCCCTTGGGCGGGCGGGACTTGATCATCAAAAAACGGAGCGGTTGTAGTTAGTCTAATCAATTGTACATTACCCACGGTGTTTTTCCTCCAAAATATTGAGGCTTCTATTACCAATCTTGGTTCAGATTCCTCGAGTTCTACTTGAACGACTTCTTCGCAGGAGTACAAGCTGTTAAGGCTTAATAGGAAAAATAAAATTTTGAAGTAGGACATCGCTAAAATTTAAAATTATAAGTGGCCGAGGGAATAATTCCAAATAGGGATAATCTTACAGCTTCGTTTATGTGGGTTTCCTCATTATCCCTGAAATTGAGCGAAACCGCGTTTTTTCGGTTATATATATTATAAATACCGAAATTCCAGGACGAAGAATATTTTGAATTTAATTTTCGGGGCGGAGTGTACGTTGCAGAAATATCTAACCGATGATAACTTGGAAGTCTATTGCTATTTCTGGCGGAAAATACAGGAATCGTTAAATTCTCAATTTGGTATTGTCCGGTAGGAAAGGTGGTGGGAAGACCTGTTTGAAATATGAAATTTGTATTCAATAACCATCTTTCATTAATCTTATAACTCGCAGTTAAAGAAATGTCATGTGTTTTGTCATATCCTGTGTTATACCAATTGCCATTATTGATTCCGGTTTCTATTGCTGTTCTTCCTTCAGTTTTTTGCTCAGATTTCGAGAGGGTATATGCCAGCCATCCGGTAAAATTGCCTGTATTTTTTCTAAATAACACCTCCATCCCGTAGGCCCTGGATTTTCCGTGAAGAATTATCCGTTCAATATCATTATTTGCGACCAAATTTGCACCATCTATATAATCCAGTCTGTTTTTTACCTTTTTATAGAATCCTTCTAATTCCAGAGTATAACTATCCTTTTTTGAATTTTGAAAATACCCAAATGCAATTTGATCCAGCAGTTGTGGTTTGATATACCTACCACTAGGTGTCCATACATCTAAAGGGGTAGGGGAGTTTGTATTTGAAATTAACTGAAGGTATTGACTCATCCGGTTGTAACTTAATTTAACGGACTGAAAATCATTAAAGCTGTAGGAAATTGATAAACGGGGTTCCCAATTTATGAATGTTCTTTCAACTTCATTTTTCGGAAGAATTCGCTGGCCTATTGGATCAGCTTCCTCATAAATTCCAAAATCCGGATTAAATATTACAGGTTTATTATTTTCATATAAACTCAGTGAATCCTGACCCAACCGAAAAAATGAGCTGAACCTTAAGCCATATGTCACAGAAAATTTTTCAGATAGTTTATGGTTTACCGAAAGGTAAAGGGCGTTTTCCAGGGCATATTTTTTTGTAAGCTTAAAATAATTAATACCGGAACTGGCTGTACTGGGTTCAATTTCTCCTGGATTAAACTCATAATAAGTAGATTGAATCCCGTAATCTATACTTAGTTGTTCATTCAGGTGATGATTGAAGTCATATTTTAAATTTAAATTTTTTATACCGCTGTTCCAGTTAAACTCAACAAAATCGAGTGTTAAGCCATAGTAGTAATCACTGTAAATCACGGAGAGGTTTGTGAAAATATTATCGGTTAGTACGTGGTTCCAACGCAGATTGAAAACAGAATTTCCATAAGTATTATTAAAACTTTCACTTATATTAAAAATATCTCTTCCAAAATAACCTGAAAATAAGAGACTGTTGCGATCATTTATTCGATAACTCAGTTTCGTATTTAGATCGTAGAAATAAGCAGAATTGGGATTGTCTATAAGTTTAAGGAACAAATGCGCGTATGAACTTCGGGCACCAATTAAAAACGATCCTTTATCTTTTACAATCGGGCCTTCTACTAATAATCTACTGGAAATTAACCCAATTCCCCCATTAGCATGAAAATTTTTACTGTTTCCGTCCTTTTGGTATATATCGAGTACAGATGATACTCTCCCTCCATATTTTGCGGGAATACCACCTTTGTATAATTTTAAATTTTTTATTGCATCGGGGTTAAAAACCGAAAAGAGCCCAAATAAGTGGGATGCATTATAAATAGTGGCTTCATCCAGTAAAATGAGGTTTTGACCTACCGCTCCGCCCCGAACGTTAAAACCGGACGAACCTTCCCCCGCATTTGAAATACCGGGTAGGAGTAATAAAGATTTTACTATATCTACTTCCCCAAAAACCACGGGGAGGTTTTTAATAGTATTAATTTCCAATTTGGTTACGCTCATCTCTGGAGATCTGATATTAAGCCTCTCAAAATCTTCGGTAATCACCACTTCTTCAAGAAATTCTGAACTTTCATTCAAATTGAAATCTAAACTTTCCGATTTTTCAATTTGAATTTCTTGAGAAAGAGTTTGATAGCCAAGATAACTTACAAAGATTTGATGCTTTCCAGCCGGAATTTTTAAAGAGTAAAATCCATATTGGTTTGTAACGGTGCCAGTACCTAGATCAGGAAAAATTATATTAACTCCAAAAAGGGTTTCATTGTTTGCGGCATCCCGAACAATTCCATTAAGAGTGTTTTTTTCCTGTGCATGTAGATATGAGAAAAGAAAAATGAAAAGTGCAGTAAGTATTTTATTCAATGTAGATTTTTTTATCCAAATATAAGATTTATGAACTTAAAAGATAGTAGATATCATTATTCTGAGGTTAATTTTTGAATTATTTATCTGATTTATTATAAATATGGTAAACCTCATTTACCGGAGACATAATTGATTCTTTTTTTTGACAGATTTAGTTATTTAATAGAATACTAATAGACTTGAAAATAACAAAAAAGTAGAGTATTTACTAGCTTAAATAAAAAAAGCAAGCCGAATATTTATCCGGCTTGCTTTTTTACTACTTAAAATGAACGCTTAATGGCCCAGAATTTTATTTAATGTTTCACTTGGACGCATGGCTTTGTTTACAAGATCTTCATTGGGGTAATAATAACCTCCAATGTCGACTCGTTTTCCCTGAGCATCCAACAAGTCCTGTAAAATCCTGGTTTCGTTGGAAGCCAATTTTTCTGCAAGTTCAGAAAAATGTTCTTTCAACTCAGAATCTTTATTTTGGTTTGCCAGTGCTTGGGCCCAATATAGGGCAAGATAGAAATGACTTCCCCGGTTGTCAATTTCATTCACTTTTCGGGAAGGCGACCTGTTTTCTTTTAAGAATACTTCAGTTGCGTCATCCAGGGTTTCAGAAAGGATCAAAGCTTTTTTATTGTTGTATTTTCCTCCTAAATGTTCTAAAGAAGCAGCAAGAGCCATAAATTCACCTAATGAATCCCATCTTAAATGTCCTTCTTTCATAAACTGTTGTACGTGTTTTGGGGCGGAACCTCCGGCACCTGTTTCAAATAAACCACCTCCACCCATCAATGGGACAATGGAAAGCATTTTGGAACTGGTTCCAAGTTCCAGAATTGGAAATAAATCGGTTAAATAATCCCGTAGGATATTTCCGGTGACAGATATCGTGTCTTTTCCTTCTTTTACTCGTTTCAAAGTATAATTGGTTGCCTCTAGGGGTTCCATGATTTTTATATCCAATCCGGTAGTATCCATTTCAGCCAGATATTTATAGACTTTTTTGATCATTTCGGCATCGTGGCTCCTGTTTTTGTCCAACCAGAAGATCGCAGGCATTCCTGATGATTTAGCTCTGTTTACCGCTAACTTCACCCAGTCTTGAATTGGGGCATCTTTTGCCTGACACATTCTCCAAATGTCACCTTCTTCAACTTTATGTTCAAAAAGAGTGTTTCCATTGGCGTTAATTACCCTAACAATTCCTGGGTTTTCAATTTCAAAGGTTTTATCGTGAGAACCATATTCCTCGGCCTTTTGTGCCATAAATCCCACATTGGGAACTGTTCCCATAGTTGTTGGATCAAAAGCCCCATTTTTCTTGCAAAAATCGATTGTTGCCTGGAAGATCCCTGCATAACTGCTATCCGGAATAACCGCTTTGGTATCTTGCAATTTTCCTTCTGGATTATACATTTTACCGGAAGTCCTTATCATAGCAGGCATAGAAGCATCTATAATAACATCACTTGGTACGTGAAGGTTTGTAATACCCTTGTCAGAATCGACCATAGCCAGTTTAGGGCCATTTTTGAATCCTAATTTAAAATCTTCTTCAATTTCTGCTCTTTTTTCCGGAGATAATTTTTGCAAATCATTAATTAGATCCCCAAGTCCGCTGTTTGCATTCACGCCTATTTCTCCAAAAGTTTTAGCATGTTTGGCGAATATATCTTTGAAGAAAACCTTAACGGCATAGCCAAATATTATGGGGTCTGAAACCTTCATCATTGTTGCTTTCAAATGCAATGAGAAAAGAACGTCTTTCTCCTTGGCATCCGCTATTTGGGCCTCAAGGAATTTAACCAAGGCTTTTTTGCTCATTACAGAAGCATCGATAATTTCTCCTTTTAAGACCTTGAGATTATCTTTGAGTATTTTTTTGTTTCCAGAGGAATCTGTCAATTCAACCTTTAAGCTTCCTGCAGATTCAAGAGTAAGGGATTTTTCATTTGAATAAAAATCTCCTTCTTTCATGGTTGAAACGTGGGTTTTTGAATTTGGATCCCAGGGTCCCATAGAATGCGGATTTTCTTTCGCGAAATTTTTTATGGCTTTCGGGGCTCTTCTATCGGAATTTCCTTCTCTAAGCACCGGATTTACGGCACTACCTTTTATCCTATCGTATTTTTGCTTGATTAATTTATCCTTGTCATCTTTTGGCTCGGTTGGATAGTCAGGTAAATTGAATCCTTTAGCTTGTAATTCTTTAATTGCGGCTTCCAGTTGGGGTTCAGATGCACTTATGTTTGGCAACTTGATGATATTCGCCTCTGGCTTATTTACCAATTCGGCCAATTCTTTTAAAGCATCAGGGACTTTTTGTTCAGAAGATAAGAATTCCGGAAAACTCACCAGAATCCGTGCAGCTAAAGAAATATCTTTTGGTTCAATTTCAATATTTGATGTTTCAGTAAAGGTCCTTACAATTGGCAAGAAGGAATAAGTAGCCAGCATTGGGGCTTCATCAGTTTTGGTGTAAACAATTTTAGATTGTTGTGACATATTAAAAATATTTATTTTAACCACTTTTTGGAATAGAAGTAAACTAATTCCCTTCGAAAATGGGTTTGATTATTAAAATGGTAAAGATTACGTAATTAGGATTGTAAAATTTAACCCCGCGAAGATAAGCTTTTTAGCGATTTTTATATAGGTTGAGAGAGAGGAAGATGAACAGAAATTGTAAAAAGTTAACAAAAAAGCCATTTCAAATTACCTTATACTTTAAAATGGCTTCAATGAAATAACGCTTTGCCACGGGATCTGGAAGGATAGGGCATAGGTGAAAATTCATGACTTACCGGGAACGATATTTTACTTGATGCAAATTGTTCACTAGCGATCCCAAATTATATCGATTTTTTTCTGTAAATAAAAGACCGGTCTTACAATTGAAAGACCGGTCTAAGTAAAAAAGTTTCAATGAAGATAATAGATAGGTTTATTCGGTAACTGCACGAAATGCGTTTACACGACCTTTTCCAAAATAAGCACTTTGGCCATTTCCGTCAATTTTATCGGCTGTATTGCTTAATTGTTTAGCTACGGAATGAGGATCCATTTGTCCGCCATTTTTTGCTATTATAAGAGCGGCAACGCCAGAAACGTGAGGTGCGGCCATACTTGTGCCTGCGCTCCAGAACAAAGAATTATTATTGCCAGAACTCAAAATCATATCAAATGGTGGGTAAACATCAAAATCTCCTCCGGGAGCTGCGATATCTATTAAGGATTTTCCATAGGTGGTGTAACTTGCAGGAACATCAAAGTTAGTGTACTCTGCAGTCCAGTCATAACCCTCAGGGGCAGTTGCGGAAACTGTGATTACATTGTTCAATCCTCCGGGCAACTTAATAAAAGATGTATTTCCATCATAATTTGTATAGTCATTTCCTGCAGAAGCAATTATTGTTGTACCTTTTTTAAAGGCGTAATTAATAGCCTTTTGTTGGGCATTGATAATTTCCTGGATATATTTAGCAGGAATTTTATAAGAATTACCGTCTGCATCTATAAGTGTTCCATTTTTATTCATGGTTGCACCTAAACTCATATTAATAACATCTGCACCCTTATTGGCAGCATAAACTATACCGGCGTTAATGGAGCTAAAAGGACCACTTCCGGTAAATTCAGATAAAACTTTAACTGCTACCAACTCGACATTGGGTGCAACCCCAATAAGTCCTTTGCCATTTTGAGCAGCAGCAATTGTTCCTGCTACATGAGTACCATGATTATCAAATGGAGTAGTCGTCAAAATATTCCAATGTTCACCAGGAATAAAAGAGGCGCAGAGGTCTGTATTTAAATTAGGAGATAATTCAATGTGCTCGGCATCAATTCCAGAATCAAGTACAAACACACTAGCACCTTCACCGGTAAAACCAGCATTCCACGCCTGTGGAGCATCTATTGCTTCAAGACCCCATAAATAATCGTAGTAATAATAGGGTTCTGTGCTACCTATACTGGGAGTAGCTTCTACACCTTCAGATGTTGGAATCCATTTTATTTCGTAATCCGGGATTACAGAAACTATTTTTTTATTCTTTAAAGTGTTTTGGATGAAATTAGCATCCTTGGAACTTACAACAGCAATACCAATTTCGGGAATGCTACTCAAAACTTCCCCGCCACCAGTTTTTATATAATCTTCAACACTCTTGGTCATTTCACTATCTGCAGTAATAACCATATAATTTTTAAATGGAGCTTCTTCCAATTGCATTGTATTGGCGTCCAAAGTTTCATTCACCTGCTCTTTTTCACAGGAAGTTGCAACCAATCCCAGGATGCAAATAGATAATGCTACTTTTGCTAAATAAAATTTTCTTTTCATAATTTTCATAATATTTAATTAAGTTGGGCTTGAATATACAATTTTTTTCTACTTATTGTGTAAAAATATTAGGTGTTGCACTAAATTTATTTGAAAGAAATCTCTTGCTCTTTAGTGCAATATGTTTAAAGAGAATTAAAATATTTGGAAACAATTTTTGCGGGCAACAGAATTAAGAATGCTTGATTTTGTCCTTAAATAAAAACTTTATATGAAGTTAGAAAAGCCAGGTTGTCTGGATGATTAAAAACACGAACAACTGTGCCAGTTTTTAAAAACAAGGTGAAGCGAGGTTTTATAATAAAAAAGCCATTTCAAAATACCTTGTATTTTGAAATGGCTTCTAACGAAATATCGCTTTACCGCTGGATCTTTCTTTAAAGATCGGTAATAAGTCAATTTAAATAACTTACCGCGTGCGATATTTCACTTGATATAAATTGTTCGCGAACGCGCCAAATTATATCAAAAACGTTTTCACCTTTTATAACTGTCTTCATTTTATAAAACACAGAAATGAAGATAAAAACCTGTGTAAAGAACTTAACCTTACTATATTTAAAATAATGGAATTCCTGGTGTCATTCTATTTGAATTTTAAATACTCCTTCAATTTACGGTAAAATTCTTAATTCATTAAATTTTTTAACGTTTGAATTTATAATAATTTTTAAAATGAGGAAAATGTATATGTGTAAGGAAAAAGGTTTGTTTTATGAATGAATTTGCTGTTTTTAAAAAAGTATGGTTTAATTCCTTCCTTTTTTCAATGGTATATTTTGTAGAAAAGAAAAAATAAAAAAAGCCCCAAAATTGGGGCTTTTTAATTTTTCAAGAATGAAGTATTTATCTTCTTTGCTCTTTAATACGGGCTTTTTTACCTGTAAGACCTCTAAAGTAATAAATACGGGCTCTTCTTACAGCGCCACGCTTGTTGATTTCAACTTTTTGAAGTGCGGGCATGTTTACTGGAAAAATACGCTCAACACCTACTGTACCACTCATTTTTCTGATGGTAAAGGTTTTTGAAAGTCCTGATCCCTTAACCTGAATTACTACACCTCTATAAAATTGGGTACGGGTTTTAGCCCCTTCCTTAATTTCATAATAAACAGTAATAGTATCACCTGCAGAAAAGTCAGGAAAATCTTTTTTTGTAACGAATTCGTCTTGTACGAATTTAATTAACGATTCCATAAGATATAGTTTAAAATATATACCAAAACAACATTCACGGATTTCGCCAGAGGTTGATTTAGGGGTGCAAAATTATGAAATATAATAGTATAAATCCTATTATATTTCATTTATTCATCTTTTAATAAATCGGGTCTTAAATTTTTGGTCCTTAAATAAGATTGCTCCTCCCGCCAATCTTCAATTTTAGGAAAATTTCCTGACGTTAAAATTTCGGGAACCTTCCATCCTTTATATTCTGCAGGCCTTGTATAAACTGGTGGTGCAAGTAAATCGTCCTGGAAGGAATCGGTCAGGGCAGAGGTCTCATTTCCCAGCACTCCCGGAATAAGTCTTATTATGGAATCACAAACAACGGCTGCCGCAAGTTCGCCTCCGGAAAGAACATAATCTCCAATGGAAATTTCCCTGGTAATAAAATGATCACGCACTCTTTGGTCTACGCCTTTGTAGTGACCACAAAGGATAAGAATATTTTCCTTTAAAGATAAGGTGTTGACCATTTTTTGGTTTAGGCGTTCTCCATCAGGAGACATATAAATAATTTCATCATAATCCCGTTCAGATTTGAGATGTGTGATGCATTTATCAATGGGCTCGATCATCATCACCATTCCGGCGCCTCCACCAAATTGGTAGTCGTCTATATGTCTGTAATTATCGGTAACGTAATCCCGGAGATTGTGTAGATGGATTTCAACCAATCCTTTGTCAATAGCTCGTTTTAAAATAGAAACCTCAAACGGACTGGTTAAAATATCGGGAACAACAGTAATAATATCAATTCGCATTTTAAAAAAAATTACTTTGCAGTGATGGGGAATATCTTAGCATTATTTTCAGATTCACCGGAACCTATTATTTGTCGCTGGCCCTGTTTCTTTCGTCCTGTAAGAGTCTGCCTAATCGTTGTTCTTTTTCCAAAGCTTTAGCGCGGTAAGCTTCAAATTCATTTTCAGTTTGAAGAAGGTTCTTTTTTGCTTCGGTGGTTTGGATATTTCCTTTTTTAAATCTAAAAATAAAAAAGAGCAAGGCAACAATCAAAGCGGCGACAATTCCCCACATAAGTGTCATATAACTGCCTTTGCTAAAAGGAAACCCCAGGAAAGTAATGGCGTCTTTTTCAGCAGTTACTGCGGCCAGATTTTGTTTTGTAGTTTCTAAACTCGCCTTTAATTCTGAAATTTCATCCTTTTGTTGATCAATTGAATTTTGTTGGGTGGTAATTTCATTTCTTAGGAAAGCAATAAACTCAATGGTGTTTTTCTTTAAACTAACCAAATCATTATAATCTACTACTTTATAGCCCTGATAATCGTTAGATTTTTCTATTAACGTTGTGAACCCATCCAGGATCGGGGTTTCACTGCTATTGAAATCCTGAGCTTTAATCCGAGGTGTAAAGGACAAAAATATAAAAATCAAAAATAATGTTTTGTTCATTTGGAATTTATTTTGGTTATATAAATTTAAAACGTTTAGGCAAAAAACTTATTGCCGGAATTGTTTTATTATGCACTTTATTTTTTAAAAGTTACAAATGCAAAAATAAAACATTGATTCTATTTCTTATCGTCTTTTATTATTATTTGATTAAAATTGATAAATTCATCTTGTTTGAGGAAAAAGCGGGTTTTAAAATTTTCCTAAAATAATAGAACCCACCAAATAGCGTGGGTTCTGCCTAAAAATTTGTTATAATCGCTAATAATAGGTAAATCTCCTCACTTTGGCAATATACTTGGCGAGTCGTATAACTTGTTGGCTATATCCGTATTCATTGTCATACCAAACATATAAAACAATGTTTTTTCCATCTTCTGTGGCAATGGTTGCCTTGCTGTCAAAGATTGCAGGTTCAGAGGTTCCTACAATATCACTGGAAACAAGCTCGTTATCCAAAGAATAATTTATTTGTTCCACCATTTCGCCTTCTAAGGCATATTTTTTCATGATGTTGTTAACTCCCACAACAGTTGTGGGAGTTTGCACTTCCAGGTTTAGGATCGCCAGGGAACCATTTGGAACAGGCACACGAATCGCGTTGGAGGTTAATTTTCCTTCAAAAACCGGTAAAGCTTTGGCAACTGCCTTTCCGGCACCGGTTTCAGTAATTACCATATTTAATGCAGCAGCCCGACCCCTCCTATACTTTCCATGAAAGTTATCTACCAGATTTTGGTCATTGGTATATGCATGAATGGTTTCTAAATGCCCGTGAACCACTCCTAAAGATTCCTCTATTGCGTAAAGAACTGGAACAATAGCATTGGTGGTACAAGAAGCGGCAGAAAATATTGAATCGGTATCTGGATCGTATTGTTTATGATTTACCCCATATACAATGTTTGGAACCCCTTTTCCGGGAGCGGTAAGCAAAACCTTTGAGGCTCCCTTTGAAGCCAAATGTCTGCTTAATTCCTCCTTGTCCCTGAAGGCGCCCGTATTATCTATAATAAGGGCATCTTCAATCCCGTATTTTGTATAATCTATATCTTCCGGTTTATCGGCTGAAATTAGATGAACCTTAGTTCCATTGATAATTAATGCCGAATTTTCCGCATCGATGGAAACTGTTCCCGAAAAATGACCGTGAACGGAGTCATTCCTCAGCAGGGAAGCTCTTTTTTCCAGTACAACGGCATCTATTTTGCCCCGGGTTACAATGCCCCGAAGCCTTAGCTGACTTCCTTTACCGGTTCTTGTCATCAACTCTCTGGCCAATAGCCTTCCAATCCTTCCAAAACCATAAAGGACAACATCTTTTGGCGTGACCTCTTTGTATTCCCTGGCTTCTTTAAGTTTATTTGAAATGAATGCCGTTGGATTGTTATAGTCTGTCTCCTCTATATGGTACTCATAGGTGAGTTTGCCAATATCTAATTTTGCTGGCGGAATATCCAAGTCTTTAATTGCCTGTGCAATTTCAACCGAGTCAAAAATAGAGATTGGTTTTTGTACAAATTCCCCGGCATATTCGTGAAGGTTTAAAATATCACTCACATTGAGATTGATCAATTGGTTTCTGAAGAGAACCAATTCTATGGATTTGTCGTACCATAAATCGCTTATAATTTTAATAAATTCAACCGAGGCGCGTCTCCTATCGGTTTGAAATGCAAGTTCCTTTTCGTAAACTTCGTTAATTCCCA
>Ga0314774_1001782_pt1 | contig 13145 bp, 9 predicted proteins | sample MetaGCBIA2018_FD_204515 | JGI IMG/M metagenome (GOLD analysis project Ga0314774, IMG submission 204515) | Cryopeg brine microbial communities from Beaufort Sea near Barrow, Alaska, United States - CBIA 2018 | ecosystem: Environmental > Aquatic > Marine > Coastal | place: USA: Alaska | collected... | reverse complement strand
TGCCGATATGGCGGACCTCGCTGTACCTCAGTGGGCTGGCGGCGAACGTTGAGATGTTGAATTCCCACGCGGTCTTGATGCACTTCGCCTCGAAGGTTTCGAACCTCAGGTGGCGGCGGTGCTCGCTGTACATCGGCCAGCGGGTCGCCTCGAAGATGAAGTGGTTGCGACCCTCGCAGTCGCCGGGGTCGGGAGGCGCGATGTGTCTCGCGCGCGGCTTGCTGAGGTCAATCTCAAGGATCTTCAGCATTTCCCAGCCGTCGTGGGGCTCCACCTTTTCCATCCACACGGCCGCATGGCCAGCGTAGAAGGGTGACTTTGTCGTCGCGTTCACGTACCTGGGGTCGCCCCCCGGGATGCGCTTGGTCAACTCTTCGCGAATCACTCCGGCGACGTACATGGCGCGCGGGCTATTCGTGGGGAAGCCGTGTTTGATGAGCCAAATGGCGTGGGCGTATCCATTGAAGGGGTTGACAGTTACCACGTTGGGCACGGGGATAGAAACGTCGTCGTAGGCGGCTGACGTGACCTCATGCAGGGCGTCGGAGTGATCCACGTCCACTGCTATGAGCGACACCCTTGACTCTGGGTTGGTCTTGATAACCGGCTTCGCGAGTGCTCGAGCGACTGACGACTGCCTGAGCGATTGGTCGGTGCGATCCGACCCATACCCGTAGGAGCGGAAGAGGTAGAAATTCTCCCAGACGGGTGGCACGGTATCCGGGTCCACCGCGGGGGTACGACGGCGCAGGACAGGTGTCGCCCGTCGACGGTCGGCGCGACGGAGTAGAGCACGTTCGGCGGCGGGTGTTTTCGGGGCTGCAGTGCGGGGCGTTGTCTTCATGCCAGGAGTCTGGAGCCGTCGTCGACGGGCGTTACAAGATATGTAACGGCACGATTGCGACTGCGAGTTTCGCCGTGTTGTGCGGCACTCGGAGGGCCCTGGAACTAGGGTCAACCATGTGGTAGTCCCGAGATCAAGCCCGAGGTCGTTCTTGGCTGCACCGGAGGAGTTCGGAACGACCGACAGCGACAATGTTGAGTGGAAAGAAGCGCACAACGAGCGCGAAGTCGTCGAGTACGAGGCTGCCCGACGCCAGAACGACCTGGTTGCCGATTTACGAGAGTCGATGCTGCGCGTCAACGACGATGCGGTTGACTGGCGCTGGTTGATGCAGTTCGTGACGACTATGGACTACAACGCACTGAGGTATGTGGTCCTTGGAGTGACGCCGATGACCGTAGTCAACGAATGTGATCTGGCGCGCGGCCAGCGCGCAAGATTGGCCGGACGAACGCGCCGGGGGCCTACACCGCCAGGCAGCCGGGAGGGTCCGGAGCCGTATCCAATCCGTAGGGGTAGGGCACCGCGTACTGAGGGTACGTGAGGGGCCTCCGCGCACACCCAGAGTCATGCCCGCCATGAGCGACCCCGACGGTGTTGCCGCGTAAACAGGTGCCCCGCTGGTTGCGCAGTGGCGTGCCTCGCGTAGGGGACAGTCGAGGGTCGCCTGTATTGCCACGCGCCTATGGGTCGGCCGAACAGAGGAAGAAAGTCGTGTCTCTGGGAGGGGGTTGGCGAGATTCGAGGCTTGGTATCTGCGGATTGCGACCTAAGAGAGGTAGTGCCGGCTTGGTGGTCCGAAGACCCCAAGACACGATCACGGTCCCACCTGTCCGATCTCAAGTAAACGTGGCATCCCCCTTTGAATGAATGACACGTTTAGATGAGACGACTACCTAGGAACCTGTCTCAAGTAACGGTGGCACTCCGAAGGGCTGTCGAAGCGGACGAAGCGAGTGCCTATTGCCTCGTGTCGCGCCGGCCCAATTCGGTGGCCTCGCTGACGCCCGCAGCATCGCCTGATCCGACGGAGGTGTATAGGTGCGTGACTTCTCTCAGCAAGGGCGCCACGCGCGGTCGACGCGGCACTCAAGTGCAACCTGCCGAGGCGTCCGCGATTCAGATTTGAGCGCGAATCCCCGTGTCGTTTCCGCAGTGCGGTGAGTAGGAGAGAACGCGCTGGGGTCCCAGAACCCCATCCGCGAAACGTCTGGGTGTTCGCTGTCGCAGAGACGCTTCCCGTGCCCCGCAACGGACACTGCGCAACGCTGCACCAGGAGGGCGTGGAGCGGATTTCCGTTGGAAACGAACGGCGGGTTGAGTTGCTCCATTCCTTTCGCCCATACGATGACGGGACCGCGTTTGGATAGGCGCACGAACCGGTAGCCGTTCGCCTGACCGTACTCGAAGGCTCTGAGGCATTGCGCTTAGGGCATCAACCCGCCCCCCATCGTGCGCAGGTGCCTGAAGCGTATGTTTGGGACCACGATCGTTCCCGGGGAGCCGATATGAGTTTGGAAGAGGAACTTGCTGCGTGGGTGGAAGGCCGCCCAGAATGGCAAAGATGCGTGGTGCGGCGGTTCTGCGATGGTGAAGGTCTGGAGCGTGCAGACATCGCTGAGATCGCGGACGCACTCGTCGACGGGACACCGCTCGACGTGACGGCTGTTTCCGCGGCCGACATGCCCGGGGGGTTCGCGGTCGGGGAACCAGTGCGGCTCTCGCTACTGTGCGACGTCGTCGGTGTGAATGCACTGCTTCCGGATCAAACGCTCAGTGTTGCGCCTGCTGGCTTGACAGTCATATACGGCGATAACGGGAGCGGAAAGTCGGGCTACGCACGCCTGATCCGAGAGGCGGTGACCGCCCGCGTCACCGGGGAACTATTGGGCGACGCCTTCGCGGATGATGACAAACCCAAGGAGGCGACGATCACCTACCTTCTTGGCGACAGTCCGCGCGAGTGGCATCTCGGAAGCGATAGGCAGCGCGACCTGACGCGCGTTCGATTCTTGGACAGAGATTGTCGCGACTCGTACGTCACGACTGCAGGCGAAGTGAACTACCGCCCGTCGGCACTCGGTCTGCTGGATCGCCTCACTGCCGCGTGCAGGGCGGTCCAGCACGAACTCGATGAGCGGCTCACGACGAATGCCCAGGGAAGGCAAGCGCTCCCGCTTCTTCACGACGGCACGGCCGCCCACACGTTCATGATGGGGCTGGCGGCCGGAATGCCCTTGGAGAGCATCGCCGAGAACTGCCTCCTTGATGGTGACCACGACGAACGTCTTGCCGCAAACCTCGACGAAGAGGCGCGCTTGAATCGCAGTGACCCTGGCAAGGAACGGGACCGACTCGAGCGTGCAGCGAAGTCATGGTCCATCCTGGGCAATCATGTAGGGATGCTTGCCGAGGCGCTGGACGCCGATGGCGTGGAGCGGCTCACTGCGCGGCGTCAGAAGGCTAGCGACCTCAGGGCCGCCGCACGAGCCGCATCGCGCGCCAACTTCGATACAGAGCGTCTCGCAGGGGTTGGCGCTGACGTGTGGCGCACACTCTGGGTGGCCGCACGAGAGTTCTCCGATAGAGAGGCGTATCACGACCACACGTTCCCCTACGTGGATGAGGGTGCATTGTGCGTTCTGTGCCAACAGCCGCTTGCCGAGGAGGGCCGGGAGCGCATGGTGCGATTCAACGAGCACATGGGCAATGCGGCATCGAGCGCGGCCCAGACGGCCGAGGCTCGCCTGAACGACGACCGAGCGATACTCCTCGGCTTGCAAAAGCAGCCCCGTGCAGTCACGGAGGCCATTGCGAGTCTGCGGACCGATGGGTTTGACCCCTTAGCGGTCGAAAAGTGGATATCTGCGGCAACAGAGCAGGCAGAGGCTGCCGTGGCCTGGATCGACGAACGCCGGGCACCTCAGCCCGTGCCAGTGGTTGACGCTTACTCGCTGTCGTCTAAGAACGCGTCAGAGATGCTGACAGCGGACGCTAAGAAGATCGACGGCAGTACGTTCAAGAAGCAAGCCGCGTCCGCGCGACAAGGGGTGCTCGAGTTGCAAGATCGAAGACTTCTCGCAACCGCCGAAGATGCCCTGAGAATCGAGGTTGAAAGGCTGGTCGCGCGAGAGAAGATCGAGCGAGCGCGACGACTCACCGAAGTCGGGGGCATCACCAGGAAGAAATCGGACCTTACGGAGAAGTACGTGACGGCTCACGTGAGTGAGCACTTCACCAAGGAGGCCGAGGCTCTGAACCTGCACCGGGTGGTGCTGAATCGCACGGCGGGCCGCAGCGAAACGTCACTCGAACACCGCGCTGCGCTCGATGGTGCGAAACGCCAGGTGTCAGTAGACGACGTGTTGAGCGAAGGCGAACAGACCGTCCTCGGCCTCGCAGGGTTCCTTACAGAGGTCGAACTTGACCAGTCAAGGTCCGGAGTGGTGTTCGATGACCCGATCTCATCCCTTGACTCTAGAAGGCGCAAGCGAGTCGCAAGTCGGTTAGTCGAACTCGCCAAGTCGCGCCAGGTAGTGATCTTTACGCACGAGATTACCTTCGTGCATGCGATCAACATCGCGGCGCGAGACGAGTCAGTCGAAGTTGCGCAACGAACAGTGCAGAGACTGGGGACAGACCGACCCGGGCGCCTGTCGGAGGGATTCCCGTGGCGGGTGAAGGACGTCAGCGCGATGGTCGGGACGCTCGAGGTAGACATTGCTCGCATGAAGAAGAGCCAACCGGACATGACTGACGAGGAGTACGAACAATGGCTCGGTGAGTGGGCTGGCAGGTTGTCACAAACATGGGAGAGGGCGGTGCACCTCGACTTGGTCGATCCCATGATCAGCCGGGCCACCAACGAGGTTAGCCCTTCGATGGTCAAGGTGATGTGGCGGTTCTCTGAGGAGGACTTTCGGGAGTATCGCCGCGGTTACTCTGTCACCGGGGACTGGGCTGCGCGCCACGATAGAGCACCAGCACTGAACTCGGAGGTACCCACCATCGACGAACTCGAGGCAGAAGTGCGCCGGCTCCGTACCTGGTCCGAACGGGTGAGGAAGTACAAGGACGCCAAGGTGGAGGACACCGCCTAGCGGTTAGGTAAGCCCGCTTGTTCCCACGCCGACGCCGTCTAATTCTTCCAGTGCACCAGCACATGTTCCGCTCTCAGACTCCCTGCGCGGAGCACTCCCAAGGCGTGGTTGAAGTCGCCGTGTGTGCCCAGCCCGATAACACGAGTCTCGCCAAGAATGCCAGGGTGGGGCCAACTCCCGCATACCGGAAAGTGGTAATGGCCGTGGATCAAGAGGTCGGGCAAGACTCTCGCCACCGCTAGCGTGAACATCTCACGGCACTCTCCTGCGTACAGCAGGTCCTCTGGGTCCCATCGGTGTGCCTTGCCTGCCAGCCGCTGGTCGATCTCTGGCACACCGACGGGAGCGTCGTGCGCGACCATGATGTCTGCGTGGCCGCCCGCAACGGTCGCCGCGACGTCTTCGTCGGTCACCTTGATAGTCGTTGCGCGTATCAGTTCTTCGGCGCGTTCCCGCACACGGGCGGCAGTCGGCCATAGGTCAGTCGCAGTCGTGCGTACCTTGGATCGCCTCGTGGTCCGTGACGAATATGAAGCACGTGTCACAGACGTATCCCCGTGGCTCATGTGGACAGTTGCATCCGTTGCATTCTGGGCACTTGGGCTCACGACAGGTATTCGTGCACCACTCCGAGTCGGGGCTGGCGGTGAACTCTTCCGTGGCACAACCCGCGCTCTCACACTGATAGGTCTTGGCGTAGCGGTTTCCGGTAGAGAAGCGATGCGTCGGCGTTAGGGCAACGAAGGCGTATTGCCCTGTGTGATCCAGGACCGCCTGCGCGCGCATACCCTCGAGTTGCAAGCCTCCACGGTAAGCGATTCCTTCTGCCAGATCGCGGGCGACAGGCCCTGTGGTCGCCTCGCTGGCGAGTGAGGCGAATTCGGATTGGATTGAGTGCTTTGCCGGTGGTGGTTGGTCGTACGTAGAAGTTGCGAACACGACTTCGCCGCGCAGGTCTGCGACCGCGAGAATCCACTTTGCGCCGGCCTCGATCCGCTGCTTCACATTCATGACCGCGGCGCTGCGCGATGCGCCCGAATGATCAAAGAGTGACGCAGCCACCAGCGCTGGTGAAGTCTCCGATGGGTCGGGGCTTGCTTTCTCGGCCTCCCCGAGCAAGATGATCCCTGCGAACTGGTGCGAAACCTGTTCTTCCGCCTGAAGCCGCAAAGGGCCCGGAATGTCGTCGAGAAGCACAAACGCCCAATCGGGGTGCGCCTGTTGACACCGATGGCCAAACTCGTGAAGCAGTGTGAAGGCGTTGCGTCGAGCGCCCGCATCGTGCAGGAAGATGATGCCCCTCCTGCGGTCGTAGTATCCGCCGCCGCCACAGTCTCTCGCCAACGCACCTTGATACGAGATCTGCAGGCCGCCGAGTTTCTCCACTGCCGATTCGGGGTTCTCTCGAAGCGCGCGCAGATCACTCGCGGGCATCTCAGAGATGAGAGCGCGGGCGACCGCCTCATAGTCGTGACGAGCCGCCAACCCGACCCAGTCGGTCTCAGCGCTGGGCGATTTCATGTGCCAATACGGCGCAGCGCGTCTAGCAGTTTCTGTCGCGCGCGATCGTGTCCGTCATCTCGCGCCGCGAGAGCGTACGAATCACGGGCTGCGTCGCGGCGCACTTCGCCTTCAGTGAGACCGGCTCGCTCCACCGCGCTCACCACTTCTGCCTTGAACTCAGGGTCGGCCAGCATCGACCAAAATCGCTCGGTCGGATCACCCCCGAGCATCTCCTGCGGATCTCGCTTGAGCCGCCCTCCGAGAACTTGCGCTTGCTCTAGCGTGATCGGTTGCTCGCCGCGGAAGAGCGCGCGCGCGTCGGCTGGGCCAAGCGAGAACACCTCTGCCAGGATGCGCGCCGAGCCGCCGCAGGCGGACAGACGCCTCTCGTCGATGTACACGCCTTCCATATCATCCGTGTGACCGTCGTTGAAGCACCACTCATGCCACCGGTTGACCAGAAGGTCGTCGAAGCCAGCAGGTGCCGGCGTAGTGGCCCAGCCGACCTCCGGGTCGATGTCGGCGTCGAGGCTCGCTGAGATGCGGCGAACTTCGCCGTCTGAGAGTGCGCTTGCACGACGCTCAAACAGCAGGTGCTTTCCTAGCCCAGTTTCTCGGGTCGGCCAGGTAGCCAACTTCTGACCGTCAGAATCCTCGACAATGAAACTCGGCCGCACGAACTCGTCGACGACGTAGGAGGCTGGCCACACAAGCACGAAGTCCTCGAACGCTCGCGAAATGATGACGTAGCCGAGGTGCTCCCTGTCCCAGGCGAGTGACCAAATGTCGCCGGACACGACAGAGCGACTACCCGTCGCGGCGTCTGCCGGATCGGTGCTACGGCGCTCACTGCGCTCGGCCACTGTCGCCCCTTCGTGAAGCAAAAGCGAAAGCATAGTCAAAAACGGCTAGGTCTGTCGACCCCGGTACAAACCCAACACCTCGTCGCGCTCGGTGCCAGTGAGGCGACCTCGAAAGGCGCACGCGCCGGTACCCGTCTTCTCCTTGAGTACCGAGTGGAGCCACCGCAGCGACCAATAGCCCTCCTTGTCGAGGCCAATCGCGGCCTGAGCGGGGCTGTGCACGTCGCCTTCTTTGGGCCGGCCGTCGGTACTCGACCTTGCGATCGCGGTCCACACAGCCGGGTCGAACTTCCGTGACGCCACGCATGCCATCGGACGCACCCGGTTGCCCACGGTTGTGGGATTGGTGGTCACGTTGCGGTACACGCTGTAGACGTCGCTGTTCTCTGGCTGACTCCCAGGCATTCAGGAAGGCTACCAAACACGCCCGACACCGTGAGGAGCGCGCCAGGGACCTTGGTGTCGCCGTCAGTTCGGCCGTCGTGGGTGATCGAGAGCGCTCTAATCCAACGACGCCATCACCGCGCACATGACGGAACGGAGCGGCGTGCACGCCCTCATGCCGCCGCGGGGCGCCCAAGGTCGTCGCCATTCCCGTGGTCCGTGTCGTCCGAGGGTCCATCCGTATCTGCGCCTTCCACGGCCCGGAGGAACTCGTCCACGATCTGCCGTTCGTCTGGATACGTGTAGATCTCCGTCGTGTATGCGTGCGCGTGCCCAAGGTTCTGCATCACCGCGAAGACGTTGACGTCGAGCCGGTTCAACTCGCTCGCCCGAATCCTCCGGAGCATCTGCGCTCCGACCCGGGCCGGCATCTTCCGCCCTAGGTCGCTCTCGATCCAGTCGCAGACCTCGGTCATCCACTTGTTCAGAGTCGCAAGGTACGGCCCGCGCAGGTCGGGGCCCACGACCGAGATGAAGAGCAGTCGACGGGCTGGCTGCTCAACCTCCTCGTAGGGGTCGAATCGCGGGGCCATCGGGTAGGTTCCGTAGCGTCGCTTCATCATCACGACGAGCAGTTCAATCGCCTCCATCGCCTTGGGTTGGAGCACCACACGGTGCGCACGGTCAGACTTTGAGCGCGGGATGTGCAAGATCGGAGCGAAGTCGCCCGAGGGCAACGGTGTCGTAGTGACGTTGTCCAGCGTCGCCTCGCCCAGTTCCTCGGTGCGCATCCCGGTGTAGCGAGCCAGCAACCACATCACGGCGTTGCGGGCGAGCGCGAGGCCAACGTCATCTGCTCGCATGAACTGCCCCCGGGACCCCGCGCGCCGCACCATCGGCATCGGGTCAACATCGCCAGACCCAAAGACGTCGAAGCGCGAACGCTCCCACGTCAGCGGGCCCGTCGCGAACCGCCGCCCCCGCTTTGTGATCTTGGCGGCCTCAACTAGGTCGCGCCCACTGTGAGCCATCTTCCACGCAGATTCGGTGAGTTCGCCGAGCATCCCCACAATCGGGTCGACTACCTTCGTGAGCGAGTCGCGACGGATCGCCTTCTCCTTCGAACAGCGAGCCGCGATCGCGTGCTGGGCCACCGGGAATCGAACGCCGGGCTTGGCGCTCAGAAGACTAGTGAAGGCATCCGGCTCCTCGGCCAGCGCCTCTGCGATGAGGTCATAAAATCCGTTCACACTCCCAAGTAGCGAGCCGAGCCCTCGCCTCTCAACGCGATCGCCAGACCCTGTTTCGCACGTGCTGAGGCGCTCCACGATGTCATGGACTTTGTTCACCGGAATCGCGAGAGTCGTGCACCCGGGAAGAACTTCGCGAACCGCAATGTAGAACGCATTCATCTTCCAGATGAGGTCCCTCACTGTCGATCGCTTCAATCCGACGCCAGAGATGTTCAGCGTGAGTTCCACGACGCGCCGCACCTTCACCGGGATACTCGCGCCGTAACGCTCGATGACAGCGGCGAGAGGCGGCCGCGGGCGATGGAGGGAGCGCATAGCACCCGGAACCACGCGACCGACGACCTCGTCTCCCGAGGCGTCGTCGATGTAGCCAGCGGCCACAGCCCACGCATAGGGAGAGCCCAAGCCGTGGATCTCGTCGATGGTGATAGGTGAGATCGGCCCCAGACGGCCCGGCGCGACCTCGACTTCGATAGTGCGCCCGATGAGGGAACGACGTGCCTGCGAGAACGCGTGCCACTCACTCGGTGTGATGTCAGCGAGGTCCTTTCCGAAGTAAGCCTTGACGGCCGCTAGGGCGCGCACGACCCTCGTGACTGACTTTGCCGCAGTGATCAAGCCTGCGGCGACCGCGCGCTCGGAGATGGCCGCCAACTCAGGGTCAGCGTCGATTTCGCTCGCGTGGATGATCAGCCCCGACGATCGCACGATGAGCGCGAGTTCCATGGTGGGTCGCACAATCTTCGCTCGTACGAGGGCCCGATACGCAAAGCGTGTGTGTTGGCGTTCCGCACGCGGCACCCCCGCGGGGGTGCTACACATCGCAATCACGTAGCAGTCCATGCCGTTGGCGTGCCACCGCTCGGCCAGCGGCGCGCCTCGCGGCTCGTCGGGGACAACCTCCAAGAGGTGAGTAACGCTCCGCTTTAGTTCCTTGACGTCGGGGCAAAGCCCCCGAGTCCCAGCGCACTCGACGGCCACTAGTTCGGCGTATTGCTGGGCATCTGCGTGAGTCATGCTGCCTCCTTCAACTCTGCGACGCGCGAACGCACGTCATATTTGAAAATCGGTGAGGTCTGCGGGCGCACGATCGGCACGTCGCGCTCCACGGCCTCAAGCAGGTCGGCGTACAACTGCTCTTCCTCGTGGTGGAGGTAGATCTCAGTCGTGGTGACGCTGGCGTGCCCGAGGATGTCGCGCACGCGCAAGATCCGCGCGTCCCATGGCCCGTTGAGGTTCGCGAGCAGGCGCGTCGCCGTTGTGCGGCGAATCTTCTGTCCGCACGCGCCTGGCACTATCTGTTGGAGCAAGTGGTGAGCCCCGAACCTTGACAACGGCTTCTCAAGATCCGACTTGGAACGAAAGAGAGGGTCGTGGGGCCCCAGGTGAATCCCTGCGCGGTCGAGAAAGTCGTCGTACTCGCGGATGCGCGCAAACGTGATGGCCGTAGCGGGAATCCATCGCAGCCCGATTCCACCAGCGCTCTTGCTGCGGACGTGGATTTTGTGGGCCTCGGGGCGAAGCGAGTCAAGCGTGATCGATAGCGCTTCGCTCACGCGCAGGCCCGCCTCATCGAGCACCTGAAACAGGGCTGCCGCGAGTGGGTCGGTCGCGGCCTTGAGTGTCGCGCGCTCCTCCGGCGTCAATACCGGCCCCACCTCGAACTGCAGTCTTGCAATTCGAGACTTGCGCCCACCCATGCGTTGCCTCCACTGACGTTCGCTCGATCGCCCAGTCGGTAACGGGGGTCCCTCGACCACGGTTCGTACCGGATTCGAGTGCGAGATGAGGCCGTACCGCTCCGCTGTGTCGTAGATCGTGAGCAACGCGTTCTCAGACAGCGCGAGTGTCCGCGGCGCGTACTCGCGCCCGACAATGTTGCGCCCCGGGTCGGTCAGAACCGCGCGCAGGACCTGGTACTCGGCCGGGCGGAGCGACTCCATGTCGAGACCCACGGCCCACGCGCAGCGTGCAAACCTCAGAAATCCCTCGGCGTAGGCGCGAAAGGTGCGCGGCGAGTATCCGCTACCGCCCATGAACTCGAACACCTTCGACAGCCACGAGACCTCGCGTCCGTCCGGACCGAGGACAACGACGCCATACGGCCTATCTCCTCGCTTGGCCACCTTGCCGGCGTGCCGGACGCGCACCGCCTCAGCACGCTCGAGAAGCAGCCATTCGGTGGTTACCTTAGAAGAGGGCGAAATTGTCATGACAAGCCACCTTTCGGAAACATGAGTGTCAACGCTTCGACCCCGCGTCGCGAAGGCCGCTGGACACGTAGCAGGTACGCGCTCGTACGAATTGATCGAGGTCCATTCCCCCGCCGGTTCCGGACAGACGCCCGTCGCGGCCGCAGGGAGACGCTCGCTGCGCCAGTCGGCGCATCCACGGTGCCAACACGGCACCCACAGAACTTGTTCATGGCTGCAACGTACGATGCGCGGTGCGACGAATCCAGCCGAATTCTTTAATGAAGCATTTTAGAAAAGTGCTGCGTTTACCTGGCACTTTGCTGTGTCCGACCTCAAGGCTGTGGTAGTCCTTCGTGCCGTTTCGGCCGGCACTCGAGGCTCGCAACGTGCGCTCGAGCCAGAGTGACCGTCCCCGCCACGAGGCGACGAACCGTCGTGCTGCGGCGCGCATAGCGGATTCGCATAGCGCGCAGGTCCGATTCCGCGACATCGGCCCGGCAAGCGACGTTTGCGAGGAGGGCGCTAGGGCGACAGCATCGCCCTAGCGCATCAGCCCATCGGGCCGAGACAAGCCAAGGCTGCCACAGTCAAAGTGCCCCGGCGGCGGTGCTGCAGTCCAACGCGGGAACGCCTTCGATGGCGTCCGTTCGAACTCAAACTGGCCCTGACGCACCTAACCAGTGACCCTCACGCGGGGCGCTGCACTTTGCGGTCATGCCGACACGGTATCCACGACCAGCGAGGGCGCGCTTCTCGCTACGGGTTGGGGAACAGGGTCATCAAAGTGCCGCCTGGAATCCCCCGTAAGGGCGGGGAGGATGTCAAGTCTCGACAGTATCCACGCCTCCCCGGCTTGGCGAGGGAGACCAGACGAGCGTCGCGTGCGTGCTGGCACGCTTGCTAGCACGCTATCTGGCTTGCTCGCGGTAAAGACGTTCCTGTTGCTAGCACGCGCTCATGCCAGCGAGCGTGAGAGCGTTCTTGAGCGCTGGCTTTCCTTCTTTCGTGCTCTCCTTCTCTCTCGCATTCTTGCGCTCTATCACGCTTTCTCTCTCGCGTGCTTTCGTTCTTTCGTGCGTGCTTCCTCGCTGGCTGTCTCGCTCGCCCTCTCGCTTTCTTTCACTCCTGCTCTCTTGCTTGCTGGCTTGCTAGCACGCTAGATAGCAACGCCAGGGGAGGCATGGGCCCCAAGCGCCAACCGTGGGGGAGCGCGGCGTCTCTCGTGCTTGCTAGCACGCTCGCTAGCACGCTCGCACGCTCGCACGCTCGCACGCTCGCACGCTCGCACGCTCGCACGCTCGCTAGCACGCCGATGGTCTGCGGTAGCAGGGGCAACGAGGGACGGGGGCGGACCGCACAGCGGATGTTGCTTCGCGAGGGAGGGAGGGAACGCTCGCAGTCTCGAGCCGGGGAGGGGCAGCACAAAGCGTGCTTGCTTTCTAGCACGCACCGTGTTGTACACACTCCGACCCGGCGCTGTGCCGAGCCGCGCGCCGAACTGGTAACCGAGTCCGGCGCGCGGACCTACTTCTGAACTGGGTTGCCGTCCGCGTCGACGCCCGCCTCTGCCTCTGCGATTTCCAGACCGAAGTCCAGCAGTCGTTCGAGGAGGCTGTTGATCGACTCACCGGTGCGCGCTTTGTGTCGGTCCACGCGGTGCTTGAGCGGGATCGTGACCCGGTTGGCTAGTTGGACCTTGTCGACCCTGCCTGCGGCCACCACGAGCGGAGGCTGAAAGCGCGGGTCGTCGCCATACTTCTTCACTGCGGACGCAACGGCAGCGGGCGTCACGTGCGACTCATCCGCGGGCGCTGGCGAAACGGACTCCTCAACGTCGTCGGCAGGCGCGTCGTCTTGAACCCCCGCGGCGGACGGTTCTGGCACCACGACAGGCGCCGGTGTCGCCTCTGGTTCTTCCGCCGCCGGCACCTCTGGTTCTTCCGCCGCCGGCACCTCTGGTTCTTCCGCCGCCGGCACCTCTGGTTCTTCCGCCGCCGGCACCT
>Ga0314774_1001780_pt1 | contig 13152 bp, 13 predicted proteins | sample MetaGCBIA2018_FD_204515 | JGI IMG/M metagenome (GOLD analysis project Ga0314774, IMG submission 204515) | Cryopeg brine microbial communities from Beaufort Sea near Barrow, Alaska, United States - CBIA 2018 | ecosystem: Environmental > Aquatic > Marine > Coastal | place: USA: Alaska | collected... | reverse complement strand
CGCTAAAATGCTCCTCATTTATAGCTGCGCTGTGTTTAGAATTAAAAAGGATAATTTACTTATTTTATAGATAAATCTCTGTAAAACATTATATTACAAGTTATAATATCACAATGTCTTTGGACCACTTTTTTAGCAATTCCGTCAAGTCAATTTGGCTATAAGGTTTTGAAATATAATCATTACATCCGGCGGTTATTGCTTTTTCTCGGTCTCCCGGGAGTGCATAGGAAGTTTGTGCGATAATAATAATGTCTTTGTTAAATTCCCTGATTTTTTTTGTGGCTTCGTAACCATTTAACTCAGGTAGTCTAATATCCATTAAAACGATTTTAATGTCTGGATTTTCTTCACATAAGCGAATTGCATCCAATCCGTTTGTAGCAATTAAAGGTGATTTACAATAGTCCTCAATCATTATTTCAAGCATCATTCCTGAAGTAAAGTCGTCTTCAACTATTAATATTTTTTTCATAGAGTACAATTTTGTTTAAAGATAAGATACTTAACCTTATAAAGGTCAATTTAATTCAAAAAAGTTAAAATAAATTTGTTTTAGTATGTCTTTTTAAACTTGATTATGAGAAATGTTGGGTTTCTCTTTCTAAGAAACATCCGGATTAAAAAAAATAAAAAAAGCAAGTAAAATTATTTGGCTTCCATCAGCCAACACCTTTGGCTATAAAGTTCAAGCCCTTCGGGTTTTTAAAAAAATCTCCACCCTCAAATTTAATAAACAACATTCATTTAAAAATGAACTGAAAACTGCCACTGCCAACCGCCAACTAAAACCCGGGTAGTATTTTTTCAAAAAAACTTGACAGCCAGCCCACGCCAATAAGTAAACTACTTTCTTTTTTTCTTTTTTCTTTTGAAATTGATGTATAAAAAAGTGCCTTGTTGAGGTTCTAAACAAATAAAAAATGAGAAAAGTAAAAACGGATAAAGAATACAAAAATATACGGTTATCCGGATAATTTTAATTATAAACAGTTACATTTGAAAGGATATAACAAGTTATGTGTGATTAAAAACAAACAAACAATGAGAAAACTAATTTACATTTTTACTTTATTGACATTTGGGAATACATATGCCCAATCGAATATAAAAGTTAACGAAAAAGCGCCGAAAATAAATATTACGGATTGGATTGAGAATGTTCCAAGCGACAAAGATTTAAGTGACAAATATATAGTTCTCGAATTCTGGGCAACTTGGTGCGGACCTTGTATAGCAGCGGTTCCACATATGAACAAAATCCAACAAGAATTTAACCAAAAAGACCTTTACTATATTTCAATAACGGACGAATCAATTGAAAAAGTCGAAAGAACTTTGAAACGTATCGATTTTAATTCGATTGTGGTTACGGATTTGACAAAGCAAACTCAAATCAATTTTGGAGATGGAGTCAGTGGATTAGATACCTATCCATTAACGGTTTTGATAGATAAGTCTGGTATTATAAAATGGATAGGAGAGCCAAAGAACCTTAATTCTGCAATTATGTCAAAGTTCCTTTCTAACGGGAATACAGAAAACACAGATTATAATTTAGAAAAATCCGTAAATCAAAAAGAACAAAAACAGACATTTGATTTTAAAGAACTAATGAGTAATAAAGAAATCAAATATTATTTTGAGTTCCAGGAAACAAAAGGCACAGAAAAATCCAAACAAGCAATGGGAACAAGCATAATTAAGTTGAAATCCTATAGTCTAGAAGATATTTATAATAACATTTTCAATATTAGAAATGACCAATTGGAATTACCTGAAAGCGTAAAAAATAAACGTTTCGACTTAGTTTATAAAAATATCAAAGAACCAAAAAATCTAAATTTGCTTGAAAAGGACATTTTAAAGAAACTAAATTTGAGCAAGCAAACAGCCTTTAAACCTACAAAGACCTATGTAGTTTCGATTCAAAATCAATCACTTTTAGCAGAGACTTTACAGAAGAAATTTTCAGCCAAATCCTACGCAGATGACAAAATAATATTTACAGCATATACCATAAACAAAACTCTTGATGAACTGTCAAATGTTTCTTCTGTACCATTTAAATTCAATGATAAAAATGATACGAAATATGACTTTATCATCGGCATAAAATCAAAAGATGATATTATTAGTAGTCTGAAAACTTACGGCTTAAAAGTAAAAGAAAAAGATGTAAAAACCGAACACATAACATTAATTAACATAGAATAACCACACATAACATCGGCTATGCGCCAGACGGGAAATCCGTCTTCGGTTGATAAATTACGGATGCGAGAACGGTTTCGTTTTCAAAAGAACAATTCCGGGAAAAAGCCCCGCCCGGCGCATAGCCGCGAAACGTTATGCCACATTTAAAAAAAACTCATATGAAATGGACAAATTGTTTCAGTAATAAAAGATTTGGAGTTGATATTGAAACTCGAGGACCAAGAACTGAATATGAAAGAGACTATGATAGATTAATATTTTCTTCTGCGTTTCGAAGACTTCAGAACAAAACACAAGTTTTCCCACTTCCGAGACACGTATTTGTGCATAACCGACTAACTCATTCTTTGGAAGTTGCTAGTGTTGGAAAATCGTTAGGGAAAATAGTTGGAAATGAATTATATCAAATTACAGAAATAAATCAAGATGATAATGCTAGAAAATTTTATCGTAATCATTTGAAAAATGTTATTGCTTCTGCCTGTTTAGCACACGATATGGGAAATCCTGCATTTGGTCATTCTGGAGAAGATGCAATTTCCAAGTATTTCATTGATAAAGAAGACGATAAGAAATTTAGAGACTTATTTTCAGATGAACAATGGGAGGACTTGACAAATTTTGAGGGTAATGCAAACGCTCTTAGACTTTTGACAAAACAATTAAAACACCGTTTAAAAGGTGCATATAGATTAACTTATTCTACTCTTGTTAGTATTCTAAAATATCCTTGCGAATCACTTGCTGTAGATGACACAAAAGGTAAGCATAGAAGTAAATTTGGTTTTTTTGACGATGATAGGGAAACTTTTAAACTTATTGCAAAAGAAGCTAATCTTATAAAGGAGCAAGACAAACCATTAGTTTATTCAAGACACCCATTTGTATATCTTGTAGAAGCTGCGGATGACATCTGCTATAACATTATTGATTTTGAAGATGGACATCGCTTAGGTATTTTAACTACAAAAGAGGTAAAAAAACAATTTTTAAAAATCATTAAACTCAATGAAAATGAAGATTTTACTCATGTAAAAAACACGCTTAAAGAATTAGAAAATGATGCTAATGAACAGATTGCATATTTAAGAGCTAAAAGTATTAACGCTTTGATTTTACTAGCTGCTAAAGTTTTTATTGATAAAAAAGATATTATTATAAAAGGTCAATACAAAAACTCATTAATTAAAGATATAATTCAAGCTAAACCGATTTTAGAAAAAATAGAAGAAATTTCTATCAAGAAATTGTACAATCATCATTCCGTTGTGAAAATTGAACTTGCTGGTTTTAATATTATGTCAGGTCTTATAGAAGATTTTGTTGAGGCTTTACTTACTCCGAAAAAAGACAGAAAAAAAAGGCATAAAAAAGTATTGAGCTTAATTCCTGTGCAATATAGATTTGAGGAAACAGAAAGTGAATACGCCAAAATAATGTGTGTTTTAGATTTTATGTCAGGAATGACGGATTTATTTGCACTTCAACTGTATAAAAATATCAAAGGAATTGAGATACCTGAGATATAAAAAACGTGGCATAACACCTCATATAATTTATGCTTACATTCGAACTAAATAACAAACCGACAAACATTTAATTAACGATTTACAGAGGATTCTATATAAAGCCCACCCCCTTTTATTAAATCGGATTCATATATTACTATTAGTTGAGGGGTAGGGTTGCTTTGAGAGGCTTAATTTCAGCCCACAGACCAATGTTTAAGTCATCTGTCATATACTTGTATCATGTCCTCTTGTAGAAGGTGAAACAGTATTTTAAAATGGCCTAAGAATATCATATTTCAACAGCTAGGTTGTTGTTTTTACCCTATTTTCACTTGTATTTGATACTTTTTAACTGAATATTTAAGTTTTTACCCTTAAAAAAAATAAAAATTTTCGTGCGATCCACACACTGACCCAATATGCTATACATCCCCCCGTCAAACGTCTGTGGAAAATTAAATCTCTAGGGAATTGAAAGTGGTCAATTGTATACTATTTTAAGTTTTATATGGTAGACTGTAGTATATCATAATTTTAATGCTTATACTTATAAAAAGTTTGAAATGGTGTTCAAATAGGGCCCATTCGAAATGAGAGATGTTTAATTTACAGATTATAAGTGAGTTATGAGTTAAGTTCTAGACCCTCATTGCCCACTTAAGTTAAAACCTACTATTTTTTAGTAGGTTTTTTTATGCGTTATATTTTGTGAAACCAATTGTTTTACTGTATTTCTCAATTTTTAGAAATATCCGAACTCTACAATATCCTTTTTTAAAAGGCATCAAAAAAGCTATCAATTTATTTTCTTGGCTATCAATTTTTGTGGCAGTTTTCAAATAATATAAAAATCAATAAATTATGAATAAGTATAAACTCAATATATTGTTTGTAATTGCAAATAATAGAACTAGAAAAGATGGAAAAGCTCCTTTAATTTGTAGGCTTACATATAATAGTAAAAGAAAGGAATTTGCTACAGGGCAGTTTATAAATCCTAATTACTGGAACAATAAGAACCAACAAGCAAATCCACCTAATGATAATAATTATATTAATAATCAACTAAGCCTGATAAGCCAAAAACTTAATCAGGCTTTTTTATTGCTTCAATTTAAAGAAGATGATTTCAATGTAGATGATATTTACAATAGTTTTTTAGGGAAGAAATCCACTTCTGAAAAAACAATAAAGGATGCATTTGAATATCATACAAATAGAATGCAAAAACTTGTGGGGATAGATGTAAAGCAGGTATCAGTTCAGAAATATTTTCAAACTTTGGAGCATGTGAAAACATATTTGAAGTTTAAATACAACAAAAGTGATTACTTATTGAAAGATTTAAAACTAACTTTTCTACATGATTTTGAGTACTATTTAAAGACTGAGAAGAAGTTTTTACCTCATACTGTATACAAAACATTACAGAGGCTTAGAAGGGTTCTAAGAGTGTCAGTAGGTGCTGAATACTTATTGAAAGACCCATTTCTTTTGCACAAAGCTAATAAGCCAAAAACACAAGTAATATTTCTTACAACGGAAGAATTAAAAACGTTGGAAAAGCATCAATTCAACCAACCAAGATTACAACAAGTAAAAGATTGGTTTGTGTTTAGTTGCTACACAGGGTTGGCATATAATGAAATTAGCAAACTACAAAAGAAACACATTGTAAGAGGATTTGATGGTGAATTGTGGATTGAAATGGTAAGAGAGAAAACGCAGAAAAATATAGCAATTCCAATTTTACCAAAAGCACTAGAGTTGATTGATAAGTATGCTGATGAAAATTCTGAGTTTATATTTAAAGTTTGCAGTAACCAACGTTATAACTCCTATTTAAAGGAAATTGCACCAATACTTGGAATTGAAAAAAGATTGACTACGCATACAGCAAGGAAAACATTTGCATCTACAGTATTATTATATAATGATGTACCAATGGAAATAGTTTCACAATTATTAGGACATAGTAGTATTACGATTACTGAAGATAGTTATGGTAAAATAGTTCAAAAAAAAGTTAGTGAAAGTATGCTTAAACTAAACAAAAAGTTGTCATAAAAGACCATATTTAATTAACTAAGTTGTAGTAGATTTATAGCTTAGTTAATTAAATTGTTTATGAACCTACCAAATAGCCACTTTCAAGATTTTCCTATAGAATTTAAAGAAATAAACCCAGAGGATTTCCCTGATTTTATAATTGAAAACAATGGGGAAAAGGTCATTATAAGACCAAATAATGAAGGTTTTATAAATGACGAATTACAAGCTAATATTTTACTAAATGATAAAAACACTGTTGTAGTAAATGCAGCAGTCGGGCAAGGGAAATCTTTTGCTATTATTAAAACAATTGAAAGATATTTTAAAGATGAGGAAAATGAGTACTTAATTTTTGTAGCATCTCCTTTTGTGTCACTAGTTGAACAGTATTATAATGAGATACTAGAAAAAACTGAAATACAAGAGGTGGACATGCTAACTTTACCCGCATAATAAGTTAAGAATAAGGAAGAAGGTGTAGGTAAATTACTTTTTGAAAGGTATGGTGATAATATAAACAATTGTACTTCTGAACTTGATAATAACCAGAGAACTATTAGAGGGATTCCAAAAAATAGATATAAAAAAGATAAATGACTGCAAAAACATTAGATGTAAATCTGGATGCTTCATAAAGTTATTACTGGAAAATAGTGGTTAAAGATAATAACGGAGGAGAAGCAATTAGACAAGTTTGGAATTTTAAGACGGATTAAGTATTTTAATAAGCTATTTTTTTACTTACACAGATTTTGATATACTGCGCGGGTTTTTCACCATCTTCAGCAGTATTCCGTTCCATTTCACTACACCAAATACAGCTTCCGATTCCGCGCATAAGACCTTCATGAAATATTCAGGACTTATCTTTGCCTTTGCGCTTTTTTGATTCGTTTCCATAAGAATGGTCTCAACAAAACATAATGTTTAGCAGGTAATAAGGAGTTCGCAATCCTCTTCATTTTGTTTCATAAAATACAATTAAAAATGCTCGTACCTTACATTTGTACTTGATGTTCTTTGCGCTTTTTAAATCCGTTTCCATTAGAACAGTCTCAACATAATGGGATGTTTAGCAGGTTATAACGAATTTCTAATGCTAAAAAACATTATTAAAAGCAAAATTTATTTTATATATATTCGCATTTCTTAGATTGAGGGTTCATAGCCTCAATTCTTTTTCATAGCAATTTTTCCTCCATCTTACTTCGGTGGAGGTTTTTTGTTTTATGCAGGCACAAGGTCATAAAATACTAAATCCTTGTAAATAATGCAATTATAAAACAAAATTATATTATATTTATACATCGGGAAATTGGTTTTTCAAAAGCGCAACTTTTCATGTTCTAAGCCGTTGGCAATAAGTAAACCGATTATCATAATATAATCTTAATCATGAAAAAGACACACACACAGGATTCCGGCAACCCATCAAATCTATTTGCTGATTTTCATAAAATTAATGAGCATGATGATATCTTCAAACAGATGTTTAAATATTCGGTAATTCCAACTATCATTCATGATATGGACATGAATATTATTAACGCCAATGATCGTGCAACAGAGAAGTTTGGCTATTCCCAAAAAGAACTACTTAAAAAGAGCGTGTTTGACCTCCATACAAAAGACCAATTGAACCATTCTAAAGAGGTTTTAAATGAGATGCAGCAAAAGGAAAAAATGAGTATTGAGACAAGTTTTAAGAGAAAGGATGGATCTGTTTTTTTTGCTGAGGTAACGCCATGCAAATTTTTACTTGGAGTCAAACCCGTAATTCATGTCTATATCCAAGATATTTCCGAACGTAAGAGAACCGAGAGAGAACTGGAAGCCTTTAGACAGCAACTAATTATAAAAAACAAAGAACTTGACTATCAAAACGAAGAAAAAGAAAAGCAGATTACAGAATTATCCAAAATAAAAAATAAATTAGAACTATCAATTATGCAATATAAGAATAGAGAACTAAAAATAATTGAACTTAAAAAAGAAATAAACGAGCTATTAATAAATGCAGGTGGTGAAGTAAAATATATTATTTAATTCGTGTTGACAAGTTGTAGCTTGACAATGACAGCAGTTTGACAATAAAATTATTGCTACGTCGCACAAATCTTAATACAAAACCGTTGTAATTTGTAGGTAATTTGATTTGGAATATTTATAAAACAAATAAACTTGTGAAAGCACCACTCAAAGAACTTGATTGCCCCATCTGTGGAAACCGCCTTAATGCCGCCTTAATTGCCGTGTCAAACGAATCACCTAAGACCCGACAAGAAAACTAACATCACTATAATATCACCCGATAAAATAAACAGCTATTGCCCACCAAAGTAAAATCCTACTAGAAATAGTAGGATTTTTTTTATGCTTAAAACTAAATAAAAAAAGCCTGTCAATTAAGACAAGCTTTTATACAAATAAGTTAGAAGTAATGAATTAAATTACTTTGACATTTATTGCGTTCAATCCTTTTTGGGTTTCTTCTACATCGTAGCTTACTTTGTCCCCTTCATTGATTTCATCAATTAGCCCATTAACATGTACAAATACATCTCTGTCACCTTCTTCTGGAGTGATGAATCCAAATCCTTTAGAATTATTGAAAAATTTTACTGTTCCGTTACTCATAATTAAAAATTTTATTTAGTCTACAAAGGTACGGTTTTGTATCTAGTTTTTGTTGTATTGGTAAGAAGCTGAAAAGTGGTGTTTTTAATGAGCTTAAATAATAAAAATAATTATTGTCCACCAAATTAAATCCTACTAGAAATAGGGGGATTTTTTTATGCTTTTTATGAACACTTGTTTTGTAAGCGCTTATAGAGGTGATATTAAAAGTTACTTCTTTTTTAAGAGAATAGCTCCTGCTATTGACAATATACCCAAACCAATTATGATAACACTTTGAGTGTCAATACCATTGTCATTTTCTTTTATTTGTATTGGACCTACCTCTATGATTGTATTTGGTGATAAAATAGTATATAAACCATAACCTATTAGTATAACACCTACAACGAGTAAGATAATATTTAGCGAATTTTTCATATTCTTCTTATTGGAATAATTAAAAAAAATTAAATTTAGTAAAATCATTTTTCATAGTGAGTATTCATTAACAGAATATATATTATTAGAAGTTTTTAGCCTCCACCAAAGCTAAAAGCTTCCATTTTTGGAAGCTTTTTTATGCCTTTTTCAAAAAATATCAGATTCCATGATAACTGTCATATTTTATTATGCAATATAAGTTACATTTGGATTGTAGGTTCTAGCCTACATCTTTTTCATAGCAATTTTTACCATCTCCTAAATTGGGGGCGGTTTTAGTTTAATTTTGTTTGGTTTTCAGTGAATTTTATATAAAATACCTTATTGGTTAGATATTGATTGAACTTAAAAAAAGGTAATGATGAAGCAATTAGCCATTATTTTAATTTTACTTATTATTTTAACTTCATGTATTCCTTTAAGAATTGCTCCGAACATTAAAGATTATAAAATTAAAGTTGCAAAAAAATTTAAGAGAAAACTTCCAAATAATTATGCTTTTATTTTTGAAGACCCAAAAGAAGTAAATGAGTTTTACAATTTTATAAAGCTAAAATATGAATTAAACTATGAAGATTTTGAGAGGAATGTCCCATTTAGGGTTAATAATAAAAATTACTTTCTATCATTTTATGAAACAGTAATACCAACGAAGACTTTAGACTTTTCCTCAGGTTTTTTAGACGCTACATTAGCAATGACCTTAGGAGGACAAGATTCTTATGATGGAGAGGCTGAAATTACAAGAACTGATTCTTGGTATTTAGTTTTAACTGTCTGTGATTCAAATTTGGAAGACTGTCTTGAGCCCAATCATAAATTTAGGGCAGAAATTGTAAAATATCTTATTGACTTGAAAATGGAATATTTAAACGGGTTCGATTATTAAAATAAATTACCTGTTTATTTGCACGAGTGGTATTATATAATTAAACACTAGGTTATTCTTCATTGCCCATCAAAGTTAAAAGCTTCCAATTTTGGAAGTTTTTTTTTGTTTTAAGAAATGATGTTTTAAAGTGACACATAAGTTCCATAATTAAATTTCCAACTTATTACATTTGCACTGTAAGTTTTTAACCAATACTTTTTTCGTAGTAATTTTCCCTCTCCAACCTCAAGTAGAGAGATTTTTTTTATGTCTATAATATTTTTCCCTCATTGCCCACTTAACTCACAATCCTGATGAAGAAATTCATCGGGATTTTTGTTTTAAAATTGAATTGCGAGGGATACCGTTGTATAATTTTTGTTGCTAAATTTTGGCGATTTTATGGAAGAGACAGCGTTGTTTAAAGACAATGTTGCCTTTTTTTGTTTTTGCCGGCAGAAATAAAGAAAGGTACACTTGCTATTGTTGCGGCACTCCCCACATAAATCATCCAATCTCCACGATGTTCTGGTTCTCCATCAATAAGTCCCAATGTTAGTGCTGTTACAGCTTTATCTGCGCTGTTTACTGCGCTGTTTACCATTAATCCAGCCATTGTAATTACTACTCCTCCACCCAGCATTATCCAGGCAGTTGTTTTATTGTTTTTTTGCTTTAAAGTGTGGTAATCAAATAACTCTTGTGAAGAATTATCAGTTGTAGACTCAATTACCTGACTCTGTATTATTTGAAATGAAAAAAACATCAAAAAAAGTGATGAGAAAATAAGTTTCATAATAATATAAATTTAGGAATTATAAGATAAATATAATTAAAAAATACATAAATAGCTGCATTTCAGTAATTTAAAATAAAATCCCATTTTGTTAATTTTAAAAGGGAAGAATCTAGTTAACCTCTCATTGCCCACCAAAGTAAATCCTACTAGAAATAGTAGGATTTTTTTATGCCTATAATTTACGAAACTACATATTTTACTAAGTTTCTCAATTTTGGATAAATATCCTAATTCTGCTATTTTCATTATTAAAAGGTGTCAAAAAAGGGAGCCTGTTTTACATTAGGGGTACTTTTAAATCCATAACTATTTTAAAAAATCAAAAATCATGAATAATCATAAACTAAAATGGCTACAGGTTAAAAATTGTACTTTTATTTTTTATTAATCTTGTATCGTTTTTTTGGACTAGACAAAACTTAGGTTTTATAGAGGTTTAATTGCATTGAAAAAATATTTTAAGGGAATAAATAAGGGTTAAGCATATTTTAGTATCTTAGTAAATAATTTAAATATCTAAATATGAGAAAATTAATACTACTTTCAATTTTATTTTCCTTCTTAATTTCTTGTGGAGAAAAAAAAGAAAAGGAAACTAAAGAAGAGTTTCAACCTACAGCTGAAAAAGTTGAAATTAAAGTTGAAAAAGAAATTCAATCAATGGATTCAATTGTAAAAGTAATTGATTCAATATTGAGTGATATTGAAGCAGCAGATAAGAGGTTAGATGAAACTCTTAAAGAAATTGAATAATTAATTAAAATGCGTAACATGAAATTAAAATATTATTTAGCAGCAGTATCAGTCCTTATTGGATTAAGTGTAACTGCGCAACAGGGAAAAAGTAAAGACAATCAAGGAAAAGATAAAACTGAAGTTGTAAAGGAGGGAAAAAGCCAAAAAGATGTTGAAGATGATATAGATGAAACAAAAAAAGGTAATGCTTATGGTAAAAATAAAGGAGAGTTAGAAGGAAAAGATTATGGGCAAGATAGAGCAGAACAAGCTAAATTACAACATAAAGAAAAACTTGAAAAACTTGATAAAACCATTTACGAAGAAGAAGAAAAGGTAAAAGAAGCAAAAGAAAAAATTAAAAAATCGAAGGATAAACTAGAAAAGGATAAAAACAAGATATTTGAGAAAGAATATAAAGAAAGAGAAGTAAAAATTAAAAATGCTGAAGATGCAGTTAAGGATGTAGAAGAAAATTTAGATAAAGGAAAAAAGTTAAAAAAGGAAAAGCAATAATTTTTTTCAATTTATTTGTAGTTGATACAGTCCAGCAAATTAGAGAGCTTCCATTCTTGGAAGCTTTTTTTTTGTTTTAAGAAATGATGTTTTAAAGTGTCATATAAGTTACATAATTAAATTTTCAACTTATTATATTTGCATTGTAGGTTTTAACCTTCATCTTTTTCATAGCAATTTTCCCTCTCCAACCTCAAGTTGAGAGGGTTTTTTTGTTAATAGCACCATAGATTTTCTAACTGTTTGTAAAGAAGTGTATTAATACAGAAATTAACCATTAATTTAATGTATATTTAGATTTCGGGAAATTGCTTACGTCTCAACATTATAAGAAATGTTTGAGTAATTCCGAAGCCTCGTAGATAGAAGTATTTAAGAGGCTTTTTTTATGGCTAATATTTAGCTAATTCTACATTTTTATTGGGTTTCTCACTTTTGGAGAAATATTCAAACATCTTTTTCAAAGCAATTTTTACCACCTCCTAAATGGGGGTGGTTTTAGTTTAAGCTTGTTTGGTTTTAAGTGAATTTTATATAAAATACCTTATTGATGATATAAGTCATTAATATCCAGCAGATTATTTTATAATTTAGTGTTATTAATTGTTATGTAATTAGAATTTTAATCCTCCCAAGGCATTAGAGACCTAATCCTCCTTAGGCATTAAGGCTCTAATTTTCAAAGCAATTTGCCACCTCCTAATGGGGGTGGTTTTTTGTTTAAGATTATGTGCCAGATTTTGGTTGAATTTTTTTATGATATATTGAAATATTTGGATCTTAGTAACACCTCCAAAAATATATGTGTGAATTATGCAATTATTGTTCAAAGTTGTGTAACACATTCGTGTTTTAAACTTAGCACCTTTGTAGTTCTATATTTAAATATAGATTACGATTAATTTAAAACATAAATAAGATGACATTTAAAAAAATTTATTTTGTAGCAATTGCAGCAATGGTTGTAATGTTTGGAGTACAAGGTTGTGCCAACGATGATGAAAGCAATACAGCAAGAGTTCAATTAAAATTAGTTGATGCACCCGGAGATTATTCAGAAGTGAATGTTGAAATTATAGATATTCAGTATAACAGTAGTGACAGCGAAGCTGGGTGGGTGAGTTTTGGAACTCCGGAAGGTAACCGCATTGATGTTGATTTAACGACACTTATTGCAGGGAAAAGCCTTTTATTGGCCGATCAAGTAATTTCTTCAGGAAATTTAAAACAAATAAGATTGGTTTTAGGAAACGGTAATACGCTTAAAATAGATGGACAAGCGGAAATGATGGCCCTTAATACGCCAAGCGCTATGCAATCAGGTTTAAAATTAAATATGAATACTACCTTGGAGCCTGGTTTTTCTTATACCTTTATTCTTGACTGGGATG
>Ga0314774_1001777_pt1 | contig 13168 bp, 10 predicted proteins | sample MetaGCBIA2018_FD_204515 | JGI IMG/M metagenome (GOLD analysis project Ga0314774, IMG submission 204515) | Cryopeg brine microbial communities from Beaufort Sea near Barrow, Alaska, United States - CBIA 2018 | ecosystem: Environmental > Aquatic > Marine > Coastal | place: USA: Alaska | collected... | reverse complement strand
GGAGCGGATGGCGGAGCGGATGGCGGAGGCGGGTGGCGGGGGCGGATGGCGGGCGCGGTCGAGCGCGTCCGAAAACGAGGCGGGGGCGGACGGCGGGCGCGGTCGAGCGCGTCCGAAAACGAGGCGGGGGCGGACGGCGGGCGCGGTCGAGCGGTCCGAGAACGTGGCGGTGTCGAGCCGGGTAGCGGGCGCGACCCAAGGCGTTCGGTGCGGGGTCCGAGTAAACGCTGCGAAACGTCCGCGCCCGGAATGCGCGCGTGGCCGAGCGAGTTTAGGCTGAGTAGACGCTGTCCGGCCAACGACCGGACCGAAGGGATATCCACGATGGACTACGCATTGAACAAGTCAGACAGCGAATGGCGCTCACAGTTGAGCCCCGAGCAGTACTCGGTGCTGCGCGAGGCCGGCACCGAACGCCCCGGAACCGGCGAGTTGCTCGACGAGGGTCGGGCCGGCACCTATACCTGCGGCGCCTGCAACGCCGAGCTGTTTCAGAGTGGCACCAAGTTTGATTCCGGCTGCGGCTGGCCGAGCTTCTACGAATCGGTGCGGCCCGAAGCGGTCGAACTGCTCGAAGACCGCTCGCTCGGAAGCGTGCGCACCGAGGTACGCTGCGCGAATTGCGGTTCGCACCTGGGGCACGTTTTTCCCGACGGGTTCGGTACCCCCACCGGTGATCGCTACTGCATGAACTCAATCTCGCTCAACTTCACACCGGCCGAGTAAAGCGTGGGCTTGACTCCGGCAACAGCGGATGAAGCCGCCTCGATGGTTTTTCGGGCCGTCAGTTCTCGGCGCAGCTATTCCAAGGTGACGGCGATCGCGCCGACCCGAGCCGAGCTGCTGCCCCTCGTGGCCGCGGCGGCGCGGGTGGCCGATCACGGCGCGCTACGGCCCTGGCGACTGCTCGAGCTGCGGGGCGACGCTCGAGAGCGGCTCGGAGCGGCTTTTGTGGCGGCATCCGCTTGTGAAGGGAGCGAGGCCCGCAAACTTGCCGGCAAGCCGCTGCGGGCGAGCCTGCTGATTGCGGTCATTGCGTCTCGACAACCCAGCGAAAAAGTGGCGGTCTGGGAACAAGATGCTGCGGCGGCGGGAGTCGCGCACCTGCTCACGTTGCTGCTCGAAGACGCCGGCTGGGGCACAATGTGGCGTACCGGACCGCTCGTGCGCAGCGCGCCCGTGCGGGCGCTGCACGCACTCGGTGACAACGAAGACCTGCTCGGCTGGCTCTACGTCGGCGGCATTCCCGACGAGTCGAAGCCCGGAGTGCGACTCTCGATCGACCCCGAGGAATTTCTGCGGGCTCTGTAGTTCAGCGCGGGCCCTGGCGCCGGCGGCGGTCAGGCGCGGGGCTCGAGCTTTTGTTTCCGGGCCCGGGCCCGGAAACTGGGCCCGTGATAGATCATGGGCCCGGTTGCGTAAGGTGGGCCCGGCACGGTTGTCCCGGTGCGGCCATTCTCGAGCGGATGCCGCCGCTATGGAGCGTGCGTCCGGTCGAGGCGGCGTGCGTGCCCGCGCTTTTTTTCCGGGCCCGGGCCCGTAGTCGTGCTCGGGCTCGGGCTCGGGCTCGGGCTCGTGCTCGTGCTCGTGCGATCAGGGTCGGGGCGCGGGCTCAGCCTCCAGCGCAGAGCTCGAAACCTCGGCGCGCGCGTGGCCGGGACGGCGCCAACGCATGGCGGCGATAATGACGGCGACGAGGGCGAGGGCGCTGCCGACGACGGTCGTCACGCCGATCGGATGCCCGGCTGACGGCGCCAACAGATCCAGCGCGAGAGCGCAGACCAGCTGGCCGGCCACGATGCCCAGGCCCAGCATGAGAACTCCCGTGGTGCGCACGACGACCGCGGCCCCGGCGATGAAGATGCAGCCGATGACCCCGCCGGTGTAGAGCCACGGTGCGCTGGGCAGGTCGAGCGCGAAGCCGACCAGCAGTCCGTGCACGAGCGCGGCGAGCACGAGGGCGACGGTGCCGGTCAAAAAATTCAGAAAGGTCGCCGTGAGCGCGCTCTGCGCCGTGACCCGCACCTGACCATTGACAGCCTGTTGCCAACCCTGGCCGATACCGGCGATCAGCGGCAGCGCGAACAGCCACAGCGCGCCGCTGGCATGCAGTTCGCCGCTCACCGTGAAGGCCACGGCGACCAGGGCGAGCAGTGCGCCGCCGATCTTAGACGCGTGCAGCGGGCGTCGCCCGCCGGGTCCGATGCCGAAGCGGTCCATGAGCACGCCGCTCACGGTCTGGCCGGCCACAACGGCGACCGTGAACAGGGCAATGCCGAGCGGCGCGGCGACGAGGCCCTGCGCGAGCACGAAAAGGGCGCCGGCCAGGCCGCCGAACAGGTGCCACCACGACAGGTTTTTCGCTGAGACCGCACGCGCAACGAGTTGCAAGCCGCGACGTCCGCGGCGGAACACGATCAGGCCGAGGCTGAGAATGACCAGGCCCGACCCGAAAGAGATGACGGCGGCGGCGAATCCGTCGCCCATTTGGTGTCCGAGTTCGCCGTTTACCCGGGATTGCACGGCGTAGAGCGCGCCGATCAGCACGGTGAAGACGAGGGCCAGCCATACCGGCACAGCGGATGCCGCTGGTGCGGCTGGCGCATCCGCTCGGGTCGGTGCGCTGGGCTGGGTCACGTGGCCATACTACGAGACGGGACAGCGGGGGCTGGCACCGAACGCGGTGCGCGCATCGCCCGGGCCCACCTTACGCAACCGGGCCCATGATCTATCACGGGCCCAGTTTCCGGGCCCGGGCCCGGAAACAAAAGACCGGGCCCGGAAACACGAGACCGGGCACGATGAGGACGGAGGGCGGATCAGGCGGCGCGCACCTCGATCTCGCCGGGAGCGGCGCCGTCGCTGCCGAAGACCAGGCGGCGGTTGGCGATCTTGTCGGTGAAGAAGCGGTCGTGGCTGACGACCACGACAGCGCCCGGAAAGTGCACGAGCGCACGTTCCATCACCTGGGTACTCGACATATCGAGGTGGTTGGTGGGTTCGTCGAGCAGCAGCACCGACGCGCCCGACAACAGGCACTGGGCCATGGCCACCCGGGCGCGCTGGCCGCCCGAAAGATTGCCGATCTTCTGCTTGAGATCGGCCTCGCTGAACTGGAACATGGTCAGAAAACGGTTGACCGATTTCTTGGTCGCGGTGAGGGCCAGGCTGCCGGGCATGGCGTTGACGGCATGGCTGACGGTGTCGGCCGGGTCGAGCTCGGCGAGAATCTGGTTGTACGACACGACGCCCGCGCCGCTGGCCCAGGCCACGTCGCCCTGATCGGCCGTTTCCTCCCCGGTGAGCACGCGCAGCAGGGTCGTTTTGCCGCTGCCGTTGCTGCCGAGAACAACGATGCGATTACCGCGGCGCACCTCGAAGCTCAAGTTCTCGAACAAAACCTTGTCGCCGTAGCTCTTGGCGAGTCCGTCGACCCGGCACAGCACGTCTTTCACGTGCAGGTTGCGGTAGATCTCGGTGATGATCTGGTCGACCGGGCGCGGCGTGCGCGACTTCTTGATGTGCGCCAGCTGGTTGCCGAGCTGGCGACTCTCGGCTTTGGCAGCTTCGCGGCGGTCGGAGATGCCCTCGGCTTCGAACGCGAGCAGTTCGGATTCGTGCACGTACTGCGCCTCAAGGGTTTTGAGCCGAAACTGTTTCTGAATGATGTACTCGCCGAAGTTTCCGGGGTATTCATGCAGGTGAAAGTTCTCAACCTCGATGATGCGGGTGACGACGGCATCAAGAAATTTGCGGTCGTGCGAGACGACGATGGCGGCGCCCTTGAAGCTCTTGAACCAGGCCTCGAGCCACTCGACTCCGGCCACGTCGAGGTAGTTGGTGGGCTCGTCGAGCAGCAGCACGTCGGGCGCCTCGAGCACGATCTTGGCCAGGGCGGCACGGTTGCGCCAGCCGCCGGAGAGTTCATCGATAGCACAGACGCGGTGTGCCTCATTGAATCCGAGGGTGGTCAATGCGGTGTCGATGTGGCGCTTGTAGTCCCAGCCGTCCACGCGGTCCATCTCTTCGAACAATTCGCCTTGACGGGCGATCAGCCGGTCGAGCTCGGCGCTGGCCGAAGAATCGAGGGCGATGGCCGCATCGATCGCGGCGAGTTCCGCCTCAACGGCCTTCACCGTCACGAAAAGCTCGTTGAGCACCTCGGTGATGGTCTTTTCACCGTTGAGTTCGGAAAATTGGGAGAAGTAGCCCACGGTGATGCCATCGTCGAGGGTGACCTCGCCGGTATCGGGTGAAACCTGGTCGAGGATCAGTTTGAGAATGGTGGACTTGCCGGAGCCGTTTTTACCGATCAGGCCAACCCGGTCGCCGGGTTCGAGCCGAAAAAATGCTTCACGCAGAATCTGCGTCTTCTCAAAACGAATACTGACGTCGTTCAGCCGGATCAGGCTCATGCGTATGTCCTCTCGGGGGCGCGGGCGCAAGGTCGCGATGCGCGAGCGAGCGGGCATCCGCTCGTAAAACCCCAGCCATCAGTGTACGTGGCGGCCCTGCGGGCGGGGCTGCGGGTGCCGCACGGGCGCACAGAAAACCCCCCACTTCCACAGGGAGCAGGGGGTCAAAGGGCCGGCCACGAGACTCGAACTCGTAACCCCCACTTTACAAGAGTGGTGCGCTACCAATTGCGCCAGGCCGGCATGAGGCGCAAGCCTCGGTTCCCATCCTAAATGATTCCGGAGACGGAACAGGCACAAAGCGGATGCACCCGGCCGCGAACCGACGCCTGCACGCGACGGCGCATTCAGCAGCAGCTACGCGTCGGGCGTGGGAGTGGGCGTCGGCGTGGACGTGGAGTAGGTCTCCCCGAGTGCCTGCTGCACGAAGGAAGCGAACTCGTTCGGATCGTCGAGGGCACCGGTATACGGCTTGCCGTTGACCAGGATGGTGGGCGTTCCGATGATGGAACTCATGGTCGAATTCGGAATGGGGCCTTCCAGCGAACGATCGGTCGCCGCCTTGACCCACGCCTCGAAGGTTCCTTCGTCGATGCAGGTGTTGATGCTGGGCAACGCCGTGCTCACGCCCGGATTCTTGACGACGGCCTTGGCGACCGCCTTGATCTCCGCGTCGCTGCGGCCGACGGAGGTCTCTTCCGGCTGGTCGACGAACAAGGCGGAGCTGAAGGCGAAGAAGTCATCGGGCGAATAGTTGGCGACGCAGGCTGCCGCGTTCGCTGCCCGCAGGGAATACTTGGTGCCGGACGATTTGCTCGTGAGAATGGCCACCGGGTGAATTTCGATGGTCGCCGCGCCGGAGTCGACCCACTGCTCGATCTGCTCGGTGTTGGCCGCTTCGAAATCGCCGCAGAGCGGGCAGAGGTAGTCGACGTAGATGCGGATGTTGGCCACGGCTCCGGTGGGATCCGGCTCGGACGGCTGAGGGTCGGCATCGGGTTGCACCGCCGGCGTCAACGCGGTGACCATGCCCTCGCCGACGAGCGCACCGTCACTGGCCATGTTGCGGGGGCCCGGACCGGCCGGCTTTATGGAGTTGACGATGACGACGGCGACCAGAACGACGATGGCGATCGCGGCGATACCGATGCCGCCCTGCAGAAACACCTTGTTGCGGCGGTCCTTCTTTTTCTGGCTAACCCGAAGTTCTTTCGCTTTCACCCGGGCTGCGTCGCGACGTCGGTTCTTTGCGGGACTGCTGTCGCTTGGTCCGCCGGATGTCATAAATGGTCGCTTTCGAGAAGTGGGGCGCGCCTGTGGCACCTCATTAAATAGTAGTTGCCTTGACTGGGAAATAACCAAACGGCTCCGGGGAGAACCCCTATTGCGGCATCCGTCGTGCCATAATGACAAACGTTGTGTGCTGGCTTCTGGCTGGTACGCGACGCACAAATCCTATTCACAACGGATCGTCCGGCACGTTCCTGCCGGTGAAGGAGTAAAAAAATTATGGCATCAGTGACCTTTGACAAGGCAACCCGGCTCTACCCCGGTTCCACTCGACCGGCCGTTGACAAGCTCGACCTGCAGGTCGCCGATGGCGAATTCCTGGTTCTGGTCGGCCCGTCCGGCTGCGGAAAGTCCACCTCACTGCGCATGCTCGCCGGCCTCGAAGAAGTCAACGACGGCGACATCCTCATCGGTGACCGCAATGTGACCGATGTCCCGCCGAAAGACCGCGACATCGCCATGGTTTTCCAGAACTACGCGCTGTACCCGCACATGACCGTTGCCGAGAACATGGGCTTCGCGCTCAAGATCGCCGGCATCAACAAAGACGAGCGCGCCGCCCGCGTGCTTGAAGCCGCCAAGCTGCTCGACCTCGAGGCCTACCTCAGCCGCAAGCCGAAGGCGCTCTCCGGTGGCCAGCGTCAGCGTGTTGCCATGGGCCGCGCAATCGTGCGTCAGCCGCAGGTGTTCCTCATGGACGAGCCGTTGTCGAACCTCGACGCCAAGCTGCGCGTGCAGACGCGTACGCAGATCGCGAGCCTGCAGCGTCGCCTGGGCGTCACGACGGTCTACGTGACCCACGACCAGACCGAGGCGCTCACCATGGGTGACCGGATCGCCGTACTCAAAGATGGAGTGCTGCAGCAGGTCGGATCGCCGCGCGACCTCTACGCGAAGCCGCAGAACGTGTTCGTGGCCGGATTCATCGGCAGCCCCGCGATGAACCTGTTCCTCGCGGACACCGTCGACGGCGGCATCAAGTTCGGCACCGCGACGGTTCCGGTGCAGCGCGACACGCTCGCCAGCTCGACCGGCAAGAAGGTCACCATCGGAATTCGCCCGGAGGACATCCAGATGTCGTCCACGCCCGGCGAAGGCCTCGAGATCGAGATCGACCTCGTTGAAGAACTGGGTGCCGACGGCTACCTCTACGGCCACTCCACGATTGACGGCCAGCGCACCGACGTCGTGGCCCGCGTCGACGGACGCTCACACCCGAACGCCGGCGAGACGGTGTACCTCACGGCTACCCCGAACCACCTGCACGTGTTCGATGCCGAAACCGGCCTGCGCCTCGGCGGCGCTGTCACCGACTAATCGGCTCTCTGAACGGCTGGAGGGGGTTCGCTCCCTCCAGCCGTTTTTTCGTAAGTTAGGCGCAAGTTATGAGCGGTTCCCTCAATATCATCTCGGCCACGGCCGATCCGGCCCTGCTTGACCTGCCGTGGCAGCTCCCCCTCGACGCGTGGCCGAACGAGAACATCGCTTCGCTCCCCAAGGGCATCTCGCGCCACCTTGTGCGCTTCGCCCACCTGAGTGGACGAGTGGTCGCCATCAAGGAGACCACGAGCGAGATGGCCAAACGCGAATACGACATGCTGCGCACCCTCGCACACCTCGAAATCCCCTGTGTCGAACCGGTCGCCGTGATCACCAACCGAACGGATGCCGACCTCGACCCGCTCAATTCGGTTCTGGTCACCCGTCACCTCAAGTTCTCACTTCCGTACCGCGCGCTGTATTCGCACGCCCTGCGCCCGGATACCGCAACCCGGCTGGTCGACGCCCTCGCCGTGCTTCTGGTGCGGCTGCACATGGTCGGGTTCTTCTGGGGCGACGTCTCGCTCTCCAACACCCTGTTTCGTCGCGATGCGGGAGCGTTTGCCGCCTACCTCGTCGATGCCGAGACCGGACAGATCTACTCGGGCGGGCTGTCGAACGGGCAGCGGGAGAATGACCTCGAAATTGCCCGGGTGAATATCGCCGGCGAGCTTATGGACCTCGAAGCGGGCGGCCGCGTCGCCGACGAGCTCGACCCGATCCGGGTCAGCAACGGCATCGTCGCCGCGTACCGCTCACTGTGGAAGGAACTCACCGGCTCGGAGTCGTTCTCCAATTCGGAGCGCTGGCGCATCGCGCAACGTGTGCAACGCCTCAACGACCTCGGCTTCGATATCGAGGAACTCGCCATCAAAACCGACAGCGCCGGAACGAGCGTGCGGATCCAGCCGAAGGTTGTCGATGCCGGCCACCATCAGCGTCGACTGCTGCGCCTGACCGGGCTCGACGCCGAAGAGAACCAGGCCCGCCGCTTGCTGAACGACCTCGACTCCTACCGTGCCGCGTTCGGCGATCCCGGAGTGGACGAGGAGATGGTGGCGCACGAGTGGCTCGTGCGGGTGTTCGAACCGGTCGTGCGGGCGATCCCCGAGGAGCTTCAGGGCAAGCTCGAGCGGGCGCAGGTGTTCCATCAGCTGCTCGATCACCGCTGGTATATGGCGCAGAACGAGTCGCGGGAGATTCCCCTCGCCGAAGCCGTGACGAGCTATGTGCAGGACGTGCTGCGGCACCGCCGGGACGAAGCAACCGTGATCGATCCGCTCACCGGTGCCATCACCCTGCCGATTCGTACGCAGCTTGGCGACGACACCGGCACGGACCCCGACGATTCCGAAGACTGGATGCTCAAGGTCTAGCCCTCCCCCGCCCTCTCCCTTATTGCCCGGGCCCGGGCCCGGAAACCGGGCCCACGATAGAACATGGGCCCGGTTGCATAGGGTGGGCCCGGCGGGCGGCGCGACCACGCCACGGGCGCGAGGGTCACGCATCCGCTGCCCGTTTCAGGCTCGTGGAACGTCGTGCTCCACTAAGAACGCGCGGAATCGGCTCGGCGAATACGCCGTGTCCCAGTCCCAGCGATCGAAGCTATTGGCCAACGGGCGCAGCAGGTTCTCGCGATTCTTTTCGGCGATGACGACGTCGGATGGATTGCGGTCGCCGAGTATCGCGCCTCGGGAGTACTTGAGTGCGCCGTCGAATTCGCCCATCTTGCCGACGCAACGCCAGTAGAAGTCCACCCAAAACTCCCGCCCGTGTACGACGAAACGAACCTGGAGTTCGGGCACGTGGAAACCCAATTCGGCGATCCGCACTCGGCTCAGCGACTCACCCGGGTTGGCCGAGAGCGCATCCGCAAAGTCGATGACGCGGCGCACCCGTACACTCCCGGTTCGCGGATGCACCGCCGCAAGTTCGGCATACAGGTCGCTTTTGCCGAGGGCGGGTGCACCCAGGTGGCGTTCCTCCTGCGCCCGCTCCTGCTCGACACGCAGGGCATGGTCCATCATGGTGACGCCAACGAGAAAACTTGTGCTCGCCGCCACGTCGATCAGGGTGCGCGCGAGGCTGGTGGCGACGCATCCGCTCACCGCAACAGGCTCGGGTTCCACCACGCTGCGGTGACTCGTCGTGAAACGGGCGCTGCTGCCACCGGCGGTGTCATTATTGATCGCGTGTACGACCCCGGGCCACGGTCCGATGATGGGCAGGTTGTGCAGAGCGGCCGCTGACAGATGCGACAACAGCAGCGGTTGCTCCGCCGCGAGCACGGTGGCGTGGATGAACAGTCGATAGCGATCGTCGTGGGGTGCCGAGCGCCAAACCGAGCCGATCGCGTAGATTCCACGTCGGATGCGCACCAGCTCGCCGTTGGCCAGCAGCGCGCGCACGGCGTAGGTCGTGAGGCCCGAGGCACGCAGCGACTCGGCGAGGATGAGGCCGTCGTTGCGGGCACTCGGTACGTTCAGAATGTCAAGCACAGACGCAGTCTCGCCCGACCGCGGTGGAGACCGGCGGGACAACGAGAGATCTGTGGTTGGGGGGCGGGGGCATCCGCTGTGGAGGACGCGCACCCACGCCCCGGCACCACCGGCTCGGCCCACCTGCTCGGCCCCCAACGGCTCGGCCCACTACCCGGCGGGCACTACCACCCGGTGGGGCCCGCAACCCGGGGGCACCCCCACCGCCGGGCCCACCTTATGCAAGTGGGCCCATGATCTAGCATGGGCCCACTTGCCGGGCCCGGGCCCGGGAAATAAAAGAGGGGCGGCTAGAGCTTGGCGGCCTGCTTGGCCTGCTTGATTTGGGCACGGAGGCGAGCCACCTCGTAGAGGGTGACGCCGGCGGCGATTCCGGCGTTGAGCGACTCGGTCGAGGCGCTGATGGGAATCGAGACGATCGCGTCGCAGGTTTCGGCGACCAGGCGCGACAGGCCCTTGCCCTCGCTTCCGACGACGACCACGATCGGGCGCTCGGCGAAACCGATACCCAGGTCGGGCAGCGACACGTCGCCGTCGCCGTCGAGACCGAGCACGAACACACCCTGCGCCTTGAGCGCCTTGAGCGTCTGGGTGAGGTTGCTCGCCATGGCGACGGGCGTGCGGGCGGCAGCGCCGGCGCTGGTCTTCCAGGCTGAGGCGGTCACGCCGACCGAGCGACGCTGCGGCACGATGATCCCGTGGCCGCCGAACGCAGCCGTCGAGCGGATGATCGCACCCAGGTTCCGTGGGTCGGTGATGCCGTCGAGAGCCACGAACAACGGCTTGTGGCCGCGGCTGATGGTGAGCTCGAGCAGCTCCATCGGGTGCGCGTACTCATAGGCGGGGACCTTGAGCGCGAGCCCCTGGTGCACGGCGTCGCGACCGGCGAGCCGGTCGAGTTCGGGGCGCATGACCTCGAGGATGGGGATGTTGCGGCTCGTCGCCATCAACAACACCTCCTTGACGCGCTCATCCATTTCGATGCGCGCGGCGATATAGAGGGTCTGCGCGGGGATCTTCGCGCGCAGCGCCTCAAGCACCGAGTTGCGCCCGGTGACGACCTCGTGCTCGTCGATCTGCTTGGCCCGACGCGTCGAGGTTCCACCGCCTCCGGTGTTGCCGGTGCCGCGCTGCGGTGCGCCCTGCGAAGCACCACGGGCGCCGCCACGGGCTGCGCCCGCGCGAGAACCGGCGGGGCCGGTCGGACCGCCACGGTTGCCGGTCGTATCCGCTGCGGGGCGGGAGTTGAAGCCGCCGGCCGCGGAGAACCGGTCGGCCGCCGCCTTGCGCTTGCCCGCGGGGTGGTACGGGCGGTCTTCGGCCTTGGGTGTGGGCTTCTTGCCCTCCAGCGCCTGACGGCCCTGGCCGCCGGAGCCGACCTGGGCTCCGCGGCTGCCCTTGCGCACCGCTCCGGTACGTGATTTGCGGTCTAAGTTCTTCATCAGTCAAAGCTCCAATGGGCACCCGACGGGGTGTCTTCGATGGTGATTCCGGCGGCGACGAGTTCGTCCCGGATTCGGTCTGCGGCCGCATAGTCGCGGTTTTCCCTGGCGAGGTTGCGATCATCGAGCAGTCGCTCGACCAACGCGCTCAGGGCCACCATGGCCGGTTCATCCGTCGCCACGGCCCAGCCGGGCGACAAAGGGTTGATTCCCAGTACTTCGCTCATCGCGAGTACTGCGCTGCGAGCGGATGCCGCAGCGTGCAGGTCTTCGGCATCCAGCGCGGCGTTGCCGGCGCGCACGGTGTCGTGGAGAACGCCGAGAGCCTGCGGTACGGCGAGGTCGTCATCCATGGCCGCGGCGAAGTCGTCGGGGACAACCTCGACGCCGCTTCCCGCGAACCGGGTGCCGGCGAGCCGGCGGTCGGCCCGGTCGAGAAAACTTTCGACGCGTTCCAGGGCGGCTTCGGCCTCGGCCAACGACCCGTCGTTGTAGTCGATGGTGGATCGGTAGTGGGCGGCGCCGAGAAAGTAGCGCACGACGATGGCGCGGGCCTGGTCGAGCAGTTCCGCGGCGAAGACCGAGTTGCCGAGCGATTTCGACATTTTCTGCCCGTTCACGTGCACCAGGCCGTTGTGCACCCAGTAGTTCGCGAAATCGTGGCCCGCCGCGCTCGACTGGGCCAGCTCGTTCTCGTGATGCGGAAACCGCAGATCGAGCCCGCCGCCGTGAATGTCGAAGCTGTCGCCGAGGTAGCGGGCGGCCATGGCGGAGCACTCGATGTGCCAGCCGGGGCGCCCCGGCCCCCACGGGGAGGCCCAGGATGCCGAGTCGGGTTCACCCGGCTTGTGCCCCTTCCACAGGGCGAAGTCGCGCACGTCACGCTTGCCGCGGCGGTCAGCATCCGTTGCCGCTTCCATGTTGCCGGCAGTCTGGCGGGTGAGGGCGCCGTATTCGGCCCAGCTTGCGCTGTCGAAGTAGACGTCGCCGGTGGCATCGGGGGCGGCGTAGGCGTGGCCGCGCTCGATCAGGGTGCCGATGAGGGTCTGCATCTGGGTGATGCTCGCGGTCGCGCGCGGCTCGTAGGTGGGCGCGAGAATGCCCAGGCGCTGGTAGCCGGCGGTGAATTCAAGCTCGTACCGGTAGGCGAGGGCCCACCACTGCTCGCTCGAACCCGCACTGTTGACGAGGATTTTGTCGTCAATGTCGGTGACATTGCGCACGAAGGTGACGGCGAGCCCGCGGTAGCTGAGCCAGCGACGCAACTGGTCGTAGACCAGGGCGCTGCGCAGGTGGCCGATGTGCGGGCTGGACTGCACGGTGGGTCCACACACGTACATCGAAACCTGTCCCGCTTCGAGGGGGACGAAGTCACGCAAGGCCTGGGCCTTCGAGTCGTACAGTTGCATGGTCACGCCTCCCAGTTTAGGTCAGGGGTGTGCGGCTGCTGGGGCGCGGCCGGCAGACCGGCAGACGCGTCGGGGTAGACCAACGCGGTCGCCGTCGCTGCGACGCCCTCACCGCGCCCGGTGAAGCCGAGGGCATCCGTGGTGGTGGCGGCAATATTGACCGGTGCCGAGAGGATGCCGGCGAGGCGCGTTTGGGCTTCAGCCCGTCTCGGAGCGAACCGGGGGCGGTTGCCGATGATCTGCACCGAGACGTTGCCCACAAGGAAGCCGGCGGCATGAACCAGGCGCACGGTTTCGGTGAGGAAAACATCGCCGTGCGCGTCGGTGAACCGGGGGTCTGCCGTGCCGAAGATGCTGCCGATGTCACCGAGGCCGGCGGCGCCGAGCAGGGCGTCGCAGATCGCGTGCGCGGCGACGTCGCCGTCGCTGTGTCCGCTGAGGCCGCGCTCCCCCGGCCAGAACAGTCCGGCCAGCCAGAGTTCGGCGCCGTCGTCGCCGGCGAAGGCGTGCACGTCGAGTCCGGTGCCGATACGCGGAAGGATCGCGGGGCGCGGGGTGTCAGCGGCGGAGTGCAAAATCAGGTCGGCGCGCTCGAGGTCTTCCGGAGTGGTGATCTTGAAGGCGAGCGGATGCCCGACAATGACACTCACCGGGTGCCCGGCATCGGCGACGAGGGCGGCATCGTCGGTCAAAGCCTCGAATCTGCCGTTCTGCACGGCCCAGGCGCGGGCGGCCGTGAGCATGGTGCGGGGAAAACCCTGCGGGGTCTGCACGGCGGACAGCTCCGACCGGTC
>Ga0314774_1001776_pt1 | contig 13169 bp, 13 predicted proteins | sample MetaGCBIA2018_FD_204515 | JGI IMG/M metagenome (GOLD analysis project Ga0314774, IMG submission 204515) | Cryopeg brine microbial communities from Beaufort Sea near Barrow, Alaska, United States - CBIA 2018 | ecosystem: Environmental > Aquatic > Marine > Coastal | place: USA: Alaska | collected... | reverse complement strand
AAAATAATGATTAATCAACGCGCCAGTTTTTATTGTCCAAAATGTCAACCTTATCAAGCGCCCAGAGTGTTAAAAATATCGAAACTATAGCGACTCGAACGATTGACCGAGTCATCGTATCCATCGACAATAATATCCACAAGTTACATTTTGTAACCGCTTATTTCATATCTGCTTTATGGCAAGGAAAAGACCATGGATTGGTTTCAGCAAGAAAATGAACAAGTCATTGAAGCTTTAAAAAGCCATCCTAAAGAGGGGTTGGATGACACGCAAATACTGTCCGCTCGTCAGCAGTTTGGCGACAATGAGATTGTACAAATAAAACGCGCCTCTGCGCTTTGGATGTTTGTTCGTCAGTTCAAAAACCCATTGCTCATTATCTTGATGTTTGGAGCCTTGCTTTCGTTTATCACTTCACACTTTATCGACGCTATTGCCATCACTCTTATCATTTTAATCAACGCCACCATTAGCTTTGTGCAAGAGTATAAAGCTCAAAAATCAATCGATGCCCTCAAGCAGATGGCCGCCCCCAAGACCCTTGTTTTACGGTCGCATAAGTGGCAATCACTCCCCGCAAGGGAGCTTGTACCCGGCGATATCATTAGACTGGATGCAGGAAGCATTGTACCAGCTGACCTTAGACTGCTTGAAACCCAGCAACTCAAAATTGATGAGTCCGCCTTAACTGGTGAATCTGAACCGGTTGGTAAACATAACTTGCCCATGCCACAAAATGATTTACCGATTGCCGACCAGCTCAATATGGCTTTTATGAGTACGGCTGTGACCGAAGGTCAAGGGTTTGGTATTGTCATTGGCACAGGCATGCACACAGAAGTAGGCAAAATAGCACATCTTTTGCAGAGCGCTGCTACCACCTTAACCCCCCTCCAACAACGAGTACACCGTCTTTCCAATGTATTGATAATGGCGGCGTTGTTAGTGGTCATGGTGGTTATAAGCATTGGCTTAATGCATGGCATGAGCTGGTCAGTATTGATGACAACAGGTATCTCGCTGGCGGTCGCTGCGACCCCAGAAGGCTTAATGACTATTTTGACCATCGTGTTAACCCTTGGTGCCACGCGCATGATGCAAAACAATGGTTTGGTACGACAACTGGCATCGGTAGAGACCTTAGGTTCTACCTCTATTATCTGTTCTGATAAGACGGGGACTCTCACGCAAAATAAAATGCAAGTGACTCAGTTGTGGACAGGCGGCAACTACTATCACCTTGAGGGCCAAGGATATGAGCCAATCGGGCAGTTTTTAGACCATAACCAACACCCTGTATCCCACAAAGAGATTCATCATTTAGAACACATGGTGACATTATCGGTCTTGTGTAATGAGGCTGAATTGGTTGAAAACAATCATAAATACAGTGTCATTGGCTCTCCGACGGAAGGTGCGATTTTAGTGGCGGCGGCTAAGACAGGCATGACCAAAGCCATGGCCTTGATGCAATTTGAAGAGATAAAGAACTTTCCTTTTGACTCCAAACGCAAACTGATGAGTCTCATTGTAAAAGATCAACAAGGCCAACACTGGCTCATTGTTAAAGGTGCGCCAGATATTATGATCCAAAACAGTGAGGCGGTACAACTGCATGACAAACTTGGGGATATGCTCAGTGATAAACCTCAAATTGAAGCCGTTGTGGAACACTTTGCGGCTCAAGCATTACGCACCTTAGCCATCGGCTATCGCAAGTTACACAAAGACGATTTGCAACGCCCTTATAACGAATTAGAGACCAACCTAACACTCGCGGGAATCTATGGCATTATCGACCCTCCGCGCCCTGAAGCCATCAAAGCCGTCGCTGCGTGCCACTCTGCGGGTATAAAGGTCTCCATGATTACAGGTGACCACGCCACTACCGCTCAAGCCATCGCTTTACAAATGGGTATTATAGAAAGTACTGAAGCACCGGTGCTAGAAGGCAAAACTCTAAACTTGATGTCGGATGAAGCACTTTATGATCAGGTCGAAAATACCTCGGTATTTGCGCGAGTGACCCCAGAACACAAACTACGAATTGTACAAGCTCTGCAAAAACACAATCATGTCGTGGCTATGACAGGTGATGGCGTCAATGACGCCCCCGCATTGCGTACGGCCGATATGGGCGTTGCCATGGGTATAACGGGGACAGGTGTGTCCAAAGAGTCGGCTGACTTAATCCTACTCGATGACAACTTTGCCACCATCGTTGAAGCGGTTAAGGAAGGTCGACGTATTTATGACAATATTCGCAAATTCATCCGGCAGGATTTAACCACAAATGTCGGTGAAGTTTCTGCTTTGCTGTTTGCATTTGTTTTAATTATTGACGAGCCGTTGCTCACTCTCGCCCCCTTAATGATTCTATGGATTAACTTGATCAGTGATGGTTTACCTTCACTGGCATTAGGAGTCGATGGCGCAGAAGACGATGTCATGAGTCGTTCACCTCGTCCCAAAAATGAAAGCTTCTTTACGGGACGATTAGGCCACACTATTTTGATTCGTGGTTTGATTATGGGTGGAGTCACTTATGGAATGTTTATGTATGCACTTAGTCTTGGAGTTGAGATGGCCTATGCACAAACGTTGGCCTTTATGACATTAATTTTTGGCCAGTTAATACAGGTTTTTGATAGCCGAACGCTCACCAATATCTACCGCCGAAACCCTTTCAGTAATCGTGCATTGCTGTGGGCGGTAAGCGGTTCAGCTATTTTATCGCTCATAATGGTGTATGCACCCTTTGGTAATTTGCTGCTAGGCACTCTACCGTTAAGTCCAGAGCACCTAGGATTAGCTTTCTTAGTGGGCTGCTTACCCGTATTACTACTCTCAGCCGTGAACGACATATTCAAGTTAAAGTGGCTATAAGCCATTCCCTGTAAAAGATCAGTCACCCTAAACCTTATAAAAGTATGTCATTGGACTAGTTTAAAATAGAAGCCGATTTTATGGCCGCAATCCATTGCTGCCCAACAGATAGACCTAACCCATTTTTAGAGCGTTTAGTGACTTGCGCTAATAATGGCCAAGGTTCATTGCCTACCCGTAAATGCACAAGCACACTATAGTCATTAATCGCCTCTAAAGACTCTATTGTCACGGGTAAATGATTGAGAATCGAACTCTGCAACGGTTTCTCTGCTAACAGACTGACTTGCTGCGCTGAAACGACCACACGCACCCACTCGCCGATACCCTGCTGAACTGCAGGCACCCAAAGCTCGGCATCACCCACCTTTAATCCCGTTAAACCATCCTCTAGATGCTGTTCAACGACTTGTGCCGAGAGCACCGAACGCGGTTCCGCGCTTTGATACAACGGTGTGCCCTCTCGGTTTAAGGCCTGTTCAATCAACTCAATTTTCGAAATGCGGCCTTTCTCCATAAAGACAACCGTATCTGCTAACCGTTCCACCTCTTCTGGCGAGTGCGTAATATAAAGAATAGGTATCTCCAACTCATCTCGTAAACGCTCAAAATACGGCATAATCGCCCGTTTTGAAAACAGATCCAGTGAGGCCATAGGCTCATCCATCATCAGTATTTTAGGCTGAGACAGTAATGTTCTACCAATAGCCACACGCTGTTTTTCGCCCCCAGACAGCGTCACAACATCACGCTTTAAGAGTCGTGCCAAACCCAACCACTCGACCACCTGCGGAAAGCTTATCTGGTGAGCCACTTGAGATGATTTTGTAGCGCGTTTTAAACCATAACGTAAATTATCTTCTACATTAAGATGCACAAACAGACTGGCTTCTTGAAAGACATAACCCAGTTTTCGCTTATGAATCGCCAGCGATTTTCCGGCAGACAACCAGGCCTGGTCAAAAAATTTAACCTGACCCATCGTTTGATCTTCAAAGCCTGCTAAACAGCGTAAAAAAGTGGTTTTACCACTGCCCGAATGGCCAAAAATCGCTGTTAATCCTGAGGATGGTATTTCGAAGTCTCCCGTTTCTAAACGAAATTCACCACGTTGAAGTTGAAAGTTACCGCGTAAACTCATCCGATTTTTACCTCCATACGACGATTGACACTATACACAATCGTTAACACTAACAAGCTCATAACCAACATAATGGCCGATAAAACATGTGCTTGTGAGTACTCCATGGCTTCGACATGATCATAAATAGCAATTGAAGCCACTTGCGTTACCCCCGGAATATTGCCACCAATCATAAGAATAACGCCAAACTCCCCTACAGTATGTGCAAATGCAAGGGTCGCAGCCACCAAATAATGGCGGCGCGTTAATGGCAAAATAACGCTAAAAAACCGATCTATCGGCCCCGCTCCCAGCGTTGCTGCGACTTCAATAGGACGTTTACCAAGCTGTTCAAAGCCATGCATTAAAGGCTGTATGGCAAACGGCAAAGAGTATAAAAAAGAGCCTATCACCAGGCCACTCATGGAGAATGTGAGCGGTGAAAAACCTAACGAAGCCCATAAGCTGCCAATCGGTCCCTCAGGACCAATTGTGACCAATAAATAGAAGCCCAACACCGTTGGGGGCAAGACCAATGGCAAGGCAACCATCGCTTCGAAGAGTGCTTTTTTCATGCCCTGTATACGAGCCAACCATAAGGCCAAAGGCGTTCCCAAAACAATTAATAACACGGTGGTGTATGACGCCACCTGTAAGGTAACCCATAAGGGCTGTAGATCGACACCTGCTAACATCTCATTCCTATCTATTATATTGGTTAAGTGCCTGACAAGGCCCAAAGAGCATTATTTTACAGCTTCACCTGGCCCTAAGCCATAACCGTAAGCTTGTATACGCTGACGAGCTTCTTCAGAATGTAAGAACTTCAGAAAAGATTGAGTCGCTTTGCTTTGTCGACCTTTTATAACAACAGCTTGTTGCACTAATGTGGGGTAAAGGTTCTGGTCGATTTCAAAGTACTCGCCACCTACGGGTTTTTCTGGATTAGACACATAAGACATTGCAACGAGGCCTAGTTGTGCATTTCTACTCACGACGTATTGATAGGTTTTTCCAATATTTTCACCTAGAGCAATTTTGTGTTGAGATTTTAACATTTCATATAAACCGAAATGAGTCAAAACAGCCACCGCGGCTTCACCATAAGGAGCCGTTTTAGGGTTGGCAATGGCGACAAAATGCAAATGAGGATTATCAATTTGTAACGTTGATAAATCAGGGCTGACTTTCTCGGGCTCTGGCGACCACGCTACTAATTTACCTGTTACATAGGTAAAACGGCTACCTGGTTCAATAAATCCCTCTTTTTCTAACATCTCAGGACGTTTTGCATCTGCGGCAAAAAATAGGTCATAAGGTGCTCCATGTTTGATTTGGGCATACAACATACCGGTTGCTCCATTGGAGATATGGACTGTAATCCCCGTCTCTTTGGTAAAATCTTGTGACAATGCTTTTAAGGTTGTCAAAAAGTTCGACGCGACGGCAATCCTAACCGAATCTTCAGAATAGGCCACTGAACTCATTAAGATGATCCCCATCATGATAAGGTTTAAACTCATTTTTTTTATCAACATACTCATTTTTTCTCTCTCAACTATCTAAATTAGACTGTTATTATTAAACTTTACGCTTACAGGATATAACCTTTTCTACATATCGATTTACCAAAAAAAACACTACAACTCTAATCAGCAATTGCCAATAAAACATGACTGGCTTTGATTAAGGCACAACAGCGCTCCCCCACAACCAGTCCTAAACTTTCAACGCTCTTATTGGTGATAATGGCAGACATTTTCTGAGCACTGCCAATATCAATGGTCACATCACTATTAACCGCACCGACTTCTATCGTCAAAATTTCACCGCAAAATTCATTACGTGCACTCGTCTTAAATTTACCTGCAATATCTTCACTCAACAGAACCCAACTGGCCTTGATTAACGCGTAAGCATCCGAGTTGATTTTTAAGTCCAATCTTTCTAAGCTTTCAGGCGTTATCTGAGCGACCACTTGCATATCATGGCCCACCGCCAAAATGACTTCACAATTCACCGCTCCGTGCACAATTTTGATGACGGTTCCGTGAAATAAATTTCTCGCACTGGTTTTCATCGAAATTTTCCTCATGATGTCCAATTGACTCAAAACACCTGGTGAAAGAGTGTCTAACTCGCGCATCCAATGTTGCATCTTGTCACTAAACAGTTGATAAGCCCCTAATAAAGCATCTCCGGCGGGAGTTAAAATCATCCCACCACCGCCAACCCCCCCTTTTTGGGCGACGACTAGAGGCTGTTCCGCGGCTAAATTCATCGCTTCCATAGCCTGCCAAGCCCCTTTATAACTCATGCCACAAGCTTTGGCTGCTGCCGATAGAGAGCCTAAGGCTGCGATTTTACTCAACAACTCTAGGCGCCTTTGGCCTGAACGTGACTGTTTGGAGCCCATTAAAAATGATTGTACAAGCCGTTCTGGATGAGAATCTAACAAAGCAATATTACCTTTAGTTCATATCGTATAATTGTATGCATTTGAACGAAACGTGTCAATGGACTTTCGTTTAGAGGCATCCTTAAAGTACATAAGTATCCACAGAGACTCTATTCCAGGATAAATGACCGTCAGGCCATACCGTCAGTATTAATCAATGCATTGCTTCCAAAAATTGAATAAAATGACAACGGGTGTTAATTTAATAGCACCATATGATTTGCGAGGATGATTTTTAAAATGAAACAAACCCCCACCTTCACTCGTTTACGTTTTAGGATGCTTAGGCTTGCGGTCTTTGGTTTAATCAGCCTCTTCGGTCTAACGAGTTGTGATAGATCACCGCAACCCAATATCACACAGTGGCCAACAGACCAGACTTGTGACTTACATACCGAAAATTGTGTGGCTCAGAAGGGGGATGCAAAAGTCGCTTTGAAAATCAGTCCACACCCGATTCCAATTGCCCGTCCGTTAGGCATTGAAGTCCTGCTGAAAAATATAAAAGCTGAAAAAGTTGAACTGGATATTTCGGGCGTGAATATGTACATGGGTTATAACCGCGTCCTCTTAACAGCCGCTAAACAACCTGGGCGTTATATCGGCACCTCTATGCTGGCTTTTTGTACTAATAAAAAAATGGAGTGGCAAATTACACTGATGATTCACCTGAAAGATGGTTCACAAATCCAAATCCCTTACCGTTTGGACACAATGAATTATTAAGATGGCCCATTATTGCACAGAGCCTAAAAGATGCTTAGCAGCGTCTTTTAGGATTGTTTACGTTGTAATGCAAGCCCAACGGCTGGATGAACGAACTCAGAAACATCCCCACCTAATGCCGAGATCTCCTTAACCAAACTCGATGAAATAAAGGCATATTGCTCTGACGGAGTCATAAACATAGTCTCAATTTCTGGGGCAAGTTTACGATTCATAGAAGCCAATTGAAATTCATATTCAAAATCGGAGACGGCACGTAACCCCCTTAACAGTACATTACCGCTCACTTCATGTACAAAATCAACTAGTAAGGTATCAAAACCGATCACTTCTACATTTTCAAAATCGGCTAAAACCGTTTGTGCCAATTCAATACGCTCTGCTAAACTGAACAACGACTTCTTATTCCGATTATCAGCCACTGCAATAATTAAACGATCATAAAAACGTGCCGCACGCTTTATAAGGTCGGCATGGCCAGAAGTTATAGGATCGAATGTTCCAGGATAAACGGCTGTAATACTCATATAAGATGTCACTCGTTAATGGACTTAAATACTTTCTGATTCAAGCAATATAATTGGTCGCTAGGATTTCGACCTATGATAACCCGATTAAAAGGGGATTGCGATTGCTTTGGAAAGGGTTATCATTAAAGTTCATTAAAGTTCATTCAGGAGAAAATTCATGCAAGCGCCTATACACAGTCTAAACGCACTTTTCGAACAACTTGGGCTGCCCAGTTCAGATGGAGAAATCCAAGCTTTTATTGAACGTCACCAGCCACTCCCGCTGCCTATCTGTTTATCAGATGCCAACTTCTGGAACCCGTCACAAGCGGCTTTTTTAAGCGAAGCCATTGCGGAAGATGCCGATTGGGCAAGAGTTGTAGAAGAGTTAAATGTGATGTTACGTAGATAAAGGGTTCGTAATGACTTAACAGGACTCAGCGATCATACTTGGCGGAAAAGCCCAAAACGTACCTGTGAAGTGGTTTTTTCGCGATGACAGACCCAACCATCAGGTAGGTTTGGCCAATCTAACGACTTCTCTTGTTCGAGATACAACCAGGCCTGCTGGTTTTTAATTATCCCATTTATAAACAGCTTATCCACAGCCAACTGCATCAGACCTTGTTTAAATGGAGGATCTAAAAAAATGATGTCAAATGGCTGTTCTACTCGCTGATCTAGCCACTGCAAGCTGTCTCTTTGTACCACCTGAGCAGCAGGCGCGTTTAAAGTTTTTAGATTGGTTTTTAACTGCTGAGCCACCGGTATTGAGAGCTCTAAAAAAGTGACGGACTTTGCACCACGTGATAAAGCTTCAAAGCCCAAAGCACCACTGCCGGCAAACAGATCTAAGCAATGCGAACCAGCCACGTCAAACTGCAACCAATTAAAGAGTGTCTCTCTGACTCGATCTGAGGTGGGACGCAAACCTTCCGCCATCAAGACGGGTAATTTACGGCCGCGCCAATCCCCACCGATAATGCGAACGTCCCCCATAACCGCAGAACCAGGCCTGGTCACTTTTGGATGAGACATTTTTTGAGGACGGTTTTGAGCAGGTTTTTTGGCCATAATGTGTTCTTTACATAGAATCTAAACAATTCAGAAGATTATTCAACTAAACGAATTTCAGTCGGTGAGATGGTGATCTTCTGGGCTTTAAGCAAACGACCTAAGGTTTTTTTATAGCTGGCTTTACTGGCTCGGTAGGCTTGGAAAATTTCCTCCGGAGAACTCTTATCAGTGATAATGGAAACACCCCCATTTTCTGCCAAATTCGCTAAAATTTTCTCGCCCAACTCATCACGAGCTGCTGCGCCATGTCTTTGAATTCGTAAATTGATGCGATGATCTGAACGAATGCCTTTAATATAGCCTTTCAGTTTTTGGCCCATTCTTAAAGGCTGCAAAATATCTGAATTATGAATCAATCCTAAGTGTGTTCCATTAATGACCGCGGTATAACCCATCTCACTGCGGCTCACCACCATTAAACTGACTTCCTGACCACTTTTGAAGTTGTCGTTAATTTCATGCAAATGCAGACTCAATTTACTCGATGCGGCAATACGTCCACTCAAATCAATATAGAGAAAAACGCAATAGCCTCGTCCTTCTTCCATAGGCACTCGCTGCTCAGCAAATGGGACCATCAAATCTTTAGGCATTCCCCAATCCATAAACGCACCGGTGCGATTGACCTCTTTCACCATCAAATAAACCACCTCACCAACAGAGGCCATGGGTTTTTCAGTGGTGGCCACTAGACGATCTTGCGAATCCAAATGAATAAACACATCTAACATCTGTCCGACTTCAGCTTTTGCAGGCACATAACGGAGAGGCAGTAAAATTTCACCTAAATCCCCACCATTTACATACATTCCGAACTCTACCGATTTTACGATCTTGAGTGTATTCATTTGTCCGATATGAGCCATTTTGTGTACCTTGATCGTAAGATTGTTAAGGGTTAAATCAACTAATAGGTCTTTGCAAGCGTTGATTATCGGCTAATACAAAAGCCTTTTTTGCAAAGAGTGCAATTATAACCAGGCCTGGTCATTTTTATTGTTATTTTACACTTAAGATTTTCAAGTCACCATGGACATACTCTTGCAAAAAATAAGATGGAAACTGTCTAATTTAACGAATCACAACTTTATTGCGTCCTGTTTTTTTAGCTTCATACAGGGCTTCATCTACTCTCACCATTAATTCTTGCGCCGTTTCTTGGCCTTTCACGTCGGTGACCCCACAACTGACCGTCAGCTGCCTTACTTCGCAAAACGTTGCCTTCTGCACAGAAAGTCGAATTTTCTCGGCCAACTCCTTTGCATGAATTAAGTTGGTTTGTGGCGTGACCAATACAAACTCTTCACCGCCCCAGCGCACAAATAGATCCGTTTGACGAACTTCTTGTTTGACTAAATTACACAAGGTGACTAAAACGGTATCACCAACTTGATGTCCATGCTCATCATTTACCGCTTTGAAAAAATCAATATCAAATAAAATAACCGATAAAGGCTGACCGTATCTCTGCGCTTGTAATATAGATTCGTCTAAGAATTCATCACCTTTATGTCGATTGGCCACGCCCGTTAATTTATCGGTTCGTGCCAATCGCTCATTTTCGTGTTCGGCCAATACTCTTGCAGTGATATCCTTCCCTGTGCCCACAAAATATTGTATTTCATGATCCGCATTCAAAATCGGTGTAATGGTTTGCTGCTCATAAAAAACTTCATGATTTTTTTTCTGATTCACAAAGGTTGCTTTAAAGCTTTCACCCGAATTAATGGTCGCCCACATCCGTTCATAGAAGACATCGTCAAGCCGATTTGATTTTAAAATATTGCTCGACTTACCCACAACGTCATTCATTTCAAATCCGGTAAACTTGTAAAATGCGGGATTGGCATAGGTGATGATTCCCTCTTTATCAGTAATACGGATCAAATCTTCCGTTTGCTCAACGACCTGAGATAATAACTTCAGCTGTTCTTGGGTGTGTTCAATATCCGTAATATCTACGGCCGACCCTATGCCCGCGTAATGTCCTTTGTATGTGATCGTCTGGGTCGTTATTCTCACCGTCCGCCGTTCGCCCATCGGTGTCACTATTTTCAAATCTTGGTATAACTCTGGAAAGCTTTCACCCTGTAAACGCCTCTGCACGACAGACTTTAGCCTATCTTGCATATCGGATTCGACCAGCTTCCATGGGTGAATTTTGAGCAACGATTCTAAGCGGTAACCACAAATATCTAAAAAAGCTGGATTAGCGTATTCAAAATAATCTGTATAGATAAAAATACCTGCTTGCACAGTCTCTGCAATGAGCTTAAATTGCTGCTCACTCTCAGCCAACTGCAACTCTATCTTTTTCCGTTCCGTTATATCAATAATAGTACAAAGGTAGCGATTGACCTCACCATTTTCATCCTTTTCTACAACCGCGCAATCTTCTACCCATCGCTCCTGACCATCCGCGGTGAGAATTCTATGTGTTTGTGAAAATTGCGAAACCTCCTGTTCAATATGGCGCAATACCTCAGCCTCAACGTCTGCAAAGTCTTCATGATGTACTAAGTCGATAAAAGAGCGTTTTTGCGATTCAAAATCCTCCTTACTGTATCCCCACTGCTCTACATTTCTAGAAACAAACTCTACAGGCCATTTAGGTTGATTTTTAACATAAAAAACCACTGTCTGACTTTTATCAATTAAACTCAGTAAACGCTGTGCCTTTTCTTCCTCGGCATAAATGTCATAGGCAACATTTCGGTATATCACCATAACATCGCCATTAGAGAGATAAACCAACTCATTTTCACGCCAACGCCAACCGCCCCCCCTGCCATCCGCGTAAAAATTTAAATGACCATTTTCATGCGTTTGTTTAACGTTTAATAACTGATCATACAAACCTAGTTTCTTAGCCCCGGGGAAAACATCCATCAGTTTTTTGCCGAGTAAATCGAGTCTAGACACGCCTTCAGTTATTTCGGATGCCTTATTCAGGCCGACAAAAATAAAGTCTCCCTTTTCATAACGATAAATTGCAATATTTTGCGGAAAACTGTCAATATCAATTGGAAATTCATAACTTTGTACATCTTTCATAAAGGGGATATCTCATACTGCCTTTTTCAGGCAAACCGTTCGTTAATCGTCAAAATAACATTACACGTTAAAGAGAACTTTTCAATACTTTCTTATTTCTAGGGGCATAAGCAGTATGTATTCCGCTATCCATAAAAAATTATTATTTGACACCGTCTGGTTGCCAAGGGGATTTATATTCATTCATTTTAACAAACTGGCTTCAATCGGATGGAAAAGGCTAGCGGATTGGATTAAAGAGTTCGCTGTTAAAGCGCGAACCCCATAAACTTCCGTTCGTACACCATCACGTTGATGCACTTTATCAAGCAACAGATCAAAATCTCCATCACCTGAGAGTAAAATAACGGTATTCACCTCTGGTGAAATCTCCATTATGTCAAGGGTAATGCCCACATCCCAATCGCCTTTAGCCGAGCCATCTTTACGCTGAATATAAGGCTTTAGTTTGATGGTGAATCCCATCTGTTGCAACGCATTTTGAAATTTACGTTGGCCTTCATTATCACGGTCAATCGCATAAGCAAATGCATAGATGATGTCACCTTGTTGCTTGATGCGCTGCCACAATTTTTGATAATCGAATTGTCGAGCATAAGCTTGTCGAGTGGTGTAATAGATATTTTGCACATCGACAAAAATGGCTATCTTATTGACCGAAGCGATTGATTCTGAGGTTAAAACCATCCGAGCACCACTTCTGAGGAGGACTGCTTTTTGGGCGTAGCCAGGTTGTCAGTGTCACCCAATGCGGCCCTATATCCCCTTTGATACTTAACAGGATCTGCGCGGAATTCAACGACGAACCACTCATGGGTATTTTTTTGTTTAAAACCGTCAACCGGACAACGGTCAATGTGCATTAAAACTGTCGCTATCATCCTATTCACTAATGCGAAATAGATCTGTTTCCTCGTTAAAATAACGAGTGCGGCCCAAACCAATGGCACCAGTTTGCCACTTAAGTTCATACTCTCAGAAATTTTTTGAGTAGTATTCATGGCTTTACTGGCGTCACAAAATTTAAAGCCGTTTAGAATTTGTGATTGAAGTTCAGTGGTGGTTTGCGACATGCTTTCATGGTCTCGCTGCAAATAAAAGTAGATTGTAAATCAATTGCCGCAATGTTTCATATGAAACCCAGGTTATCACTCTAACGCATGAGTCAAGAAGTACTGATTCTGGCTTATGAGACGATTATCAAAGGGATGACTAGATTAGAGATGTAAGCCTAAGTGTACAAAAGAAAAGAGAGATGCTGAATTGAGCGTGAGGCACAAGGAGGATTAGCGACACTAGGGAGGCAAGGACAGAGTTGTTTATTGAGTTTACC
>Ga0314774_1001775_pt1 | contig 13169 bp, 9 predicted proteins | sample MetaGCBIA2018_FD_204515 | JGI IMG/M metagenome (GOLD analysis project Ga0314774, IMG submission 204515) | Cryopeg brine microbial communities from Beaufort Sea near Barrow, Alaska, United States - CBIA 2018 | ecosystem: Environmental > Aquatic > Marine > Coastal | place: USA: Alaska | collected... | reverse complement strand
ATGAACTGATTCAGGGCAAGACTAAAAAACACCAGCCAATCGTGGATCGCCTCCATCATCCTAGTGCTGAACCTGGTCAAACTGGCCGGGATGGCACTGGTGTGTCTGGGTTTTTCAGCATGGGGGAAGATGGGAACATACGTAATTGAAGCAATTTTCCCGAATACTATATCTGGTCAAATACAAAAATCACCTTGATTCAGAATTCAAGACGGTTTTGATCAAAATTCGTTACTAAGTTTTTCAGCAGACCCTCCTAATTAGATCTCATTTTGAGATTAACCTCGCCTGTGTTTGGCGAACCTGTTGAACATTAGCTTTGGGATTCTCCCTCTCCAGCCTTTCCAAAGTTTCAAACTTTGGAAAGGCTCTCTAAAGCGTCGGTCTGTGGCTTACAAACCAAAATATTCGTTATTATCGCTCTTTGAATAAATATCAATTATAACTGTTTGCTCTACCTTTTATGAAACGCCTTTCCATTTTCTGTCTTTGCTTATTTTTTCCTTTCAAATAATGGAATCGCCCAAGTAAAAAAAAACATGTGATAATGAGAGGTTTTGATGGTTTAGTTTCTTATGCTATCACAAAATCAAATATGCCAAACCTTTAGAAGCTTATGGAAAAGCGGATCACATTCATTGGAGGCAAGGACCGTTTTGCCTTCCTCGAGTGCAGTGAACTGGACTTCTATGCTAACAGGGGCTGGGCCTACGGCGCATGGCTTTACAGAATGGGGAAGTAAGACACCTGAAATTCCACTATACCAAATGACTAAGTATGGAATATTTTCTTCTATTTTTTCTGTGATCAAAGATCAAAAGCCTCAAGCTAAACCGCTGCCATTTACAGCTGGGAGGGATAATAGGCTATTTAATTGAGAAAGAAGCAATTGATGTGGTGAATAGCGGGGAGACGGAGGAAATGTGCCTTGCAAAAGCGATAGAAGTTATTCAGGAGGGATAGAGAGAGACCGTAGATGCTAAAATCGGTCAGCTGATTGATGCAATCTCGGAAGTGGGACTTACAGATGAGACGATCCACATGCTCTCTTCCGTTCATGGTGGAGTGGACTAAGGCCATGGAGGGAAATCATAGGAAGAATTATATTCTTTGGGTTATCTCTGGGCCTGGTGTGAAAGTAAATCATGAGATAAGCGACTTGATTATGACTTAGGACACTGGAGCGACAACCGCTTGGGTTTTGGGATTAGATATGCCGAAAATCTGGAGAGGAAAACCGGTGTGAGATGGCTTTAGATGATTGTCATCTAAGTAAAATCAAATATTGTAAAATAGTCTAAAGACATCTAATTGTTTGATTTTTCTTGTGTATAGTTACTTTAAATTTGTTTATTGAGCATCATTATAAAATAAACTACCTACTTGAAAGTGCTTTCTGACCATATTGATCACGAATGGTTACCTGATTTAATTGCAGGAGATGAAAATGCATTTAAGTTATTTTTTGAACTTTATCATAATAAATTGTACAAGTTTTCTTATCAATACCTCAAGAACCATCAGCTTGCGGAGGATTTAACGCAGGATGTTTTTATTAAGATCTGGCAGGAGAAAACCAAGCTGAGGGAAGTTGAAAATCTTGATGCGTATTTATTTCAAATTGTAAAAAGGAAAACAATTGATTGTTTACGACAAATTGCGAGGGACAACAAAGTACAATCACAGCTAAAACTAACACATGATTCTTCCTGTTATCCAATCCAGGAGCTTGAAAATACCAAGTATTTGGAAAAACTAAAAAAGGGATTGACACCTCAACAATTAGCTGTTTTCGAATTGAGTAGGGAAAAAGGTATGACCTACGAAATGATTGCTGAAGAATTGAGTATTTCCAAAAATACAGTGCGGAATCATATGGTAGAAGCACTTAGATATCTGAAAAAGGCACTCTCAAAACCATTTTTTACAATTACTTCAATTTTTATTTTTTTCAACTAGTCCTACAAGGGGTAGATAGGCGTCATTCCTATAGATATAACTACCAAGGTCTTGAATACTATTGCCCGTTTTACTCATCTACTCGATAAATATCTTGCCAACACATGTTTACCTTCAGAGAAAGATGAGCTTTTTGAAATGCTCAGTAATCCTGACTATGAGGATCTTGTGAACCAAAAAATGCTTGAATCTTGGAATTGCCTTGATACTAGTGATGATTCTATCTCGCTATCTAAGTACGATTTATTTCAAAGGATTAATGAAGGAAAGTCTGCCCATTTAAAGGTTTCAAAAACAACCAAGACAAATACGAAGTGGTACTGGGCTGCGGCATCCTTTATTTTCTTTGCTAGCTTGACAATAGCACTTTTTCTTTCCAGAGAAACTGTACAGATCAACCAAGAAGACTGGACATCCTTTTCAGCTGGTATTGGTGAAAGAAAATACATGATTCTTCCGGATAGCAGTGAAATCTGGTTGAACTCAGGTTCGACGATAAGATTTCCTGTCGATTTTTTGACACGATCAGTAACCCTTACTGGAGAAGCATTTTTTGAAGTGAAGCGTGATACCCTTAGACCGTTTAGGATTCACACTGGGGAAATAGTAACTCAAGTACTCGGGACTTCCTTCAATATTAGATCTTTTGAAGAAGACCCTGAGGTGAAAGTGACCGTGAGCACTGGGAAAGTAGGGGTAGGTAAGGAAAACCTTCCTTTTGCTTCTCTTCTTCCCAATCAGCAGATATCCTATCAAAAAAATTCAGGTGATTTTTCTTTTAATGAAATAGATGCTGCGTCACTATCCTCTTGGAGGGAAGGCAATTTAGTATTTGAAAACATCACTTTTGGCGAGGCCGCTATTACACTTCAAAAGCACTTTGGTATTGAATTTCTGTTTGATAATGAATCTCTCAGTAAATGTAAATTTAGTGCAAAATTTGATTTGAGTGAAGATTTAGATCATGTCCTGGAAGTGTTGACTAAACTCAACGGTATTTCCTCAAGAGAAGAAAATACCAAGGTCTACTTTATTGGAACTAAATGTCTGTAAAAAGAGAACAAAGCCTATGTGAAATCCAGAAAACAAAAAAGCTGCCCCGGTTGCACCCGAAGCAGCTCTGCCTAATGAAAGGCATAGATTCAGTAAATATCAATTAACCTAACCCAAAACTATGAAATTATATTTATCTAGGATGTATCGTGTCCTGTTTAAAAATCATCGACTTTATCCCTTGAATTGTCAAGCATTGGCAATTCCTTTTAAAAAGCTGGGAGCTGGCTTTTTAGCCTGTCTTTTTATGATTACTACTACTACTAAAGCCAGCAATCAATTCCCGAATCTTGAGGATGTTTTTGTCAGTATAGAACTTAAAGGTGAGCCACTGTTGAGTGCCTTCAAAAAGATAGAGGAAGGCACTCCTTACAAGTTCTCTTATAAGTTGGATCAAATCAAAAAGTATCAAAATCTAACGTTAAGTAAGTCAAAGAGAACGCTCAAACCTACGCTGGATCTACTTCTGGCTAATACAGAATTACAATATGAAAGAATTGAAAACAGTATTGTAATTACCCCAAGGATTAATCAACTGCAAAAAGTACAGGGATCTATCACCACTGCTAACGTTAAGCTAATTTCAGTTAGCGGAAAAGTTACCACTGATACTGATCCTCAGGGTATGCCCGGAGTGAATGTACGAGTTGTAGGAACTCAAAACGGAACTGTCACTGATTTAGAAGGTCTCTATAAAATAGATGTTGCCGATGAGAGTGCAGTATTGGAATTTACATTTATAGGATACGAATCCATACGTGAGGAAGTGGGCACTAGTACAGTCATCAATACTAACTTGAGTGAAATTATCAGCGGGCTCGATGAAGTGGTTGTGGTTGGTTATGGAACTCAGAAAAAAGTGAACACCACGGGTGCTATTTCTACAGTTAAATACGATGATGAATTAAATAATAGGCCTATTACCAATGCATCTCAAGCATTAGGGGGAACAGCTTCAGGAGTTTGGGTAAGTCAAAATTCTGGAAAACCAGGAGATGATGGAGCTCAAATTAGGATAAGAGGATGGGGAACACTAAATAATTCTAATCCACTTATAATTATAGATGGTGTAGAAGGAAGCTTTGATCAGATAAATCCTGCAGATATTGAAAGCATGTCTGTTCTTAAAGATGCTGCAAGTGCTGCGATTTATGGTTCCAAAGCAGCTAATGGTGTTGTTTTAGTGGTAACAAAAATGGGTAAGAATGATCAGAAAATGCAGGTTTCTTTAAACTCTTATTACGGCATTCAGTCCTTAGGAAGGAGATATAGTTTAATCAACAACAGTGCGTCCAATATGGATCTTAGCAATCAGGCTTTGATGAATGATGGCTCTAGTCCACTCTTTTCTGAGGCATTAATTAGTGCCTTCAGAAATGGAGCAGATAAATATAAATATCCAAATACAGATTGGTTTCAAGAGTTGTTCCAGTCAGCACCTATACAGCAGCATAATCTTTCAATTACAGGGGGATCTAAGAATATTTCATCTTACTTGTCATTAAATTTTTTGGATCAAGACGGCATGGTTGCAAAAACTAAGTCAAACCGTTATGCTATAAGAGCAAACTTAGAATCAAAGGTGAATAAATGGCTAAATGTAAGTGGACGGCTGAATTATCTTACTAGAAAGTCCGAAGAGCCATATGCTGATGTTACTTATGGTTCATTAGGGCGAGTTTTCGAAATGTTAGGAGGTGCTGCGCCATATATTTCGCCATATACGAGTGATGGTAGATTTGGGTCAGTTCAGGCCATCTCTGAAAATGGAAGCTTATTGTATGATAATAGAAACCCACTGATAGATGCTGCAAATGGAAAGACTCTTACTGAAGAGCATGTAATAACAATTAATACATCAGCACAAATAAAGTTTACAGATTATTTGTCCTGGAAAACCACCTTTGCGTCAAATGTTAATTTTAATATAATAGATAGATATAATACAAGCGTATTTGGATATACTGATACTGGGATAGAGACGACTACAAAGAATTTCAATCGAGAAGGGTTAGAGATTAATAGAAGTAATCTAACAGGTATTAATAATAATTTATTCTCTACTCTATATTTCAATAAGACAATGGGTGATAAACACTCGTTTTCTGCAATTGCGGGTGTGCAGCTTGAGTCAAATAGAATTAGAAACATGTATGCCAGAAGATCACAGCCGCCAAAGGAAGGGCTTACTCAAGTCGATGCAGGTACTTCAGGAATTCAGGCTAACGGTAATTTGAATAGTTTTAAAATGCTGTCTTATTTCGGTAGGATCAATTATTCCTTGAGTGACAAGTATCTTTTTGAAGCTAACCTAAGAGCGGATGGCTCTTCTAGATTCAAAACAGGTAATCGTTGGGGAGTATTTCCAGGATTTTCTGCCGGTTGGAGAATAATTGATGAAGCATTTATGGCTGATCAGTCAGTGCTTTCCAATTTGAAGTTAAGAGCTTCTTGGGGTAAGTTGGGTAATCAGAATATTTCTAATTATTGGCCTTATTTGACTGTAGTTGGTCAAAACAATAATTTGAGCTATAACTATGGAGGATCCTTTGCAGCAGGAGCGGCAGTTACTTCATTAGTAGACGAAAATATTACTTGGGAAACAACTGCTACCTTAGATTTTGGGTTGGAATTGGGTTTTATGGATGATCAGATTACAGTTGAAGCTGATTATTTCAAAAAGAAGACGGAAAATATTATTGTACAACTTCCTGTGCCTAGCCTTTTGGGTGGTCTTACTCCTCCATTCGAAAATCTCGGTGAGATGTCAAATGACGGGTTCGAATTTATTTTTAACTACAATAATTTCAAATTTAATAGGGATCAATTTGGATTTAATTTTGGCTTGAACTTTACCTATATCAAGAATGAAGTAACAGAATTTGCTGGAGGGAAATCGCCAGACCAATTGTATTTGATTCGTGAAGGATATGCCTTTAGAACCCTTTACGGGTATAATGCAATAGGTATTTATCAATCGGATTCCGAAGCATTGGAACATATGTTTGATAATGGTTTCAAGCCACAGGCTGGCAACTTAAAATTTGAAGATATAAATGGAGATGGCAAGCTAGGTTTCGAGGACAAGAAAACCCTCGGGAATACAATCCCTAAAGTAACTTTTGGTATTTCACCTAGCATTAAATACAAAGGATTTGATTTAAACCTACTGTTTCAGGGCGTTTTGGGTGTAAGTGTTTATACGCAGAATAACTTTACTAATCTGACTTTTGAAAATAGAGTGATTTCTGAAAGATGGCTGGATGCTTGGACAGCAGAAAATACTAATACATCTGTTCCTAGCGCTAGGTTTGATAATTCATGGGATCAATCGCAGTCATCCTACTGGGTTCAAAAGCTAAATTATATCAAGCTTAAAAATATCCAACTTGGATATGCATTGAAGGAGGAGGTTGTGTCCAAGATTGGTTTGCAAAAAGCATATCTTTATATTAATGCTCAAAATGTATTTACACTGGTAACAAATGATTACGAAGGATTTGATCCCGAAAGGAATACATTTGATTCGGGATATAATTATTACCCAGTCCCGAGAATTATTTCTCTTGGTGTTAACCTTAATTTCTAAAATAATGAAGACAAAATATATATTAATAATAACGTTGTCAATGCTGCTATCAGGATGTGCGGATGATTTTTTGAATGTATTGCCTGAAGACAAAATCACATCTGCTAATTTCCCGGAAAATGAAGCTGATCTTAAGTTAGCATTGAATGGAGCTTATGCTATGCTAAGAGAAAATTCTGTCTATGACCAAGGTCTATTTGGCTTTGGAGTATTAGATGGAGCTACACCTAACGGATATAATTGGGGTAATACCCCTATAGCCAAAGCCGGTAATGGGCAGTTATCATCTGGTGATGGTTCTATTGTTACTTTCCGATGGACGAGATGCTATGGGATTATTTATAGAGCAAATTATTTGTTAAGTATTTTGGATCAAGTTGATCTTGATCCAAATGCAAAAGCATTATATACGGGAGAGGCTCACTTTCTGAGAGGACTTGCATTCTCTTTATTGGCGGATAGTTATGGTGGTGTTCCTTTAATTAGTGGAGCAATCAGTGCTGAAGAAGCAAGAAATATTTCCAGGTCAAGCCTTGAAGACACCTGGAATCAAGCGATTTCTGATTATAATATAGCCATATCAAACCTTCAAGATGATGCACCCGAAGTAGGTAGAGCTAATAAGGGGGCTGTTCTTGGCTTAAAAATGAGAGCATATTTATATCAAAACAAGTATACTGAAGTATTGAGTGTAATAAAAGAAATTGAAGCACTTGGTAAGTATGATCTTTATCCTAGTTATGAAGGATTATTTCAGCCTGAAAATGAAAATAACCAAGAAGTCTTATTTGATATTCAATACATTTCTGGTGAAAATTCACAAGGATCATTGATTGATCAATATTGTGGCACTGGGACAGGTAGTTTTACCCGAGGAACTAGATATGTTCCTACTGATGATTTGGTAAATGCCTATGAGATGATTGACGGATCAGAAATTAATCCTAGTAATCCTTTCGAAGGAAGAGATCCTCGACTTGAATTTACTGTTGTTATTCCTGGATCATATATTTTAGATCATCAGTTCCCTAACTATACTTATACGGGTGGAGCATATAATCATCCCGGAAATAGATTAAAGCACCTAAGTACCAGAAAATATCGCATTCAACATATGAGCGATTTGCCACCATCTGGTCAATCCTATCTAAACAATATTGTGATTAGGTATGCTGATGTTTTACTTGCAAAGGCAGAAGCGATCATAGAAACAGGTGGAGATATTGATGAGGCAATTGAGCTAGTAAATAGAATTAGAACTGAAAGGGCAGATGTGAAGATAAGTCGATTGCCAATGGGGATGTCTCAAACAATTGCGAAAGAAAAGCTGAGAAAAGAAAGAAGGATTGAATTTGCAATGGAAGGGCTTTATTGGTCGGATATAAGACGCTGGGATTTAGGTGAAGAAATTTATCCTGTGGAAGTTAGAGATCATAAAGGAGGATTGATTGAAACCAAATTTCCTAATGGTTATTTGAAATATTATGACCTTTTGCCAATACCAGTAAGTGAGCTTTCTTTAAATGAAAATCTAGTACAGAATCCAGGATGGTAAGTTTCAAGATGAAATCACACTCTGAGAATTCATCTGCCAAAGCCCTAAATATTTCAGTGTTTACTCGATTTAAGATAATAGGGAAAGCAATTCTGCTTTCCCTTACTCTAGGGTTTGTACTATTGGAATCTAGTGCCTCTGAATCATACAAGGGTAATGAGGAAAAATATCCAAATGTAATTATTATTTTCTGTGATGATCTTGGATTTGGCGATATTGAACCATTTGGGGCACAGCAACATCGTACACCAAATCTTCTTACAATGGCGGCCGAAGGGATGAAGTTTACAGACTTTTATGTGTCAAGTGGGGTTTGTACCCCTTCTCGATCAGTCTTATGACCGGTAGCTATCCGAGAAGAGTGGATATGCATGAAAATGCCTGTCCCCCAGGAGAAACTGATATGAGGCAAGTTTTATTTCCAGTAGCTCATAAAGGATTGAATCCTAATGAAACAACTATTGCCGAACTTTTAAAAGAAAAAGGATACATCTCTGGAATGATTGGTAAATGGCATTTAGGTGATCAGCAAGAGTTTCTTCCGACAAAGCAAGGTTTCGATTATTATTTTGGAATTCCATATAGCAATGATATGGGATCTAATCAATTTGGAATCAATCCCCCACTACCACTTCTTCGAAATGAGACTGTGATAGAAGCACCTGTAGACCAAGAAACTCTTACAAAAAGATATACGGAGGAAGCTCTGAAATTTATTCAAGAAAATAAGAGCGAGCCTTTTTTCTTATACTTTCCACATAGTATGCCCCATAATCCTGTTAATGCAAGTCACGATTTCAAGGGGAAATCAGCAAATGGGCTGTATGGAGATGCTGTAGAGGAAATTGATTGGTCGGTAGGGCAGATAATTGATTTACTAGATGAGTTGGGCTTAAGTGAAAATACACTTGTAATTTTCACATCGGATAATGGTGCTGCAAAGAATTTTGGAGGTAGTAATGCTCCATTATCAGGTTATAAAGGTAGTGTGATGGAAGGAGGAATGAGGGTGCCTACTCTTATAAGATGGAAAGGTAAAGTTCCTGCTGGATCTGTGACAAATCTACTTGCCACGACCATGGATATTTTACCGACTATGGCATTTCTCACAAATTCATCTTTGCCGAAAAATGAGATTGATGGTAAAAATATTGCTCCGATTCTATTTCAAGAAGAAGGCGCAAAGTCACAATATGAAGTCTTTTATTATTATCAAGTAGATCAACTTCAGGCGATAAGAATTGGGGATTGGAAGCTTTATATCCCATTGGAAAAAAAGCGCATGTTTGTACACAACAATGACGTAGAAAAATCTGAAACTCAGTTGTATCATCTTGCTACTGATATACGAGAAATGAATAATAGAGCTGGAGAATTTCCTGATAAAGTTGCAGAGATGATAAAATTTGCTGAGCGCCCCAGATTTGAATTAGGTGATAATGAAAATAAAGGAAGTAAGCAGCGCCCCGCAGGATTTGTGACAGATCCCAAACCGTTGGTGAAGATTGTCAACTGATTAAATGTGTAGTTTTTTTCTAATTTAATAAAAAAATAATGAACAATTATGTATATACCTTCTGTCTTGTTCTGTCATTACTTTGTTTACAAAGTAATGCGGTAAGTCAGGAGCTAACTAAAGAAAAACCGAATATTTTAATTATTCTCACTGACGATCAGGGGTATCATGATGTTTCTTACTATGGAACACAGGATATCAGAACACCAAATATTGACAGTCTTAGAAATGCTGGAATGAGGTTTGATAATTTCTATTCTAATTCGCCAGTTTGTGCTCCCACTAGGGCTGCGTTAATGAGTGGAAAATATCCAGATAAAGTAGGTGTTCCAGGATTGATACGTTCCCACCCTGAGAATAATTGGGGGTATTTAGATCCCTCTGTAACCTTATTACCTGCTAAATTAAAAGATGCAGGATATCATACTGCTCATATAGGGAAATGGAACCTTGGATTAGACTCACCAAATTTACCTAACGAAAAAGGGTTTGACCTGTTTCATGGATGGCTGGAGGATATGATGGAAGACTATATAGACAAACGTAGATTTGGTAAGAATTATATGAGGCTAAATGATCGAGAAATAGATCCGGAAGGTCATGCCACGGATTTGTTCTCTTCATGGGCTTCTGAATATATAAGATCTAGGGAAGGAAAACAAGAGCCTTTTTTCATGTATCTAGCTTATAATGCTCCGCATTTCCCTGTTCAGCCTCCAAAAGAATGGTTAGACAAAGTAAATGAAAGAGATCCGAATTTACCTGAAAAAAGAGCGAAATTGATTGCTTTAATTGAACACATGGATGATGGAATAGGCCAAGTAATTCAAGCTCTGAAAGATACTGGAGAATACGAGAATACCTTAATAATTTTCACTAGTGATAATGGTGGTCATCTGCCTGATTTAGCAAATAATGGGCCGCTTAGAGATGGCAAACAAAGCATGTATGAAGGAGGACTTAGAGTTCCCACTGTTGTTGTCTGGCCTAATAAGATTAAACGTGGTAGCACCACCAAGGGAGTTAATGCAAGTATGGACATTTATCCCACAATACTCGAGATTACAGGGATGGAGCCGAATATCATTATGGATGGAAGGAGTTTTCTATCTACGCTTTATGGAAAAGAAATGCATGAAAAACGTGAACTGTATTTTGTTAGAAGGGAAGGCGGGTTAACATATGGAGGGAATGCCTATCATGCATTAATAAAAGGGAATTGGAAACTTCTTCAAAACAATCCTTATGAACCTTTGGAATTATATAACCTTCAAATTGATCCCGGGGAAAAAACTGATCTTGTAAAAACATATCCAGAAAAAGTTAAAGAGATGAATAAAGTGCTCATGAAACATATTCAAGAGGGCGGAAGTGTGCCCTGGCAAAAAGGAGACTTTTGAAGAATAATTTTTGAATCGTAAATAGATATATATGAAGTTATTTAAAGTAATAATTCTGTTTATAGTAATATGGATAGGATCAGACGGGAATAAGGCATTTTCACAATCTAATAAGCCCAATTTTATAGTAATTTTAACAGACGATCAAGGATATGGAGATTTGGGTGTCTTTGGCCATCCAACAATTAAAACTCCCAATATTGATCAAATGTCTACTGAAGGACAGAAGTGGACTTCATTTTATGTTGCAGCAAATGTTTGTACTCCCAGTAGAGCAGGAATTATGACCGGGAGGCTACCTGTTCGAACGGGAATGTATAGTAATAAAAGGCGTGTTCTATTTCCGGATTCTGATGGAGGTCTTCCGTCATTTGAAAATACGATTGCAAAAATTCTTAAGACTTCTGGATATTCTACTGCTGCTATAGGGAAATGGCATCTGGGGCATTTACCTCAATATCTGCCCACAAGTCAGGGTTTTGATTCATTCTATGGAATACCCTATAGTAATGATATGGATCGTGTTAATGATATACCTTACCGGGAATATTTTATTGAGCCTAAAATAGAAAACTTTAATGTCCCACTGATGAGGGACACTGAAATTATTGAAAGACCCGCAGATCAAAATACTATTACAAAGCGATACACTGAAGAAGCTGTAAGCTATATTCAGAAAAACAAAGACCAGCCATTTTTCCTTTATTTAGCACATTCGCTCCCACACGTTCCTTTATTTGCATCAAATGATTTTAGAGGGAAAAGTGATCGTGGATTGTATGGAGATGTTATTGAGGAAATAGATTGGAGTGTTGGTGAAATTCTCAAAACATTGAAGGATAACGGGATTGACAAAAACACCTATGTGATTTTCACTTCTGATAATGGTCCCTGGTTAGTGTTTAATGAACAGGGCGGTAGCTCGGGATCGCTCTTCGGAGGAAAAGGAACAAGTTATGAAGGTGGAGTTCGTGTTCCTGCTGTATTTTGGGGACCTGGAAATGTACAGCCAGGAGTAATATCTAAAATGGGGAGTACATTAGATATTTTACCCACTATAGCTAATTTGGCTGGTGCTATATTACCTCAAGATAGAATATATGATGGATTTGATATAAGTTCAGTATTGAAAGGTGAAGATCAGAATCCTAGGGATGAAATGTTTTTCTATCACGGAGATCATTTATTTGCTGTTAGAAAAGGAAATTATAAACTCTATTTCTATAGTAATAATCCAGAAGGTTATCCTGAAAGACTAGAAAAGCTTGAAAAATTCACTCTTTTTAATGTGGTTCATGATCCAGAAGAAAGATTTGACATTGCAGATCATCATCCAGAGGTAATAAAGGAGATAGAGAAATTGACAAAAAATCATAAATCAAAGATGGTGTTCGGTGAAACTCAGTTAGAAAAGGTAATAGAACAAAAATAGTTATTGAGGTCTTCGTTTAGTTTCGTATTAGATTTTCGACAGATACTTTGTCTGCATTTACCATCCTTTTGACTAGGATGTGGAAGATCGTCTGTTTGTTCTGTGACCTGTTGGTGCGAAAGGAATATTCATTTAAGTAGCGTTCTATATGAGGTTTGCTCACCCAAGAAAACGTTGTCCTGATCCAGGATTTAACCTGGTGGATTGCAGTATGTATCGCTTTAAAATTCAGTCCGAAATCACTAGGTATTTGAGTGATCTGGAAGTCTTTCGCTATAGGGCGATACCCCTTCCATTCATCCGTGGTGTGACTACCGAAAGGGACGGGACAGCTCCGGCCCGGAAGAAATGCTTGCCGGGTTCAGGGGTATTCTCCAGACGGACGGCTATACCGTCTATGATTCGCTGTATGGGAACCATCCGGACATCCTGTTGACATTCTGCATGGCCCATGCAAGACGCAAATTTGTCGATGCGGTCAAGGATGACGAAAAACAGGCCAATTATGTCCTGGATGAAATGCAGCTGCTGTATGCCCTGGAGCAGCGGATGAGGGAACAGGAACTGGGCTGGGAGCAACGCAGGGAGGAAAGAAAAGAACATGCCCGCCCCGTTCTGGACAGACTGGAGAAATGGATGAAGGAGCACCAAGAGCGCTACAGGCC
>Ga0314774_1001773_pt1 | contig 13180 bp, 10 predicted proteins | sample MetaGCBIA2018_FD_204515 | JGI IMG/M metagenome (GOLD analysis project Ga0314774, IMG submission 204515) | Cryopeg brine microbial communities from Beaufort Sea near Barrow, Alaska, United States - CBIA 2018 | ecosystem: Environmental > Aquatic > Marine > Coastal | place: USA: Alaska | collected... | reverse complement strand
AGCCAAAATTTATTAAACTAGCTCAAAACTAAAATTAGAGCATTTTTGATTGCCAAACTGGATTTTAAGTTTTCATTCAACCATTTTCTTACGAGGCCGAGACGCGTTTGCTGCGTTTCGTGGCTCATTAGAAAATTGGTCTGGGATGAGCGGCCTACGTTGTAGTACCTGAGAATCTATCCTTATGGCGACATAAGCCGAAGAGAGTTTGTGCACCTAACGAGGCTCACTAGAAAACCAATCTAATCTCCATTAATAATTCGACCATCATCCTCTTTAATCACATAACTACAATCAACAAGATCAGCTTCCAACTCAGCATAATGCCCCTCGTTTTCCCATCTCAGCTTGAGTATATGTACTTCCGATTCCAAGACATGAAGTTTTGCTTCAAATCCAAAGGCCGGACATGTATTCCTGAATTTAATCAGTTCTATCTGTTTAAGGACAATTCTTTTAGTAAGGCCTTCATTTATATTCTCTGACGTCAAATTTGTTCTGTTAATCTCTTTATGCCCTGCCGGTCCGGCTTTTTCAACCGCTTCATGATTATTCTTGCCGGCAAAAAGATCCAAGTACCATACTTGCGGCTTACCAGGCATGAACATCTGAATGGCGCGAGCAAGAAGCATTTTCTTGTCATCTTCACCAAGGGCGCTGTAATAAGTGGCGTTGACTTGATAATACATATTCTTTTTGCCATGCAGGTCCTTGACGAACCCACCCCGATCAACAACAACATCAATGAGACTCGCAATACGTTCATCCGATAACAATCCTTTTAGATCTAATAGCGGAATTCCATCATGGCAACCTAACATATTAACAGTTTTAATCTTTTTCCTTAGAATATCGTTAATCCACCTCAATAGAAATTCAGTTGATTTATTCTCTAGCGCATCAATGATTAACCCGGGTAAGAAAAAATCATAAGTCATATATCCTTTTTCAGAAATTTTTTCATGCATTTTATCACCGTATTTTGAATGAATCTCCGGCAAAAGATTTACTTGATACTTATCCGCCAATACTTTTATTCTTTCTAACAAGTCCCACGTTCCCGGTTCATTTAGAAAATTCTTTTCTCCTGGTTCTTTTGGCGCATAGGCAAATGCATCAAGCCTGACAATCTTGGCACCGTAGCCAGATAGTTTTTGCAATGTATCTTCATAAAACTCCCAAACAAGGGGTGACTTAATATTCAGGTCCATTTGTCCAAGATATTTGCGGTTTGATTCAAGCAAGTCAATAACTTTCTCTTTGAAAGATTCAAATTGGCCAAAATCTATTTCCTTCGGTTTTTGTCCACGGTCTATCGCATCATTAACCAAACTCGCAAGGGATTGCCCCTTCAGATACTGTATATCAAAAATGTCCATTAAATCCTGAACATCTACTTTTTTGTATTTAACTTCCTGGTAAAAAGTATTCCAATAAGGCACTTCCTTGCCATCCGGCATACGTACACTGAGGATGGGGAGGCCAGGTTTTCTAAAAAACATATCCTTCATCAACTCTTCATCCGGTTGTATAAATCCATCATCGTTCAGTTGGCCATGGCCTTCCCAAAAGGTATTCCAATTAATGAAAAAATCCTTGTATTTAGACTGTTCCCCATTTTTCAATATATCTTGAAACGGCTTAGATAATACAGACGAATGATTGAGTATAAAATCAAACTTGAAGTCTAAGCCTCTTTTTTTCAGTGCCTGAAGATCCTCTTTAGTAGCTAACATTTCATTCAGTTCATAATCAATAACTGAAAAGCCTCTATCTAAATCAGTATTAAAAAGACTAGGTAGAATATAGACAGTTTCAAAAACATTCTCCATTACATCCGTTTCTAAAAATCTCACACTTCCTTCCAATGTTTCGCCTATGCTATCAGGATATAAGTTTAAGATTGGACCCGAATGAACACTTGGTTTCTTAACTGTTTCTTTCATTTGTTTTTTCATAGTTTGCCCCCTGATTCCTGTTCCATTAACGAAGCATACTCTTCAAAAGATAAAATCTCGCCACTCTTTGAAACGATAATCTTTGCCGATGGGGCTTGAGATGCTAACAATTGCTGTTCTATTTGTAACACCATTGTTGTAAATGGACTATCAAGTGCACCGTCTCTATTGCGACTCTTACGATGCGCAAGCGTTTCAGAAGGCGTGCTGTTTAGCAGTATAGGTATATCAACGCCATGCAGGTTCTTATTATTGCCGTGAGTCCATTCAATTACTAAAACTCTTATCTGACTAAAATCAACGGATTCATAAACTACATCATTATCCTCACGACCCATTCGTTTGAGCATTATTGTTGAATCACCTGTTTTAAATCGATCTATAATCCTATTGACTTCATCAAAATCCGTCTCGTTTTTAGTGCCTAAATAGTGCTGAAGTCCTTGTCGTCCTGATTGATGATACGTTGTAATCCAAGACAATTCTTCCTCATATACTGGGTCAGCATCTTTATTTAATTTTATGAGATCCTTAATGATTTCACCACGTTTTTCAGTATATTCACCAAGCGACACCAATCCTTTGATCCCACTTTCTCGATAAATACGTAGACGTTCAAAATCATTCCATTTTGGTATTCTATGAGGATAATTATCACCTGACATAATATAGCTGCCAATATTCACTTTGTTCAGATAATACGCTAGAAGAGATCCAATCTCTGATTTACCTACACCTGATCCACCATGAATGGATATAACTACTTTTTGCTGTGATTGTTGTCCTAATACTATTTCCAATTGTTCTAATAATTTCGGGAAAATAATTTGAGCTTTTGATATATGAACATCATTGATTTTAATTATATCTCCTGGCATATCTCCCTTTGGAATAGTATTGGTATCTTCAATTACCGGTGGTGTCCACTTAGATATTAATCCTACAATATCTGCACTGCTTAATGGTACATCCTTCTTAATTGCTGATTCATTTTTCTTCACAATATCGCCTCCTATGCGGTGATGACAGCTCTTACTTGTTGCATTATCTTCAAAACTTTCTTATGAAAATTCTTCGAAATGGAATGGGTTCACCTATTTGACTAAGCTGTATTAACGATTAGCAGCCTGATGTTGTGACCCACCAGAAAGTCCTTGGATGGATTTTCAGAGTAGAAATAAAAATGACTACATTATCTATGAAAAGCTTTTCATAATAATTGTAGTCATTTCTCAACAGTCTGTCAATATTCAATTTTACCAAAAATATATCTGTAATCTGTTCGATTCATCTAAATAGACTAATCAATTTTCAAGATCAACTCAAGAATACGTTTAGCACAAATCTCCATTTCTACGCGGGATACAAGACCTAATGCCTTGGCTTTAAGCAAACGTTCAGGATAACCACATGCCATTTTCACGTCATTTCCTGCCTTCACTTCCTTATAATGCTCTCCACGTGTCCACCAATCCGTCGTAACCATCCCTTTGAATCCCCATTCACCTCTTAGGATATCTTCAAGCAACTCTTTGTTCTCCGATGCGCGATGACCGTTAACGATATTGTAGGAAGACATGATTGTCCATGGATCAGCTTCCTTAACAACGATTTCAAACGCTTTGAGATAGATTTCTCTAGCTGCACGCTCTGAAACTCTAGAATCGCTGTTCTTTCTGTTTGTTTCCTTATTATTGACTGCAAAATGTTTAACGGACGCTCCAATATGTTGTGATTGGATACCTTTAACCATCGCAGCCGCCAGCTTACCTGTAAGGTACGGATCTTCTGAATAATACTCAAAATTTCGTCCACACAGCGGGCTTCTGTGTATGTTAATTGCTGGCGTTAACCATATGGCAATGTTATTTTCTTTAACTTCTTTAGCTCCTGCTTCGCCAACTTGATAAAGAATCTCCTCGTCCCACGTACATGCAAGTAGCGTTGCACATGGCCAAGCCGTAGTATTAATCCCACATTGGGATGCAATGCGAAGTCCAGCCGGTCCGTCAGCTGTCATGATATTAGGTACACCATATTCAGGCATATTCCCAAAACCAAAGGTATTTGCAACTCCGGTGTTCGGTTGTCCTCCTAACAAGTGCGCCACTTCATCATCTGACATCTGCGCCAAGAACTCATCCACTGACAATTTACCTTCATTCACTTCGAATAGAGTATGACAATCTTTCTTAAATGGATCTTTCCATAACTGATAACTTTCTCTTTCACGAATAACCGGTGTAAAACCTTCCGTCATTTTATAGGTTATCTTCTCAAATCCACAAGAGTCAGGGTCATTTGCTTCTTTCATTGGCAGTTGCTCAAAACTCCCGTCAGAACACATTCTTTCTTTGAGGGATGTTGATGCTACTTTTTCACTCAGTTGTTCTACAACTTGATTTTGATATATTGAATATATAAGTTCAAGTTTCTCAACTTCCTGTACAGAAGTACCAACATAAAAATCATAATCACCGGCTTCCAACACAAATGCTGATTTTTGGACTTTGCCTAAGTCATCATATGAAGCCATTTCATCGATTGAAAATTCTAGATTCAAAAGTTGTGCTTCACCTGATTTTAATAAGCGAGTCTTCTTAAATGCAACCAAACATTTCGCTGGTTTTCCAAGAAGTCCTTGTGGTGCACCATAATAGATTTGTATAACTTCCTTACCATCTATACAACCAGTATTAATAACATTTACCTGAACTTGAATTTTGCCATCTTTCTCTAAAACCGAAGAAACAGACCATTTAAATGTTGTATATGACAAACCAAATCCAAAAGGATAATTAACCTTCTCTTTAGCTCCAGGAATGGTTTCAAAATATCGATAGCCAACATAAATGTCATCTGTATAGTCTACATAAGTTTCAGATTCATGGAAATTATAAGTTGATGGATAATCTTCTAATCGATTAGCAAATGTATCGGACAATTTGCCTGAAGGATTCGTAATACCACATAAAATCTCAGCTGCCGCAAGACCACCTTCCATACCGCCTTGCCATGCCATTAGAACAGATTGGATTGTATCGTCATTATTAAACCATGCCGTATCGACCATGCCACCTACATTCATGACAATAATCACTTTAGAAAAATGTTCTTTAACCGTATTGATCATCAATGTTTCGGCATGGGTTAAGTAGAAGTCGCCATCTTCAAAGAGTTCATTTGATTTTTTATTGAAAGCAGCTTCATTTTCCCATAGGTTTTCATTGATTGTATCAACAACACTTTTACGGTCCCATCCTTCACCTGAGAAACGACAAACTGTAATAATCGCTGTGTCCGTAAATGACTTTGCTTTTAATAGCAGCTTTTGCGGTAGTTCAGGTTCTATAGTCATTCCGGGTTCTGCACCCTCTGAATATTGGTTTTTAACATCTTTACGATAAAAATCCGATAACTCTTCAAACACACTAACATGATCTTTTAATGCTTTCATTCCATCATAAAGGTTAATAATATATTCAACGGTAACATCCCCGCTTCCACCGCCACCTTTAACGTAGTCAAAACTGCCTTTTCCAAATAACGCAACCTTAGCCCCGTCATTTAGAGGTAAGATATTCTCATTATTCTTAAGAAGAACCATTCCTTCTTTTGCTGCATTCTTTGACAGTTCTTTATGTGCTAGAGATGCCGTAACTTTCTGTTCATTATTACCTAATGGTAGATTAGGCTGAAACATAACCCTTTGCCACTTGTCCATTATAAAACCCTCCTAAAAATAAATCATTGTTAGTGTGAGTTAGCATTCGTGCTGAACCGTTAGGATCAGTGCAGAATACTTACTCATAGTTACCCGCCTTTACTTAAAATATGTCATCTTCATCTATCATATTCCATGAACAAACGAAAAACAAGTCCATTTCAAAGAATATTATCCTTACAAGGAGTTAAAGCATGAGCAAGTATTTACAGAGATGATTCAACCACTTATAACAATGAAGGTTTTATTCGCAGAAGAGAAAGATGAATTCCAATTAGCGAAATCTCTTCATTAATAGCATAGAATCCCGAATATTTCCACTTCAATAGTGGTGACTGCAAACGCTGGTTTTGACTATTTTGAAATTCTCTTGATACTCTCTTTAATGATATCAATAGAATCCATGAATTTAGACTTTTCATGCTCCGTTAATCTGAATTCTCCAATTTCAATGACGCCTTCTTTACCGAGAATTGCCGGTACTCCGCAAAATACGTCGGATACTCCATATTCGCCATCAAGAAGAGTTGACACTGTAATCATCCGATTTTCATCTCTAAGAATAGAGCTGATAATTGCTGTGACTGCACTTGCTATACCAAACTGTGTACTTCCTTTTCGTTTTAAAACCTCATAACCTGCAGAAGCAGTTTCTTTAACCAATCCATCAAGGTCCATATCCTTGAATCTATCCGGATTATCTTCCATTACCTCTACAAGCCCTTTTCCACCAACACGAACATGTGACCAAGGAACCATCATCGAATCGCCATGTTCACCCATTGCATATCCTTGAACACTTCGTGGGTCAATGCGCATGAGATGTCCAATTATTTGATTTAGTCTTGCTGTTTCAAGAGCTGTACCGGTTCCTATCACCTGCTGTTTTGGAAGACCTGATCGTTTATATACATAGTAACTAATTACATCAACGGGATTCGACACAACAATAATATGGCCATTAAAACCACTTGCCATCACACCATCTACTATATTATCCATAATAAGGATATTCTTATCTAACATTTCCGATCGATTTTTAACACCTGACATAGGTATCGAAGCTGTTATAACAACAATATTTGCATCATGGCAATCATTATACCCCCCTGCTGATAAGCGTACATTACGATTTTGATACTCAATGCTATGTTGTAAATCCATGACTTCGCCTAGCGCTTTTTCTTTATTCAAATCAACCATGACAACTTCAGCACTGACACCTTTTGTAGTTAATGCAAAAGCTGTTGCACTGCCTACCATTCCTGCACCAATAATGACTACTTTTGTTCCTGCTATCTTCATAATTACCTCCATTTGATATAGAAGATTGGTTTCGCTACGCTTTTGCGCATGCAAAACTTCGTCCGTTTGTTTGGAAAGTTTCCTCAACGCAAAATTCAGGTATCAATATATTTTGCTAAACTGATAGAACTTTACTGACAATAAATAATAACATGATTATATCATCTGCTCTGATTTTTGTGAACTTCAGCGCTTTAAAGTTACTTGAAACCATCTCAATTGTCACTATATATTCCTTTTGAAATCTCTAACCACCCGAAAAATCATCGCTTATTGACTAAATATTCCCAAACCATTATAATGAAGTTACTTATATCCTAAACACTACATTAAGAAAAGGTGATAATATGATTGATATAAAAGCAATCGAAGAACATATGAGAGGGATTTTAATCGCTATTGGTGAAAATCCAGATCGAGAAGGTCTTAAAGATACACCTAAACGTGTAGCTAAAATGTATGCCGAAGTTTTTGAAGGCATCGGATATACAAATGACCAAATTGAAACAAAGTTGAATACGACTTTTGATGAGGACCTTGATATCGTTGCTGATAGCAAAGATATGGTCGTTATGAAAGATATTGAATTATTCAGCTACTGTGAACATCATTTAGCTTTAATGTATAATATGAAGGCAACGGTTGCTTACATTCCTAAAGACAGAGTTATCGGGCTTAGCAAAATCGCTCGTATTGTTGATATGGTTAGCAAACGACTTCAGCTTCAAGAAAGAATTGGAAGTGACGTTGCTGATATCATGGGTAAGATCACTGGTTCAGAAGATGTTGCTGTTATAATAAAAGGTGAACATGCATGTATGACTTCGCGTGGAATTAAAAAACCTAATACAAGTACGATTACAACCACATTTAAAGGTCGCTTTTCAACGGATGAATCATTATATTTAAAACTTATGACACTTTACCAAAGCTAACTGATTAATAGTTACAGCCATATATATTTATATTATAAGCAATAGGTCCGTTATTGATTTTAATAAGTTAATAGCCCCTTACCATGAAATAAAGGTGACATTATGTTTTTGATGATTGATAATTATGATTCTTTTGTTTACAATTTAGTTCATTATTTTGAAGAATTAGGAGAACCTATAGAAGTCTATCGTAACGATGCTGTTACGATAGACTTTATTAAAGCGCTAAAGCCTGCCGGAATAATAATCTCACCCGGTCCGAAAGATCCCACTGACACTGGCATTAGTGAGGACATAATTCGGGAATTTTCCTCTACAATTCCAATTTTAGGCGTTTGTTTAGGTCATCAGGCCATCGGCCATGTTTACGGCGCCTCAATTGTTAAAGGTCATCGACCTATGCATGGTAAGATATCTCCGGTTACGCATCAAGGTCAAGGTATCTTTAAAAATTTACTTTCACCTATGAATGTCACAAGATACCACTCTTTAGTTATCGACGAAACGACGTTGCCTGATTCTTTTTATATTACAGCTCGTAGTGATGACAATGCAATCATGGGGATCAAACACAAAACTTTATACCTTGAAGGTGTGCAATTCCACCCAGAAGCAGTTCTCACAGAACATGGTCATGCATTATTAGAGAATTTCACTAGGTGGTGTCGTGACGTTAAAGGAGAGCTGTAATGAATGCTAATATGGATATGAACGGTTTTCTTCAATCGCCCATCGATTTGCACATTGAACAATTCTATACCTTTCGCACTATTATGGATATCTATAACGAGTTAGGATGTGGACTCGATGAAATACTGCTTGATAGTTCTAAAGAAGATTCACCCTTTAGCCACTACTCAATCATTGGTAAAAATCCATTTTTAACCGTTAAATATGAACAGGGTGTTATCTATACGAAGTCATATCCAAGTTGTGACTTTAAAGCTGCGAAAGAAACCGATATCTTTAGCTATTTGAATCTTCTATTAGATCAATACTCTCTTGAAAACCCGACGCTTCTCCCCTTCATTGGCGGAGGTATCGGTTATTTTGGTTATGATTTATCAAAGGAATTGGAAGCGATCCGACCTCAAGCCAAATCACTTGTTGACATTCCTGATTGTTACTTCGTTTTTTATGATAACTATTTGATCCTAGATTTAACGATGAATATGCTGACTGTAACCGGTCTTGGGCTTTTGAATTCCAGCGAATCTAGTGTCTCCGCAATTAAGGACACGCTGCACTCCCACGATTCTACGAATGATACTCATCAAATGTCAATTTCTGATTCACCGATATCCTCTATTTATAAAAAAACGTTGAATGATGATGTGCCAACATTGTCAACCGATGTACCTCTACAATCCATTGACTTTCACTCAGCCTTTACTAAGGAAACTTATATGAATAGCGTTCAGTCTATGAAAAACTATATAGAAGACGGTCATATATATATTGCTAATATGACGCACACTTATACTTCTCAGTTCTCATTATCACCTAAAACGACTTATGAACATCTAAGAGCGATTAATCCGGCACCCTTTTCTGCGTTTATGCCTTTGGATGGTTTCGATATTCTAAGTTCTTCACCGGAACGATTTATTGAAATAATTAACAACAAAGTTCAAACACGACCAATCAAAGGAACGATGCCTCGCGGTTCAAATGAAGAAGAAGATTCAATCAATAAGAACATTCTGTCCAATAGCGAAAAAGATAAGTCCGAACTTCTTATGATTGTTGATTTAGAAAGAAATGATTTGAGCAAAGTTTGTATTCCGGGTTCAGTTAAAGTTACGGAGCTTTTCGAGATCGAAACTTATGCAACCGTATTTCATCTTGTGTCAACAATTGAAGGTATTCTAAAACCAGAGAACACAAACGTAGACTGTATGAAAGCCACCTTCCCTGGTGGTTCAATAACAGGTGCTCCAAAATTTCGGGCAATGGAAATCATTGAAGAATTAGAACCTACACGTCGAAACATCTATACAGGTTCAATCGGTTACTTAGGTTTTGATGGAAATGCGGACTTTAATATTGTCATTCGTACAATATTGCTCAAGAATAACAAGAGTTACATTGGCGTTGGTGGTGGAATCACTTGGGAATCTGACCCTGCAATGGAGTTTCAAGAGACTTTAGATAAAGCTAACGCTCTTTTTCTTACGCTGAATGAGGTATACAAATCAAACCAATAGAGTCTTGCCTCATTCATATCGACTATTGCGAAAAGAAGTGTTATGATATCTTTAACAAGTCTAAGTATGGAGGTCTTTATGTCAAATTCTACAACTAATTCAGAACAATTTTTTCCTACAATCTCGGATATAATTTTTGTCGAACCCGATGGTTATAGTAAATCAAGTAATTCTATCGTTGTTGATGATGGTATTAACTATGGTTTAGGTTTTTTTGAAACAATACTCATCCTTGATAAACCTATTTTTTTAAAAGAACATAGCGAAAGACTTAACAAAAGTTTAAGAAATTTTAATATGCCTATATATGTCAAAGAAGAACTAATAGCAGAAGCTATCAAATTATACAAGATCACAAATTCATCTCTAAAAGTGCTAGTTACTGCTAACAACATAATTCTTTCGACGAGAGAACTTTACTATACAGATGATGATTATCAAAAAGGTGCCAGTTTATGTTTAAGTAATATTATTCGAAGCAGTAAATCCCCGTTAGTGAATCACAAATCGTTGAACTATGGTGATATGCTTTTATCTCTAAGAAGAGCCCATGATTTGGGCTTCAATGACTGTTTATTCTTTAATGAAAAAGGATTTTTAACTGAAACAGCTATTGCAAATGTGTTTATAGTCAAAGACAATCAGATTTTCACACCTAAAGTAAACGATGGTTTACTGCCTGGCATCGTACGCGATTATTTAATTAAACGCTATGATATCATTGAAAGCTTAATTAGTGTTGACGACTTAGCCTTTGCCGAAGGTATTTTTTTGACAAATAGTTTGGTTGGCATTGTCAAAGTTTCTTCTATCCATTTTGATAAAGCTATCATCCGCCAGAACCGACTGATTCAATTCAGCGATACTCTCTATGAAATAGTAAACTATTCAGATCATGATCTTATACAAAAACTACAAGATGAATACCGACAATTTATTAGCAGTTAACCAAAGGAGATTCCCGTGAATCAAAGACTAAATTCGATTACTAATCACCCTTTATATAAAGACTATTACACTCAAATAACGGAGCTTGAAAAATCGAGAATGTTTTGCAAACATGACATGACTCATTTTCTAGATGTTGCAAGAATTGGCTATATCATGATCTTAGAAGATGCAAGCGCTGTCTCTAAAGAAGACATTTACACTGTTGCTCTACTGCATGATATCGGAAGGCATATGCAGTACCTAGAAGGTATTCCCCATGAACGTGCGAGCGCAAAGTTATGCGTATCCATTCTGGTTGACTCAGGATATAGTCAGAGTGAAATAGAAGTTTATCAAGAAGCTATCTTGAATCATCGGAATGCTTTAATGAAAAATGACAAAAGTTTGTCTGGATATTTATATCGAAGTGATAAAGCTTCTCGACCTTGTCATATTTGTCCTTATGAAGTTGATTGTGACTGGCCAACGAGCAAGAAGAATATGTCGATAGCTTACTGATTTTATGTGAACTATTAGGAGAAGTTTGTGCTTCGACTTATGTCGCCATAAGATAGATTCTCAGGTACTACAAACACGTTCGGCTTATGTCGCCATAAACGACCGGTTCGTTCTTTAAAGCTCCAAGTTAGGTTGCTCTAAGATCTAAAGAAACGCAAACTACAAGTCTTTTCCAAACCCAGAGTTTATGCCACTTATCCAGAATGGGATACAAGACCTGGCTCATGAGACTTTGAATCACTGGTTAGATTTCCTTACGGGGTCTGAGTGCGTTTGCTGCGCTCAGTAGCCCACTAGGAAATCAACCTGGGATGAACGGCTGCTTGAGATAGGTCTTGTATCGCTATCCCGATGGCGACATAAGCGACCAGTTCATTCTCCAAAGCTCCAAGTTATGTTGCAATAATATCTAAAGCAACACTAACAACCAGTTTTGCCATAATTGAACGCTTTATAGATGCCATTTACATGTAAACAATGCTTTATGTTTTAATATGAATAATCAGAAGAAAACGAGGTGTACATATGCGAATAGGAACAACAGATTTTGATTTTAGCAAGAATGGATATATCATGGGAATTCTAAATGTGACACCCGATTCTTTTTCAGATGGAGGTAAGTTCGATACTTTAGATACCGCTATTAAACAAGCATTGGCCATGGTTGGTGACGGCGCTTCCATTATTGACGTTGGTGGCGAATCAACACGACCTGGACATGAAATCTTGTCTGTTCGAGAAGAAATAGAACGTGTTGTTCCAATCATTAGGGAATTATCTAAGGTTCTTGATGTTCCCATCTCAATAGATACATCCAAAAGCGAAGTTGCTGAAGCTGCTATTCAAGCAGGTGCATCAATGATTAATGATGTTTGGGGTTTTAGAAAAGATCCAAGATTAGCTGAGGTTGCTTCTAAGTACAAGGTTTGCTGTTGTCTTATGCACAATAGGGACAATATAGATTATACTAATCTAATAGAAGATATGATTGCTGATTTACAAACAAGTATTGATATTGCAATAAATGCCGGTGTTAATAAGAATAGCATTATCGTTGATCCAGGTATTGGATTTGCAAAAACATTGGATGATAATCTAACGGTTATGAAACATTTAGATAGTTTCACTAAGCTTGATATGCCAATTCTGCTTGGAACCTCTAGAAAATCAATGATTGGTCTTACACTGGATTTACCTGTAAATGAACGTGTCGAGGGAACCATAGCTACGACAGTCATGGGCTATATGAAAGGTTGTCGTATTTTTAGAGTTCATGATGTTAAAGAGAATCTTAGAGCCTTGCAAATGACTGTGAGAATGTCTTAGTTCTCTCTTCTGCTTATGTCGCCATTAGATAGATTCTCAGGTACTGCCATATCCCTCAGCTAAGGGATAAAAAGAACAAAGCAAATGACACAGTCGATGGCGACATAAACGACCGGTTCCATCTGCTAAGCCTTCCAATTTAGGTTACACCAAGATCTATCGCAACCCAAACAACCAAGTCTTTTTCCCTAACCCAGAGTTTATGCCGCTTATCCAGGATAGGATACAAGACCTATCTCATGAGACTTTGAATCACTGGTTAGATTTCCTTACGGG
>Ga0314774_1001772_pt1 | contig 13181 bp, 8 predicted proteins | sample MetaGCBIA2018_FD_204515 | JGI IMG/M metagenome (GOLD analysis project Ga0314774, IMG submission 204515) | Cryopeg brine microbial communities from Beaufort Sea near Barrow, Alaska, United States - CBIA 2018 | ecosystem: Environmental > Aquatic > Marine > Coastal | place: USA: Alaska | collected... | reverse complement strand
TTTAAAAGAATTAAAATTGAAGGAAAAACTTGATCAAACAGATCATTCTGAAGAAATATTAAAATTTCAAAAGGATATTGCTTTATTAAAAGAAAGTTATTAAATAAGTAGTCATTGGATTTCAGTACAAAAGGAGCAAATATGAAAAAAATATTAATCATAATGTTATTAATTGTAGTAACAGGTACTATAGGTTTTGCAAGTCCACAAATAGGCGATAAAATTGACGATGTTTTATATACGGATATTGTTACTGAAATCAATGGCCAGGAAGTTGAATCTTTTAACATTAATGGTTCAACAGCTATTTACGTCACACAAGCTACAAAACTTGGTTATGATGTTATTTGGAATGGCGATAAAAGATTAGTGACGGTTAAAAATAATCCTTCAAAAAATCCTTTATATAAAGAAGTAGAAGTTTCTCAAGAAAGTGCTTTAGATTATGCCATAGGTGATAAAATTAATGATGTTCTCTATACGGATATTATGACTGAAATCAATGGAAAATCCGTTGAAAGTTTCAATATTAATGGTTCTACTGCTATCTATGTTTCCGCACTTAGAGATACTGGTGCAAGTGTTGAGTGGCAGGGTGATACTAGAAGAGTAATCATATCAAATGTATCAAATTCTCAATCAGAAGCGATTATTAAAAATAGAATTGCAAGTTTTAATGCGCTTCATTTAGGATGGGATAATGGTAAAGATTATGAAGCTTTAGCTAATATAGTGAATCAATTCGATTTAGTAGCTCTTCAAGAAGTCATGAGTGAAGAGGGAATCATTGAATTAACCAATTCATTAAATACAGTTTCTGATAAGAATTGGGCTTATCACTTGAGTAATAAAAAAGTTGGTCGAAGCACTTATAAGGAATACTACGGTTATGTATATAATGAGAATGTTGAATTTTTAGAAAGTGAAGGATTCTTTCCAGATACTAATGACTTATATGAACGAGATCCTTATGCTGCAACTTTTAAAATAAATGATTTTGACTTCACATTTGTTTCACTGCACTCTATATTTGGTGACAGTAAGTCTGAAAGACAATTTGAAGCAAGTTACTTAGATAATGTGTATTATCATTATCAATTAATGGACACTATGGAAAATGATGTCTTTGTTGGAGGAGATTTTAATTTAGCTGCAGATGATTATCACTTTGACCTTAAAAAAATGGATGGTATGGCATATGTACTTAATCCAGTACAGAAAACAACTATAGGTTATAGTAGTCTTTCATCAGCCTATGACAATATCTTTTATTCTGAATATACTAAACCAGTAATTTTAGGTACAGGGGTTTATGATTTTACAAATGATCGTTTCAAGGAAGTTAGAGAAAGTATTAGTGATCATCTACCTGTTTATCTTGAAATCAATACATCAAAGGATTTAGACGCATTAGAAGTGAATTTAGACGAACCAAGTGATGAGATTATTCCAATAGAAGAGAATGAAACGGAAGAATCAGTTGATATAACAGAAGATAATGAAGTTAATGAAACTTATAATATAGAAATTTCTGATATTGATAAAGGTGGTGAAGTCGTAACCATTGTTAACCATTCATCTGAAGCTATCAATATGACTGGTTGGAAATTAGTATCTGTTAAAGGGAATCAAGTCTTTGAATTTCCTGCTGGATATCTAATTGAAGAAGGTCAAACAATTCAAGTGGTTTCAGGTCGAAAAACAGAAGGAAATGGCGATACTATTTTAAAATGGACGGGTGCTTATATTTGGAATAATGAGGATCCAGATCCAGGACAGTTAATAGATGATAATGGTAAAGTCATTAGTACTTATTAAATGAGATAAAGGAGATAGGTTCAATGGCATCTCAAGATATTGTTCAAGTGATTGGTAAGAATATTGAAAGAATGTGTGATGAAAAGGATGTTAGTGTAGAAGAACTAGCAAAAGAATTAAATATTAAAGAAAAAACATTGCGAGAGATCATAGAAGGTAAACTACCGAATATTAGAATTAGTCTTGTATTTTCTCTTGCAAAAATATTGAACTGTTCAGATGATGAGTTTTACTTAACGAATTTTTATAAAAAAGACGTAAATAATTATAAACACTTCAATTTACTTTCTTGGGTAGAACAATCACGTGTGATACATGCTTTAGCAGAGTCTCCAGATATTGAGGAAGAGGATAAAATGAAAATTTCTGAACGACTGGAAAAAGACAGTATGGGATATTTATTTAAAGTAACAATAGATGATGTTAAGTGGCTTTTGAAAGATAAGTGATTGATCAAGGAATATAGATTACATATTACAGTAGTAAAATATTAAGGGGATCATTTGTGTATGACGGAAAAAGGTTAGAAAAACTTCGAAAAGAAAAAGGTATCAGTCAAAAGAAGATGGGTAAAATATTTGGTATGAGTGGAACAGCTATTCGACAATATGAAAAAGGCGATCGGAAAATGCATTCTGAAATTTTACTTAAATATGCTGAATTTTTTAATGTTACAACTGATTATTTATTGTATCGGACAAATAATAAGGCTTTGTTTGATGAAAAAAATGTTTGTTTTAGAGTAGATGAAGAATTAAGTGCTAGTGATATGGCGCTTCTTAGAGGTATTCTTGATCAGCTGATTGGAAGGTTAAAGTAAATTTCTAAGTAACTTTATAATCGAAGGGATTAAATACTTCAAATTTAAATTGGACTGGAGCTTATATTTGGCATAATGATTACCTGATCTAATTAAATTATATGATGCAGCAAGTAATTTAGTTAGTGGGTATTAATCATAAATAAGATATAACATATAACCGCATATATATTACCTGTTTGTTTGCTATAATCTAATTAACAAAAAAAGAGATAAAATTAGAGTTTATTAGAAAACTGTTTAATTAAAAGGGAGGAAATGATGGGATTTATATTTATATGGTTTATGTTTGGGTTTGTTACAGCAATGGTTAATTCAGATAAAGGTAAAAGTGGATGTGGCGGCTTTATATTAGGAGTACTACTTGGACCATTTGGGCTACTTATTGCTGTTTTATCTAAACCTGATGTAAAAGAGAAAGAAAAGAAGCAAATAGAATCAGGTAATAACAAAAAATGTCCTTATTGTGCAGAAATAATCAAAAAAGAAGCCATTGTATGTCGTTATTGTGGTCGTGATTTAAACGAAAAATAATAACTCTAAGCTATTCTAAAACATTATATTTATGGTTGGCAGATGGCCATGAATACTCAAATTAAGTTGTAATCCACCTGAAACAAGCATATAATGGGAAGTAGGTTATATGTGGCCCGTTTTAAGGAGGAAAAATGAATTATACATCAATTTTAAAAAGCAGACCTTTTTTCTTTAATGAAGAAAAAAAGGTAATAGATTTGTATATTAGTGGATTTAATGAAAATGATATACGCAAAAAAATAATAGAGAAAGACATTTTTAAGTTTAATAGTGAAAACAGAAAAAAAGAAGTTGCATCAACTGTGCTCAAGAGATTAGACATTTTAGATGAATTTTTACTCAATGAATTTAAGCAATCAAGTTTAGGAGAGCAAAAATTCATTATACTGTATACGATTTTAAAAACAGATCGTCTTTTTTTTGAATTTATGGTTGAAGTTTTTAGAGAGAAATACTTAGTTAGAGATTATGCACTAAAAGATTATGACTTTGAAAGCTTTTTTAGGGAAAAAGCCATTCAATCCGAACGTATCGCCAATTGGCAAGATTATACATACTATAAATTGAAACAAGTATACCTACGGATTTTATTTGAGGCAGGCTTAATTAATAATCAAGAGGATCGAGAAATATTAAAACCAATTGTCGCAAAAGAAATAACGGATCATCTAGTATCCATTGGTGATGAAATTTATGTAAAAGCATTATTAGGAGTGATTTAATGGCAGCTAAAGACTTAAAAGAACGGATTAGTCAAATGAAAAAAAAATTAATCGAAGATAGTTTTTATGAACATAAAGGCTTAGGAAATGAAGTGCCTTTTTATATATTCGATTACGAACCTTCAGATGAAGTATTATTAAGAAATCAAATTATGTATTTGACCAATGAAGATAAAGAAGCAAAAAATAAAATAGTTCTAATTGATTTATTTGATTTATTGGTTAATGCTTTAGATGAGAAAAATTATATTGAAAAAACACTAAAACTTGAAAAGAAAAGTAGTAAAGAAAAATTATTAAAAGGTATAAAAAGGACACTTAGAATTACTCTAGAAAATTCAGTTATAAAAAATACAATTAAATCCTTAGAAACCCCTAATAAAGCTATTTTAATAATTGGACTAGGTAAAGTATGGCCGATCATTAGAGGCAGCATATTACTAAACAATTTACATACTGTGGTAACAGAGAGTCCATTAATTATATTTTATCCTGGACAGTATAATCAACATGATTTAAAACTCTTCAACAAGATACCATCAGAACAATATTATCGAGCATTTAGATTGGAACCAAGAAAAATGGGAGGTATGCATGAAAATTAAAAATTTATTTAAAAATGATATTGAAAGAAAAATACCTGGTGTTATTAAGATTGGTCAAGATGAATATATTAAGCAAGAATTAGATGAGTATGTTGTGACAAGAGAACTTAGAAGTCACTTTAGTAATTTTTTTAAAGCTTATGAAGACAGTATCAATCATAAAACAGATGATATGGGAGTTTGGATTTCAGGATTCTTTGGTTCTGGTAAATCACATTTTTTAAAAATATTATCCTATTTAATGGAAAATAGAGTTGTTGACCATAAAGCAGCTATTGATTATTTTGATTCAAAAATAGAAGACGAAATGACATATTCAAGTATGAAATTAACAGGAGATATTCCGACAGATGTTGTCCTTTTTAACATTGATGCAAAAGCAGAAACAACAGGCAATAAGGCAAATGCTATTATTAATGTATTTGTAAAAATGTTTAATGAATTAAGAGGTTACTGTTCAACAACACCGTGGATAGCAGTGCTAGAAGAAAAATTAGATGATGAAGAAAAATTTGAAATTTTTAAAGAAACTTTTAAGGAAATTTCTGGTCAACCCTGGGAAGAGGGAAGAAATGACATTTTTTATGAAGAAGATGCCCTTATTGAATCTTTAGTGAAGGTTAGAGATATGAGTGAAGCATCTGCTAGAAATTTAGTGGAAAAATCAGAAGAAAATTATAGCATTAGTATTGAAGGCTTTGCTGAAAAAGTCAACGAATACATTCAATCAAAAGATGACCCAAAACATCATATAGTTTTTTTAGTCGATGAAATTGGACAGTTCATTGGAGAAGACACGCAGATGATGTTAAAACTTCAAACCATTGTTGAAGAATTAGGTTCTAAATGTAAAGGGAAAGCTTGGGTTATTGTAACATCCCAGGCGGATATTGATAACTTAAAGAAAATTAGTGGACAAGACTTCTCTAAGATTCAAGGACGTTTTGCTTCAAGATTAAGTCTTTCCAGTGCTAATGTAGATGAAGTGATTAAGAAAAGAATTTTAGCTAAGAAAGATCAGACAGAAGAATATTTAAAAAACAAATATATTGAAAAAGGATCCATAATTGACAATCTAATTACTTTTTCTTCAGATACGCCGGAAGCTAAAAATTATAAATCAAAAGAAATTTTTTCGGAAGTGTATCCTTTTATTCCTTACCAATTTCAACTGTTACAAAATGTTTTTTCATCCATAAGAAAGCACGGAGCTTCTGGTAAACACTTAGCAGAAGGAGAGCGTTCCCTTTTGAGTGCCTTCCAAGAGTCAGCTTTAAAGTATAGGAATAAAACAGATGATTTACTCATTCCTTTTTATGCTTTTTACGATACTATTGAAAGTTTTTTAGACCACAACATTCGTATTGTTTTTGAAAATGCTAAAAACAATTCAACATTAGATGATTTCGATATGAATATTTTAAAAATTCTTTTTATGATTAAATACGTTAAAACCATGCCTAAAAAGGTTGAAAACATTGCTGCGTTAATGATTGATTCTATCAATAACGATAAGTTAGCTTTAAAAGAAAATATAAAAAAATCTCTGAAGCGCTTAAAGATGCAAATGTTAATTGAAGAAAATGGTGAAGAATATATATTCTTAACAGATGAAGAACAAGAAGTCAATAAAGAAATTCAAAATATTTCTGTTTCACCCTCAGATGTATTAAAAAAGGCCCAAGAAATTATATTTGCTCAAATCTATCCTGAGAATAAGTACCGTTATAATAAATACTACGATTATAGCTTTATGAAACAAATTGATGGCCATACCTATACTAAAACAGAAGACATTGGTGTCAATCTATTAACACGTTATGCAGAAGATGTAGGGGAAGCAACGTTAAAACTTAGAAGTTCAAGAAATCAAATGTTGATCATAAAAATGAATCCAGCTTATGATTTTATTAATGAAATAGAAATGCAATTAAAAATAGAAAAGTTTTTAAGAAATACAACAATTGACTTAGGCGATCGTATAGAAGAAATTAAACAATTAAAAAGAAAAGAAATTAGAGAACGAGAAGAGCGTGGAAGACGTTTGTTAGAAGACAGTATACTGAAGGGTCAATTCTATGTGAATGGTCAATTAATTGAACCATCACTTAACAGTGTAGAAAAAGCTATTGATTTTGGATTCGAAAAATTACTCACAAGTGTCTATACAAAATTAGAATATATTGAAAATCCAATTACACAAAAATCATCTATTCAAAATACAATTGAGCAAAGCACATCAATGGTTCCTGAACCAACTGATCGTGGTTATAATGATGTCAAACGTCATATTGACATGCAATCGGATCGTTATGAAAAAATTGCTATTTCAAAAATTATGAACAAGTTTACAACAGTACCTTATGGGTGGAATGAAGAAAACATTGCATTAATCATTGTGGAACTTATGAAGTATAAACGCATCCGTTTACAATATAACTCTGAAGATATTTCTAATAACAATCCAAATCTTGTAGATTATCTCATGCGAAAGACTTATCGAGATAAGATTGTTATTAAAAAGCGTGAAGTGATTAGTAGCATCTTAAAAAATAATGTCAATCTACTGATTAAAGATATCTTTAATAAAAATCACGTTGAAGATGATGAAGATAGATTAGAAGAGTATTTAAGAGACCATATTAAAAATGAAACTGATGAAATTAAAGATAATTTAAAGTCTTATGAAGATAATAGTGGTTATCCAGGTAAAGCAGTTTTAACGACAGGAAAAGACTTATTTGAGTCAATCATTCAAACGACAGATCAGCTGACACTCTTTAATAACTTTATTGAAGAGAAGAATAACTTACTCAATTATAGAGATGATGTAGAAGCCATTAGAAACTTTCTAGAGAATCAAAGCCACTTATTAGATCAATCGCTAAAATATCTTAAGAAATATGATAAAGAAAAGCAACAATTTATAAGCCATGGCTTAGATACAAGCCCAATTGACAAAATCGCAGGAATAATTAAAGAAATTATTCACTTAGATTATCCGTATGAACGGTTACATGAGCTTAATGATTTGAATAATAATTTCATAGAAACTTATATAACAGTACTTATAGATTATTCAAAACCAGTTAAATCAAAAGTAAATAAAGGCTTTGATAAATTAATTAATCAATGTAAAAAATTGACCATTGAACCTTTAACAGTTGAAGATTTTATAAATAAAGACTACAACACGACTAATAAGATCGATATAAAGAAAATTTTGAAAGACTTAAAGTTACATGAAAGAGTTAAAGCAAAAAATAAAGCCATACAAGAAAAACTAGAAAATCTAATTCAAAGTGCTTCAAGTAATTTAGTGAATTTTCGAGACCGATTAGATAAAGCTGGTTCTATTAATGATATAGATGCCATTCAAACCCAATCAAGTAATAGCATTAGCCATCACTATGATCGATTAGAAAAGATAAAAGACGACCTTGGAAATAATAAAAGTTATACTGATATTCACAATATAATTGTTGATCGAATTAAAGAAGAAGACGAGAATTGGAAACCACCAAAGCCGCCTAAGTCAGTTAAAGTTGATCGAAATTTAAAAGTTCAAGAAGTCTTTGATGACTCGGTAACTATAAAATCTAAGGAAGATATTGATGTCTTTGTAAAGAATTTAAAAGAAAAACTTGAAAAAGAACTAGAGGATTCGAAATCAATTCAATTTATCTGGGGAAAATAGTTAAAATAACTTTATTTAATAGAAATTTTAAATAGGAAGGGAAGAGTTTATGCATAATAAGAAAATTGAAAAATATGCTCAGGAAACAAGAAAAGAGTTAATCAAGACCATTAAACAAAAATCCTATTTTTATGGAGTTACAGAAGAAAAAATATTTTCAACGACTACTAATAGTGAAGGACAAACAGTTATTAATGAGAAAATAGTTGGAAGTCAAAAAAATAAACAACGAGATAAGTTCATTGAACATATTGATCAAAATCATTTGAAAAGAAACTTTAATCAACTCGTTGAAGAAGTCGCATATACTTGGTTTAATCGGATTATAGCGCTTCGTTTTCTAGAAGTCAATGATTATTTAGACCATGGAATCCGTGTCCTTTCGACAACTGAAACTGGTAAGAAAACACCAGATATTGTAGAAAATGCTCTTTCAATGAATTTAGATATTGAAAAGGAAGAATACTATGCACTTGTTGACCATGGTTCTGATAACGAATTATATAAATATGTTCTCATTAAACAATGTAACCATTTAAGTGAAAAGTTAGATTTTCTATTTGAAAAAAATAAGGACTATACAGAATTATTATTACCGGATGGCTTACTGGATCAAAATTCATTCATCAATAAATTAGTGAAAGAAATACCTGAAGAAGACTTTAAAGATGTAGAAATCATAGGATGGCTTTATCAATACTATATATCTGAGTTAAAAGATAAAAACATAAAAAAGAAAAAATACAAAAAAGAAGACATCCCATCAGTGACACAATTATTTACACCACACTGGATTGTTCAGTATATGGTACAAAACTCTTTAGGTAAATTATGGCTTGAATCCCATGAAGATGAAAGACAACAAGCGTTAAAAAAAGATTGGGAGTATTATTTAGAATCAGCAGAACAAACAGAAGAAGTCAAAGCAAAACTGAAAGAAATAATTAATACAGACTTAAAACCTGAAGAAATTACTTTTCTAGATCCTGCCTGTGGTAGTGGTCATATTTTAGTGTATGCTTTCGATATTTTCTATGAAATCTATCAAAAAAACGGATACAATCCAAGAGTAATTGTCGAAAATATTTTAGAAAAAAATCTTTATGGATTAGACATTGATAAAAGAGCAACTCAACTATCAAAGTTTGCTTTAACGATGCGTGCAAAAGAAAAAGATAGAAGTATCTTAGAAAAAGATATACATTTAAATATTGCTTCTATTGAAGAAAGCAATCAGATAAAAGAACGAACCATAGATTACTTCACAGAAAATCTAACTGAAATTCATAAAAACCAAGTTTTAAATTTAATTGATAAATTTGAAGATGCAAAGGAATATGGGTCTATCCTCAAAGTAGAAAAATTTGATTATGAAACACTCAATAATCATTTAGAGAGCCTACTTTCAAAACAAGATTTAACAACTCATTATCTAGAACATGAAATTGAGTTAAAAGAAAAGATTAGACCGCTTTTAGAACAAGGGCGCATTATGGCTAAACAGTATGATGTGGTAACGACGAATCCGCCGTATGGAGGAAGTCGAAAATTACCAAAAAACTTAAAGAGTTTTCTAAAGAAAAATTATAGTGATAGTAAGAAAGATCTGTTTGCAGTATTTATGGAAAAATGTCTTGATTTTACTAAAGAAAATGGATTGACATCAATGGTTACAATGCATTCGTGGATGTTTCTTTCAAGTTTTGAAGGATTAAGAGAAAGAATAATTGATAATCAAGTGATTGACACGATGTTACATCTAGGCACAAGAGCATTTCCTGAGATTGGTGGTGAAGTTGTTCAAACAACGACATTTACGCTTAGAAATACAAGTCCAGATAATTTTAATGGTGAATTTATAAGATTAGTGGATTTTAATAGTACAGTAGAAAAAGCAGATAAAACAAAAGAAGCTGTATTAAATCCTGATGTAGATTATCGATATACAGCAAAGACTGAGGATTTTAAAAAGATACCTGGGGGAGCAATTAGTTTTTGGGCATCAGAAAATACATTAGATATATTTCAGAATAGCAAATTATTAGGTGATAGAGTTAAACCAAAGCAAGGGATGGCTACATCAGATAATAATAGATTTCTAAGAAATTGGCATGAAGTATCAATGAATAGAATAGGGTTTGGTTTAAAAAGATTAGATGCACTTAAAAGCAATTATAAATGGTTCCCTTTTAATAAGGGGGGGCGTTATAATAAATGGTATGGTAATAATGAATATGTAGTAAATTACTATGATAATGGTAAAGAGATTAAGAAGACCGTTTTAGACAAGTATAAATACCTAAAAACACCTGATTTCGTTGTTAAAAATCAAGATTATTATTTTAAGGAAAATGCAACATGGTCAGCAATAAGTAGTGGCGATTTATCTGTTAGATACTCTCCAGTTGGTTATATTATTAGTAATGCTGGAATGGCTATATATTCAGATGATATCAATATATATAAAATTGTTGGGCTGATGAACTCTAACGTTGTTACCAAACATTTAATAAAAATTATTAATGTTACTTTAAACTTTAATGCTGGTGATATTGAAAAATTGCCCCTTATTGATTTATCTGATTCCAATATTGTCGATTTAGTTAAAAATTGTATCAATATTTCAAAAAATGACTGGGATTCATTCGAAATTTCATGGGACTTCAAAAAACATCCATTAATTGAATTTAAAGAAAATTTAGGTACAATTGAAAAAGCATTTAATAACTGGTCAGATTTTGCAGAAGAAAAGTTTAATGAGTTATGGGAAAATGAAGAAGAACTTAACCGTATTTTTATTGAAATTTATGGACTTGAAGATGAACTAACACCTGATGTTAAGGAAAAAGATGTCACTGTTAGTAAAGCTGATTATGAACGAGATATCAAATCATTTATATCTTGCGCTGTTGGTTGTATGATGGGACGTTATTCATTAGATGAAGAAGGTTTAGCTTATGCAGGTGGAGCGTTTAATTTAGATAACTATGAAAGCTATAAACCAGATAAAGATGGTATTATTACAATCTTAGATAAAGATTACTTTGACAATGATGTTGTAAAAAGATTTGTTGAGTTTGTGAAAGTAACTTTTGGTGCTGATAACTTAGAAATTAATTTAGAATATATTGCTTCAGCCTTAAGTCCAAGAAGCTCAGAACAACCAAGAGATAGCATTCGACGTTATTTTCAAACAGGCAGTAAGTTTTATACAGACCATTGTCGTATGTATAATAAACGTCCAATTTATTGGAAGGTTTCAAGTGGTGGTCGAAATCCATCTTTTATGGCGTTAATTAACTTACATCGTTATGATGAAAATACATTCTCTAATTTAAGAGTAAACTATGTGCATCCACTTCAGAGAAAATTAAAAGCTGAAAAAGGTCATTTACAGCAAATGATCATAGAAGCAGATTCTAAAACTGATGAATCAACTTATAAAGCACGTATTAGTGATATTGATAATATACTACATGATTTAATTGATTTTGATGAAAAATTAGGACATTTAGCAGATCAACAAATTTCAATTGATTTGGATGACGGTGTGAAAGAAAATTATAAAATATTTAAAGATATATTAGATAAAATTAGATAGGAGCACGTATGGATATATCTCAGATTAATGAACAACTGATTAACTTTTTTCAAAGAGAAAATAAACCCTGGGAAAAAAGAAAGATAGTCTTTTGGTATGATTCAGAAAAAGATTATGAAGATTCTATAGATACTTTATCATTAGATGGAGTAAATATTGTTAAGTATACAGGGGGTAACAACTTTGAAATTAAATACACAGTAGAATATTTAAAAACAGAAGAAAACTTTTTAATCTATGCACCAATAGAAAAACCAGTGGATTCAGAAAACTGGCTTTTGGATCTTGAATCTTATGCAGAACATTTAACAGTTGATCCAATTGATTTACTACTCAAAGAATTTAATTTAAAGAAAAATATGTATGAAGCCTTTAAAGAATACAAAGTATTTTTCAATAATAAAGCACGGAAAGAGCGTTTGTTAAACTATCAGGAAGTATTAGATAATGAACGCAAATTAGGTGTAGGCATTATTAGTGCTTTAACAGGCATTAAGACACTTAGCTTTGATAAAGCTTTACGTGAGCTCTTTAGTGAAGGTATCAATGAAGAGAGTAATAAATATTACGAAGCCATTAAGAAGTTTGGTAATATTGAACATTTCTGGATGCTTATTGAAGACTATTTTGGTTATTCAGAAGAAAAACCAAGTTTAGAAGCTTTAATATACTATTTAGTCATTAACTATGCAAAGTCAAACTTAAAAGTAAAAATTCCTGAAAGTTGGAAGGAATATTTAAAAGAATCAAACAATGCTATTGTATTTATTAATCAGTGGATCAATCATAAAAAAGATAGTGAAAGCTTTATTCAATTACTAGATAAAATTGATAGTTCATTGAATATTAAAAAGTATTTAGATGAATGGGCTATAGATGATTATATTGAATGTGAATATACTAATAAGATTGATCAGAAAATTATTCAAGAAATAAGTCATATATTGGTCAAAGAATTAGGTCAATTCAAAGAAATGTTACGTTGGATAAATATAAGAAGGAATAAGTTACATTATGATCAGTATGAAGACTATTATGATAGTTTATATTATGCCATTAGATTTTTGAAGTTGAAAAAAGAAGTTGGAAAAATTAAAGAAGAAAGCCCAGAAAATTTCTTTAAATCTTATACAGATGAATATTATAAATTTGATCAGTACTATCGCAAATTTTCATATGCTTATAGCTTACAAGGGGATAATGAAATTTTAATGGCACTCGATCAAATGATTGAAAAAATCTATACAAATTGGTACTTAGAAACCATTGGTAATAAATGGTCTAAGGTAGTAGAACAATCACTTGAGAAAAACTGGTCATTAGAAAATGTATTAAAACAGGAATCATTTTATAAAAATTATATTCAAAGATTTATCAGTAA
>Ga0314774_1001771_pt1 | contig 13184 bp, 14 predicted proteins | sample MetaGCBIA2018_FD_204515 | JGI IMG/M metagenome (GOLD analysis project Ga0314774, IMG submission 204515) | Cryopeg brine microbial communities from Beaufort Sea near Barrow, Alaska, United States - CBIA 2018 | ecosystem: Environmental > Aquatic > Marine > Coastal | place: USA: Alaska | collected... | reverse complement strand
ACTTGGAATTATATATATTAAATAGATTGAAAATTCTGAAATACATTATAGGAATATCGAATATAAAATTTTATACGACAACCTTCTTGACAAACATCGGTATTAAAACTATGTTTAAAATAACACAAAATCAATGGAATAAAACTTGTAACGATTATAAGTCAGTTATCAACGGAGTGAAGTATATTATGGGTGTTGGTGATAATTGTTGCCTTACACCTATTGAAATTTCAGAAGATGGAAACGAACGTAGTAGTTATTTGTTTGAAGAATATGGGTTAACTTATTCTTCATTAGCATGGAATTTTGAAGATGCTAAAAGAATAATAAAAAATTGTGGACATAGAAAAGTTGAAAATTTACGATTGAAATAAAATTATAAGTTTTCAAGGGTGCCAAAAGGATTTTTACAAATTGAAAGGGGATAATATTATGAATTTACTTAGTGAATTATTTGGTGAAGTTATTAGTGTATACACGAGAGAACAGGCTATAGATGATGGTGTACTCGTTGATGTAAGTGAAACAGCTAGAGAAGCAGGCTTTAAAGTTCCGGTGGCTGTGACAGTAGAATTATGGAGTATGATAACCACTATTCCAAAGGCATACCCTGGTCAAGATAAAAAGGGCAGGTTATGGGATGTATTATACATGGCAGTCCTTAATGCTAAAAGGAGTAGCGGTTCAATCATTAACTATAAACTGACCATGCACCATGAGGTTGAAAATGAAAAGGGTAAAAGAATCTTAAAGAATCTTGAACTTAAAGCAGTAAGTGGCCCTGGTGATAAAGGTGAGCATGTAATAACAATAATGTTACCATATGAAGATTAAATTTATACAAAAAAGGGGATTTATACAAATGGCAAATTATATTAAGTATATAGAAACTGGTATGAAAGAACAATTAAAGAAATTGCTGAAAAGGGAGACTACATTGGAGATGCCGAATAAATTCGCAGAGATGACAACTACAGAATTACTGGAAATAAAGGGAGGTAATTATAACCCTAAAGAATTTGGCTATGCAACATATAAAGGCATAGTTTCACTTAGGGGCGTAAAATCTCTTTCTGCGGAACAGCTCTTAGGTTTCTTCAATGATATTATGTCCAAACTTAATGTATCTAAAGATGATGCAGAAAGTTATCAGGAAGCAGAGGATTTATATCAGATAGTAAGTACTGAAATACTTACACGATACAAAGTGTTGAATGTAGGTTAAGGATTTTTCAAATAACCATTTAGGAAATGTGTAAATAGGCTAGATGTATTCTTTAAAAAGTCTAGTCCTATTATCGCATTTTACGGTAAAAGATTTATAAAAATCATTCAATATACAATATGAAATGGAGGATTTTAGCACATGAAAAAAATAAATAAAAATCAAATTAATCTTTTTGACTTCTTTGTGGATTTTAAAGGGTTTAACTCTAAGTACAAGTATCAGAATTACCTAAATAAGATGTTTTTTTCTTTGTCACCCAAAAGGACAGATATAGCTGCAATCAAAACGACCAAGCCTAACAATTTGTTGCTTTCTTATTCTATGTGGAAAGAACAAAAAGGCATGTACAAGTTTGACACATTTGTTGAATCCTTATGGAAGGATGGTTATAAACCTACAATTATTTTAGACTCTGGCGCATTTACGTTTTCTAGTAAGGATATAGATATATCTTTAGATGATTACAGAGAAGGTATTGAGGATACCTACGAAAGAGAGCTTTCTATTGAGGAACTAGCTTTTGATTATATTCAAGGTTTATTTACCGGTGGAGTAGATATGAATGTAATGGACCAAGATGAAATGTTAAATTATATAGTCTTCATATACCAAAATTCTAAGTATATAGATTTTGTTGTTAGTTTAGATCACTTTACAGACAGTAATATATCTATGGATAATTACAAGTTTCTAAAGGGTATAGGAATAAAATCTATTCCTACGTTCCATATAGGAGAGGATATTAAGGTACTAGAAGAATATATAAATTTAGGAGCTGATTATATCGGTTTAGGAGGCATAGTACCATTTAAACTAAACGGAGGGAAAGGAGTAAATTCTAAAATATCAACTTGGATAAACAATATATTAAGAAATTATCCTGGCCTTAAATTCCACTTATTTGGTTGTCAAGACCCAAAGATATTAGATAACTGTCTACCTAGCCTATATTCGTCTGATGGAGCAGGGTGGATAATATCTGCTGGTAATAAATATGACCGAGAGTTTGGAATTGATGATAAGATAAGACTTGCAGTAATGAATATCAAATATAAGGAGTGTTTAGGGTAAGATTTAAACAAATTGATACATTTATTTTAAAAATCTAATTAATATTAGGAGTAGTTGAGCAAATTGATAAAAAATATAGATACAAAAGTAAACATGTACGCTTACCCAAATTGTGAGCATCATCATAATAATGTTTTGAATTGCATTTGTCCTTGTTATGGTAATAGAGCATGAAAGGGAGGGTACGTAAATGACTACGTTATATATAAGGATATTTCTATTTGTGTTAGGGGGAATTGGTGTTTTTAGTACTATGAAATTAAGCATAGTACTAATACCAGTTATAGAATCTTCCGGCTTTAAAGAATCGAGGAAGACTATTTTAAACACTCTACATATAATACAAGTAGTGATAGGGATTTTAATACTAGCTGCTTTAATTTTTATAAAATAGTAGTTTAAATTTAAACATTAAAACAATTTAAAAGACCGGAAGATATCGAAACAATACTAAAATTCAAAAACACCTCTAATAATTAAATATTAGAGGTGTTTTTTTATAATTTAAACTAATAGAGTATTATTAATCACTTACAAATTCACTGCCATAATACGCCATACAATCCTCTGAATGAAAGGGATTAGAGTAAATGGTAGTATTATAAGGTCAAGTACAGTAGCCAATAATGAGCTTATAATCATTAATGCTCCACCTAAAAGTGTAAAGGGAAATCCGGTTTCTACTAGTAACTTACTTATAGGAACAAATGTATAATTATTTGTGAATGTTGCTATTCCTTCGCCAAGTATATTAACTATAGAAAAGTACATTATGAAACAAATTCCTATGTTAGCTATAACAAGCAACTTAAATATTAAAGCTCTGATGAAATTACTTTGGTCATTAAATTTTGGTATCATATAAGTTAAGCCAATAACACTGGCAGCAATAACAGGAAAATACCCTGAAAGATTCGTATCTATATATCCAACTACCTTCCACATTGCAATGAAATATAAAATCATACCAATGAAAAGGAAAATTCCAGATACTGCATTGCCTAATAAGTCCCCATCCCCAAATACTTTGTCTAACATAAACATACCCAATAATAATTCCATAATTAGCCTCCCTATTTAAACTCGTATTGTTACAATTCACAAACAAATTTATTGTTGCATAAAAATATTATATCATAGAAAGGCAAGACTTACCACAAAAGATATTATTTATATAATAATATCTTAAAAAAGCAGTAAGTAAAAGGTACGGATTGCATTGGCTCTTAAAACAATCATTAGCAGGGGCATACGCTAATTTTAAGTATGCTAGGTAGATTATATGGAAGAGAATATCATTGTCTCTGTGAGAGTAAATTCAATCGTAAAGGTAAACAATAAAATAGAAAGAACTAAGGTAAGAAGTTAACAAAACGCTAAAAATAGTACATATTTGTTCAAAAGTAAAATAGTATACTAATACATTTAATAGTATATTATTAAAATACATATAATTTATAAATAAAAACAAAATTAAGCGCACTATTAATAATATTAGTGTGCTTTTTACAAAATAAAGAGTATGATGGTATTATATATACAATAAAAGAATAAATGAGGGGGAAAACAATGACTAACATTAACAATGAAGGGGAAAAAGAAGCCATTGGAACAGGAAAAAAGAGTCAGAAACCGGGATTAAATGCTGTAAGGCCTGATAATGACATAGAAAAAGAGTTTAGGCACATAGCAAAGGATAAAAACATAAGCCAAACAAAACTTTTTGAATATATGTTTTGGAACTATATTAGTGATGGTATTGAAGAAAAACAGGAGAATGCTATCAGCTTTGATGGTGAATTAGGTCTTTTATCTAAAGACTTAGAAAACATCATGGTTCACTTTAAAGCTATCGCAACTAAGTCGCAAGATACAGTTATAAGTTTAAAAAGCAATACAGAGCAGATAGAGAAGAATTTTAACTTAGAGATAGAAACGCTCAATCTAAAATTAGTCGAACTAACTAACAGAAATAACGAATTGGAGAACACAAATAAGGTATTTAGTGAAGTTAGAGAAGGACTTGAATTAAAAATATCAAGCCTTTCAGATATAGTTTTGGAGAAGGAAACAGAGAATAACAAGCTCCTAGGGGATATGAAGGAAAAAGATACCGAAATTAAATCCCATGAAAAGACAATAGGGGTTTTAGAGAAGGATAAAAAGGGGTTAGTTAATGAAAATTCAGGCTTACTAGAAAAAATAACATTAAAAGATAGTAAGTTAAGAAATATTGAAGTTACCAATGTAAGTCTTCAAAATACAGTAAATAGCATGGAATCACTTAGGAAATCAGAAATATCATCAATAGAAGCTAGGTATAAAACGGAAATAGCAGCTCTTAGTAGTAAAATAGAGGGATATGATACTGAAAAAGAGAAAGAACTAAAACGTGTTAAGACTTCACTGAAATCAGAATATGAAGCAGATAAAAAGATGGCGTTAGCGGAGGTAATATTGCAACTTGCAGATATGAAAGGTAAGTATGCTGAACACCAGGGTAATTATAATGTACTACAGAGCAAGTTTAACAAACAACAGGGCGATTATAATGTACTGCAGACAAGATTTAATAAACTAACAAAGAGCAAAACAACCACACAATAGGCAATTTAAATTCGTTCATTTGTCATATGAAAACATAGTTATTTAGGGCAAATTATGTTATAATTAGAGTAGACATTAATATTTATTCTATTTACATTGAGGGTAAGAATTAGGGGAGAAACATATATTGTGTACCTGTTAAGGTGCTAGACAGATCTGACTAAGATATACTTTGTGAGGAACTTCTGTTGTTTGGTCTTTTAATATGGTCTATGTATTCGTAATTGAATGCTGGACCAGTAGTAGTGAGACTATTTATGGGCAAACATCAGTTTAAAAAGTAAATTACAGAGGAGAAGTTAAATATGCAAAATAATACAACAATACTTTTCATTGTGTTAATGATATTAAGCACAGTAATAATTGTAACGTTACTTGAAGTGCATCTATCTAAAGTCGTTATAAATAAAGATATAGAAGTGAATCATACAATTGAAGTGAAATTGATAGAAGGTAAGGTAAAATCAACTTTTGGTTTTGGGTGTAGAAACGTAATTCAAAATCCAGTTTCCGAACATGAAACACTAAAAAATGAACGAAAAAAAAGAGTGATAAGAAAGTTCCCGCTTTCTTATCACCATACCAACTCTCACAGAAGATAGTTTAAAAGTTTTATTAATCCTATAAATAGTTCTCACTATTGCTTATTTATATTATACCACATTATAAAAAATTTAAACATAAATCTTTAATTAGATAAAATATTTACAAAAGGAGATGAAATTATGGATACTTCTGTTGTTATTGTAGCCTCGGTAGCCATTTTATGTATAACCTTATTTGGTGCATATGCAATAAAATCAATTACCTCCATGACAATTAAAAAAATCAAATCATAGGTGGCAACCTATTATTGAATAAAAAGGGGACTACATTCTAAACTGGTACCTATAAGAAGGACACTTAGAAAAAAGTGTTTGGATTATAGGTGCTTTTTTTGTATAATTTATATATAGATAGGATGGTGGCAAATGAGTAAAATACTATTTACTAAAGAAGATATTAAAAAGCTAGAAAACAATAAAAATATCCTAAGAGTTGGTGAACTTTCAATAACATATACCTATGAGTTTAAAATACTATTTGTTGATGAATACACAGCTGGAAAACTACCAAGACAAATTTTTGAGGAAAATGGATTTGATATAAATATAATAGGATTGAAAAGAATTGAACAATCATCACATAGGTGGAGAACTGCATATAAAAAAGATGGAATTATAGGTTTAGAAGACACTAGAAAAACGGCAAGTGGAAGGCCACGCTCTACCGAGCTTACTAAGGAAGAAATAATAGAAAGGCAAGAAGCAAAAATAAAATTGCTTGAGGCACAGGTAGAACTGTTAAAAAAATTAGACGCGAAAGAAAGGCTGGTGGTACAAAAAAATAACAAAATTAGATCTAGCGATGTTTTCAAAATCATTAAAGAAATTATTGATAATTATAGCTTTAAAAATGTAATTGGATACTTATGCAAATTATCAGGAGTATCTAGATCTGGATACTATCATTTTATTGCCTCAAAGGATATACGAATACAGCGCGAACAGAATGATTTAGAACATAGAGATTTAATATTGAAGGTGTTTAGTAGACGAGGTTATAAGAAAGGCTCTAGATCTATTAAAATGACTTTGGAAAATGAATTTAATATTGTATATAGTTTAAAACGTATCCGTAGGATTATGAATAAATACGAAATAATATGTCCTCACAGAAGGCCTAATCCATATAGAAAAATTGCTAAGGCAACAAAAGAACATCGCGTAGTGAAAAATATTCTAAATCGTGAATTTAAGCAGGCTACGCCTGGAAAGGTCCTGCTTACTGATATAACATATTTACCATATGGTAATAGTAAAATGGCTTACCTGTCAACAATAAAGGACTCTTCAACAAACGAGATATTAGCATATCAAACTTCCGATAGAATAACACTTGATATAGCATTAGATACAATAAAGAAGCTAGTTAAGAATAGACGTGTAACATTAACAAAAGATGCCTTTATTCATTCAGACCAAGGTAGTCATTATACAAGTCCGACATTTCAAAAGCTAATAAACAAACACAAATTATCACAGTCAATGTCACGTAGAGGTAACTGTTGGGACAACGCTCCTCAAGAATCATTTTTTGGACATATGAAAGACGAGATAGATTTAAAATCCTGCACTACTCTTGAAAATGTTAAGAAAATGATAGATAAGTATATCACATATTATAATAATTATAGATACCAGTGGAACTTGAAAAAGATGGCTCCTGTACAATACAGAAACCATCTCTTAGCTTGTTAGCACTCTTTTTTAGAGTGTCCTTGACATAGGTACCAGTTTATTCTATAGTGTAGTCTTTTTCTTTGCTGAAAAATATAGGAATATATCTATATGCAACTCATTTACGAACAACATAATTATATAGAAAAAGTTCAGTATTGGTGTTAGTATAATATTGTAGACACAAAAACTCGAACGGTATAAAATAAGAGTTGAAAGGAAGTGCCTACAATGGTAAGAAGTAAAAAACAATATACAGAGGAATTTAAAAATACTTTAGTAGAACTATATAATTCTGGGAAGTCCTTGGCAGAAATAAGTCGCGAATATGGCATAGCAAAATCAACAGTTACAGTGTGGATAAATAAATTAAAACCAATAGCTGTGGATAAAGATAAAATTATAACTACAGCAGAATATCAGAAAATTCTAAAAAAGATGGCAATACTTGAAGAGGAAAATGAAATATTAAAAAAAGCCACTGCCATATTCGCAAGAAAATAACTAAGATATTTGATTTCATTACTAATAATAAGAAAGATCACGGTATTAGAATCATGTGCAAGGTCCTAAAGGTCTCCAGGAGCTCCTATTATAAGCATTTAAGTAAGAAACCATGCAATCGTGAATTAGAAAACCAAATGATTGAAAGTAAAATATTATACATATACACAGCTAGTAAAAAGCGTTATGGCTCACCAAAAATTAATAAAGCCCTCCAAGAATTCGGGATAAATATTAGTTTGAAAAGGACGCAGAGAATAATGAGAAAGCTGGGTATACAGTCTATAATTATTAGAAAATATAAACCAACCTCATCAAAAAACAAAGTTGTGGAAAAAGAAAATAAATTAAAAAGAGATTTTACCACAAGTACAATAAATGAAAAATGGGTAACTGATATAACTTACATATACACAATTAAAGATGGTTGGAGTTACTTAGCCTCAGTAATGGACTTGCACACTAGAAAAATAATAGGACATTCTATGTCTAAATATATAGATACGAAATTGGCATTACAAGCCGTTAAAAATGCCTTTAAGCTACAAAACCCAACTAACCCCTTAATACTTCATAGTGATCTTGGTTGCCAATATACAAGCTCAGAATTCAAAGAATATATCTTAAACACAAAAATAATAACTCACTCTTTTAGTGGCAAGGGCTGTCCTTATGATAATGCTAGTATCGAGTCTTACCATGCTTCGCTCAAAAAGGAAGAAGTACACCTTGTTACTTACTATGACTTTAATGCTGCAAAGTTAGCTATATTTGAGTACATAGAATCTTGGTATAACAGAAGGAGAATTCATAGCAGTATAGGTTATATTTCTCCACAAAAATGTGAAGACCTAGCTAGAAAGATTTCATAATATGTTCGTAAATATGTGTCTACACTATTGACATAGATCCAGTGTGATTTTGAAAAATAAACATTCAATAATTAGTGTTTTATGCTCAATAACAAATAGTATATTAATTATATGTTTTTTTATTAACTCAAATTTCTTATAATTCATGTACAAACTATATAATAAAATAATTTTTCTCTAATAGAAAAGTAAGGTAAACCTTCCATTATTATTAAACCACTTAATTTTTTTAGGTTAATTGAATTAAGTAAACGTTTAAACTTTAATAAATTAATCAATAATTGCTATTCACCTAATTTTTTATGTATATATTGATAATTCATTTAATTTATTTAACTATGTGCTATACTTAATCTAATAATATTATATATGAGGTGATTATATTGGATAATCTTGATATCAAAATACTTAAACTTTTACAACAAAATTCTAGAATAACAGCTTCCGAAATAAGCAGCAGAATTAATCTATCCGTACCTGCAGTAAGTGATAGGTTAAAAAAACTTGATGCTAGCGGTATTATTGAAAAGTACACTGTAATACTAAATGCTAAAAAAATGAATAAACATCTTATGATAATAATGTTTATATCTCTTGAATCACCTAAATTTACAGATCCTTTTATTAACATAATTCAGTTAGATGATGAAATTGTAGAGTGCCACTACCTTGCTGGCGATTTCGATTATGCTTTAAAAATCATTACGAAAAGTACATCAAGTTTAGAAAAAATTTTATATAAGATAAAAAACATCCCAGGAGTTCAAAAAACTAAGACTAATGTTGCTCTTTCCACAGTAAAAAATATTCATTCTATTATACCAAGTGAAATTATTGAGTAAACTTTGATTTAATTATGCATTATGAAAAAATGATATTTTATACATTGCACATATAACAAGGAGGGTAATAAATGAAAAAGGTACAAATAACAAATTTTAATGATGCGATTAGGATAAACAATTTAAAGGCGAAAAATGAAGAACAACCCAACTTATTTAAAGATATATTTCCGTACTCAGAAATTCCAAAGATAGTTTTTGGAAATGAACAAATTCCGATGTTTGTACCTGATGACATTTGGATTACCGATACTACATTTAGAGATGGACAACAGTCCATGGACACATATACTGAGGAGCAAATAGTTAAAATATTTGACTATCTACACAAACTTGATAATAATTCCGGAATAATTAGACAAACAGAATTCTTTTTATATACAGAAAAAGATAGAAATGCTGCTCGGAAATGTATAGAAAGAGGATATAAATATCCAGAGGTAACTTCTTGGATAAGAGCTAATAAGGAAGACTTTAAGTTGGTAAAAGACATGGGACTTAAAGAAACGGGAATGCTTATGTCTTGCTCAGATTATCATATATTCAAGAAATTAAACAAAACAAGACAAGAGGCTATGGATTTATATGTGTCACTAGCGGAAGAAGCCTTAGAGAATGGAATAATTCCAAGATGTCATCTTGAAGATATAACTAGAGCAGATTTCTTTGGGTTTGTAGTTCCCCTAGCACAAAAGCTTATGGAACTTTCTAAGAAATTTGATATCAAGATAAAAATCAGGGCATGTGATACATTAGGTCTTGGATTACCTTACTCAGGGACGGAGCTACCAAGAAGTGTACCACATATCATACATGGATTAAGAGTTTATGCTGGAGTTCCTTCTGATTGTCTTGAGTGGCATGGACATAATGACTTTTATAATGTAGTACCAAATGCTACTACAGCATGGCTTCATGGATGCAGTGCTATAAATACATCTCTTTTTGGTATTGGTGAGAGAACAGGTAACTGCCCTTTAGAAGCAATGATTATAGAATATGGTCAATTAAAAGGAAATACAAAAAATATGGATCTAAAACTTATAAGTGAAATTGGCAAGTATTTTGAAGGTGAGTTTAAATACAGTATTCCTCCTAAAACACCATATGTAGGTAGAGAATTCAACATTACAAGAGCTGGCATACATGCAGATGGAATATTAAAAGATGAAGAAATTTATAATATCTTTGATACTGAAAAAATATTAGGTAGGCCAATTGTTGTGGCAGTTAATGAACATTCTGGACACGCAGGCATAGCAGCTTGGGTTAATACTTATTTTAGATTAAAGGGAATAGACAAGATAGATAAAAGAGACGAGCGAATTAATGATATAAAAGTGTGGATAGATAAGCAATATGAGGGTGGTAGAAATACTGTAATGATAAGTGAAGAACTAGAAGTAATTTCAAAAAACATCATTCCTGAGCTACTTTTAAAAACACATGACATTAAAGCCTGTTGAAATAGGTTATATACTTTTAGCCTTACTTATATATAGAAAAAATGGAGGGATATCATGGCACATAATGTTGCACAAAAAATAATTAAGGCCCATTTAGTAATGGGAGAAATGATTACTGATAGTGAAATCGCAATTAAAATAGATCAAACACTAACTCAAGATTCTACAGGGACAATGGCATATCTTCAATTTGAAGCTATGGGAATTGATAAAGTCCAAACTAAAAAATCTGTTGCATATATAGACCATAATATCCTGCAAACTGGTCCTGAAAATGCAGATGATCATTTATATATACAGACAGTTGCAAAAAAACATGGCATATATTTTTCTAAAACTGGAAATGGAATTTGTCACCAAGTTCATTTAGAAAGATTCGGAGTCCCAGGAGAAACACTACTTGGTTCGGATAGTCATACTCCTACAGGCGGAGGCATTGGAATGCTTGCTATAGGTGCTGGCGGACTAGATGTTGCTGTTGCAATGGGTGGCGGAGAATATTATATAACAATGCCTAAAATCGTAAAGGTAGATCTAATAGGAAAACTTAAACCTTGGGTTTCGGCTAAGGATATTATTTTAGAAATATTAAGACGCTTAACAGTTAAGGGTGGAGTTAATAAAATATTTGAATATGCAGGCGTTGGTCTGAAAACTCTAAGCGTACCAGAAAGAGCAACTATTACAAACATGGGTGCAGAGCTTGGTGCTACAACTTCACTTTTTCCTAGTGATGAGATAACCTGCGAATTTTTAAAAGCACAAGATAGAGAAAATGATTATGTAGAGCTTATAGCGGATGCGGGAGCAGTATATGACGAGATAATTGAAATAGATTTAAATTTAATTGAACCTCTTGCTGCTTGTCCTCATAGTCCTGACAAGGTAGTCCCTGCATCATCACTAAAACACATAAAGGTAGACCAAGTGTTAATCGGAAGCTGCACTAATTCATCTTATGTTGATATGATGAAAGTGTCAAAAATACTTAAGGGTAAAACTATACCTGAAACCGTATCACTTTCTATCGCACCTGGTTCCAAGCAGGTTTTAAGTATGCTTTCCAAAAATGGTGGACTTTCTAATATGATTGATGCTGGTGCAAGGATTTTAGAAAGCGCATGTGGTCCATGTATAGGAATGGGGCAATCACCCTTAACAAATGCGGTATCACTAAGAACCTTTAATAGAAACTTTAAAGGAAGATCTGGAACGGTATCAGCTAATGTTTATATTGTGAGTCCAGAAGTTGCTGTTGCATCGGCACTTACAGGATATATAACGGATCCAAGAGAACTAGGCGATTCTATTTCAGTGCCACTACCAGAAAAATTCTTAATTAATGATAACTTAATAATAAACCCTGCAGAGGATGGCGCAGATATAGATATAATAAGAGGTCCTAATATTAAACCCTTCCCAAAAGCTGCAGAATTAATAGGAAATGTCGATGGTAAAGTTTTGGTTAAATTAGAGGATAACATTACAACAGATGATATAATGCCATCTAACGCTAAATTGCTTCCATTTAGATCTAATATTCCATATTTAGCAGAATTCTGTTTAACTCCATGTGATAAGAATTTCCCAACTAATGCTAAAAAATACGATGGTGGAATTATAGTCGCAGGTTCAAATTATGGGCAAGGATCAAGTCGCGAACATGCCGCCCTAGCACCTCTTAATTTAGGTATTAAGGCTGTTATAGCGAAATCTTTTGCAAGAATTCATAAGGCTAATTTGATTAATAATGCTATAATTCCATTGGTATTTGAGAATGCTCATGACTATGATAGTATAGCTGAGATGGATGAATTAATTATTGAAGATGCCGCAGTTCAAATTGAAAAAGGTACAGTTATTGTACGTAATATAACAAAAGGAGTTACGTATAAAACTCTACCTGAAGTAACACAAAGAGAAAAAGATATGCTTATATACGGCGGATTAATAAATCTTATGAAAACCAAGAAAAAGGCAGGTGCATAAAAGTATGGAATACAATATTACACTTATACCCGGTGATGGGATTGGCCCAGAGGTAACCTCCGCTGCGGTTAAAGTAATAGAAAAAAGTGGAGTTAAAATCAATTGGGAAATAGTACGTATGGGTGCAGAAGTTATAGCGGAATTTAATACTCCTATGCCTCCCTACGTATTAGAAAGCATTAAAAAGAATAAAGTTGCACTTAAAGGCCCGGTTACTACACCTGTGGGCAAGGGATTTAAAAGTGTTAATGTTACTTTAAGGCAGGAACTAAATCTTTATGCTAATATAAGGCCTATAAAAACATATGAAGGTGTCCCATCAAGGT
>Ga0314774_1001770_pt1 | contig 13188 bp, 10 predicted proteins | sample MetaGCBIA2018_FD_204515 | JGI IMG/M metagenome (GOLD analysis project Ga0314774, IMG submission 204515) | Cryopeg brine microbial communities from Beaufort Sea near Barrow, Alaska, United States - CBIA 2018 | ecosystem: Environmental > Aquatic > Marine > Coastal | place: USA: Alaska | collected... | reverse complement strand
ACCTTTTTTGCCACAAATTCACGAATAAAAAATGTCCCACAGCTCACAAAAAATCCATTATTCGTGCATTAGTGGCTAATTTTCAGGAATATAATGGGATATATCCAATTCGAATTTAATTTTACCTCTTCCGCAAAAAAAAAGGGTATAAAGATCAAATCGGTTAATAATTCGAGCCTTCCTACACGCCTTTAAAAGGCAAGGCACATTTTTTTTAAACCTATTTGCCACAAATTAAAGAATAAAAATGTCCCACAGCGCACAAAAAATCCATTATTCGTGCATTAGTGGCTAATTTTAAGGCAGTGTAATTCTAGACTAAAATCGAATATAATAGGATGAAACCAAATTGATTTTAATTTTACCTGTTCCTCCAGAAAAACGGGGTAAAAAGTATTAAAACGGTAAATAATTCGAGCCTTCCTATAAGCATTAAAAAAGCAGACCACCACTTTCCGGCCTTAGGCAGTATATCATAATTATTAACCGGCCCCAAATTGCCCAATGCAGGGCCAATATTTCCGAGAGACGAAGCTGCTCCTCCAATCGAGGTTTGAAAATCTGTTCCCATACATGCAAAACCCAGCGCTCCAATAACAAAGGCCAGCATATATAAAATAAAAAATCCGAGGATATTAAAAACAATTTCTTTGTTTATTGATTTTCCGTTATAACGCACAGGCAATACGGCATTTGGATGCAAACTCCGTTTAAATTCTATAATTCCGTTACGTATCATAATAAGATGTCGCATTACCTTAACCCCACCGGCGGTAGAGCCCGCAGAACCTCCAAGAAACATTAGTCCGAAGAACAGAACGGTAAGAAAGGGCGTCCACATTGTGTAATCTGCAGTTATAAATCCTGTCGTGGTTACAATTGTAAGAACCTGAAAAAGGCCATGCCTGAATGCGCTTTCTGCTTCTCCCCAAACCATGGGATGCACAATGGAGGATATTGACACATCGGCTTGAAAATAAATAATTGAGGCTGCTATAGCAGTAAAAGCAGCAATAAATATAAAATACCATTTAAATTCATCGTCGTTTAAAACCTTCTGGATTCTTCCTTTAAAGGCGAAATAACTCAGCACAAAATTGGATCCCGCTAAAAACATAAAAATAATGACGATGTACTGAATAACCGGTTGATCATTCCAGTATGCAAGGCTGGCATTTCTTGTTGAAAAACCTCCTGTGGAAAGTGTGCTAAATGAATGGTTGATGGCATCAAAAAAGCTCATTCCGGCGACTTTCAACAAAATGGTCTCAGCCACGGTATATGAAAAATAAATCAACCATAAACGTTTGGCAGTATCAGTAATCCTGGGTTTTAACTTATCGGCACTGGGCCCCGGGGCTTCTGCGGCAAAAAGTTGCATCCCTCCTATTCCCAAAAGCGGAAGTATGGCAATTGCAAGTACGATAATCCCCATTCCACCTAGCCAATGTGTCAAACTTCTCCAAAATAAAATTCCCCTTGGAACAGCTTCAATATCGGTTAGAATAGTTGCTCCGGTTGTGGTATAGCCGGACATGGTTTCAAAAAAGGCATTTGTAAAATCGGGAATAGCTTCGCTTAAAATATAAGGAAGAGTTCCGCTCAAGGCCATAATAATCCATCCGAATGTCACAATAATATAACCTTCCCGTTTTTTGAGTTCCTTGCTATGACCCCGGGTTGTAAACATTAAAAGGATCCCTAAAAATAAAGTAATAAGGGCTGCGGTAGAAATTTGTAGTGCCACCCCATCAGCATAATACCAACTTACCAAAACTGCGGTGAGCATGAAGCCTCCATTGAACAAGAGCAGCAAACCCATGATGTGAAGAATGATTTTATAATTTAATTTTGGCATTATAAAAAGAGTTTTTCCACCTTTTTTATAGATCTTGGAAGACAACAAACTACCACTCTGTCATTGGCTTTGATCGGAAAATCTCCCAGAGCGATAAGACCTACCCCATCTCTTACAATCCCGCCAATAATTGCGGATCGGGGAAAGTCAATATCCTTTATTTTCTTATTACAGACCTGAGATGAAGAATTTACGATAAATTCCAATAGTTCTGCATTCATATTGTTCAGCTTGGTCATTGCCACCACTTCCCCTTTTCGGATATATCGGAATATTGTATTTGCTGCAAGCAATTTCTTATTGATCAAAGTATCTATTCCTATAGAATGGCTCAGATGAAAATAGTCCATATTTTCAACCAAAGCAATTGTTTTTTTAACACCTTTGGACTTGGCTACCAAACAAGACATAATATTGGTTTCTGAATTTCCCGTCACGGCGATAAATGCATCCATTTCGTGAATATTTTCCTCTTCCAATAACTCTACATTTCGCCCATCGCTGTTTATTACCAGCGCATTGGGCAGTTCGTCTGCCAGATCAAAAGCTTTTTCCCTGTCGCTTTCAATAAGTTTAACATTGAAATTATTTAAGCATAGATCCCTCGCCGTTTTTTTTCCAATCTTGCTTCCGCCAAGGATCATCACATTTTTTATGGTTTGTTTTACCTTCCCCGTAAGTTTGTACAATTCTTCAACTCCGGTATTTACAGTAATAAAATAAACCTGATCTCCTTCTTTAAACTGGGTGTCCCCGCGTGGAATTAAAGTATACTGAGTTCCGAATCGCTGAATGGCAATAGGTACAAAATGTAATTTCGGAAAAATTTCAGCAGATTCCTTTACCGTTTTACCGACAAAAATAGCAGTTCTGGACAACTTAACCCCAATCATAATTAGCGCTCCATTTTCAAACTCGTAACTGTCGCTAAAGGCAGATTGATTTAAGAGTTGTGATATTTCTTTTGCGGCAAGTGCTTCCGGAGATATTAATTCGTCAATTCCAAATTTAACAAATCCTATCTCTTTTTTATTTTCTAAAAATTCGGTATTTGAAATTCGGGCAATGGTGCGTTTTGCACCCAATTGTTTTGCCAAAACACAAACGGTAATATTGGTAGCTTCACTGGAAGTTACTCCTATTAACAAATCGACATTTTTTACCTGTGCTTCCTTTAAAATGGCGATGGAAGTGGCATCCCCTTTAAGTGTTCGAATATCCAAATGGGTATCGGCATAAATTAAATTATCCCTGTTACTGTCAATTAAGGTAATGTCCTGGGACTCATAAGAGAGAAGCTTAGCCAAATGAAAGCCCACTTCACCGGCACCGGCAATTATTATCTTCATATTAAGCGTTCAATTTCTACAAAGTATCAAAGGTATGATATTTATACAATTTCATATTGCCTTATTTTTAATAAAATCAATTCTTGTAAAGGCTTTAATTTCATATCACCTATCTTTGAAACAAATTTTGCAAATGAAAAAAAAGATCACCCCTTACAAAAATTCAAAACTCACCAAAAAAGAGCAGGTTGAACAAATGTTCGATAAAATATCAGGTAATTACGATGGACTTAACCGGGTGATTTCTTTCGGTATAGATGTAAGTTGGCGAAAAAAAGTGATTAATCTTGTCGAGGCAACTAATCCAAAAAACGTGCTGGATATTGCAACCGGTACTGGCGATTTAGCCATCAGTTTAGCCAAAACCGGGGCCCGGGAAATTGTTGGATTAGATATTTCGGAAGGGATGTTAGAAGTTGGCAGAAAAAAAATTGAAGCCGAAAATCTTTCAGAAAAAATTAAAATGGTCCAGGCCGATTCTGAGGCTTTACCATTTGATGACAATTCTTTTGACGCCATAACCGTAGCTTTTGGAGTACGAAATTTTGAACATCTGGAAAAAGGACTTTCTGAAATATACCGCGTATTAAAACCTAATGGCATATTTGTGGTCCTGGAAACATCTGTTCCCACAAAATTCATCTACAAATATGGCTATAAGTTTTATTCCAATGCAATTCTTCCTGTAATTGGTAAACTATTCTCAAAAGACAAAGTTGCCTATTCTTATTTAAGTGAAAGCGCTGCATCTTTCCCTTACGGAAATGAGTTCAACAATATTTTGCGAAAAATCGGGTTTATAAATGTGGAAGATAAGCCTCAAACATTTGGTGTGGCTACCATATATACAGGATCTAAATAAAAGTATGAAAAAATTTATTGCCATGACAGGGCTGTTGTTGTGCTTTTTTCAGGGGAACGCCCAGTTCTTCTCAGGAGAGCGCATTTTAAATAATGAAAATTTTGATAAGGCAAGATGGTCCTGGGGTTATTTTTTAGGATTTAATACCTACGATTTCGATTTTGACCTGAAAGAATATACGCCAAATAAGCCTTTTGTGGATAAACAATATAATGTTGAAAGAACTATAGGCTTTAATGTTGGCTTGATTGGGAATTTAAAACTGAACAATAACCTGGACCTGAGACTGGAACCGGGGGTGAGTTTTAACCAAAGGAATTTTCTATTACTTAAGGCTGACCCCAATACCTATAGGGAAATTAATTCCACTTATGTACATATCCCGCTATTGTTGAAGTTTTCAGCAAACAGGCTGAATAATTTCAAGCCTTTTGTGGTTGGAGGAGTTTCCACCTCCCTCAATTTATCCAGCAATGAAAACAATCCCGACGATAATAGTGCAAATCAGTTTAGAATGGCCACCAATACCTATTACTATGAAGTTGGATTTGGAATAGACCTCTATTTTTATTATTTCAAGTTTTCGCCTTCAATTAGAGGTGTTTTTGCAATTAACGATGAGTTGATCAGGGATAATGACCCAAACAGTATCTATACCGGCAATGTAGAAAAAATGTCTTCTCGCGGGATTTTTTTAAACTTCACCTTTCAATAGTTCGCTTGTCGCCGGAATTCGCTTAATAAAATAGCGGTAGCTGTGGCCACGTTCAAACTTTCGGTGCTTTGGGAGTTTCCGAAGCGGGGAATATTCAGTTTTTGGGAAACCATTTTTTCAACTTCTGCTGAAATTCCGTTGGCTTCATTTCCCAGAACTAAAATCCCGTTTTTTGGAAGTTGCGTTGTATAGATGTTTTCCCCTTTCAAAAAAGTTCCAATTACCGGTTGATCAATATTTTTCTTTAAAATCGTTTTCAAATCGACATAGGTTATTGCAACCCTGGTAATACTCCCCATAGTTGCCTGCACCACTTTTGGATTATAACAATCTACCGTATCATTCGAGCATAACAAAGTTTCAATTCCAAACCAGTCACACAACCTGATAATGGTGCCCAAATTTCCCGGATCGCGGATCCCGTCAAGTGCTACAATCAAATTCTTTATTTCCGGGGTATTTCCTTTCGGAATTTTAAACAGTGCCAAAGCGCTTTGGGGAGTTTTTAACCGACTTATTTTTTTTAATTCTGCCTCAGTGATCAAATATGTTTTAGATGGGGAAGCTTCAAATATTTCGCTTGTTGTAAAAAGCGAATCCAGTTCAAACTGAGAGTTCAATATTTCCCTGATCCCTTTTTTTCCTTCCACAATAAAAAGACCGGATTTTGTCCTGTTTTTTTTTTGCTCAAGACTTGTTATTAACTTAATTTGGCTTTTGCTAACCATGCAAATAATGTATTTTTGAACACTTAATTAATTTTATTGAAACGCCTTCCTGCAAAACTATCGTTATTTATTTTAACCCTGGCACTTTTAATTTCCTGCAACGCGGTAAAAAGGGTTGGTGCCGATGAATTATTGCTCAGTAAAAATACCATTTTTTTAAATGGTGAAAAAAATAAAGAAAGTCGTATTTACAATCAATTATACCAGGAACCCAACTCTAAATTATTGGGCATTCCTTTGAGTTTGTATTTTTATAATCTGGCAAAACCGCAACCCGATTCTGCATTTAAAAACTGGTTGTATAAAAAGCCGAATCGGGAAGAACGCCTGATTAAAATTTATTCGAAAAAGCAGGTAGATCAAATAGGCAGATCTTATGTCGCATTTAATGAATGGATCAAAAGAACCGGGGAAGCCCCTGTAATTATAGACTCGGCACTTACCAAAAAATCCATTAACCGATTGAAATCCTGGTATTTCAACAATGGCTGGTTTAATGTTGAAGCAGAATACGAAGTAAAACCTTCCAAAAACAAACGAGGTGAAATAGATTATCACGTAACTTCAAATCATTCCTATATTGTAGATTCCATCCGCCAAAGAATAGGTTCAGAAGTAATTGATTCCCTGTACCATGCATATTCGGAAGAATCAGAAATAAAATCGGGAGTTCAATTCCGAACTTTAGATTATAATGCTGAACGCGACAGGCTTACAAAACTTTTCAGGAACAACGGGGTGTATTATTTTGATCAGGAATACATCAGTTTTGAAGCTGATACCGTAAACACCAACTACAAGGTCAATACAACCGTTATAGTGAATAACCGGCAAATCTCGGAAGGCGACAGCACGGCAAGGGTTCCGTTCAAAATACACAAAATAAGCAAGGTGAATGTATTTACCGATTACACCTTTAAAAATAAAAATAAACCGGTAACAGACAGTGCCTTTTACAAAGGTTACAATATTTACAGTTTTGATGAATTGAAGTATAAACCCCGCGCTATTGCCGATGCTATTTTTATTAAACCGGGCGAGATCTTTAAAGATACCGATAGGACAAGGACGTACAGCAGGATGAGTTCCCTGAGGGTGTTTAAATATCCGAATATTGAATACTCCCTGGATCCTATCGATTCCACAAATACCGATTTGGTGGCCAATATTTTTTTAACCCCGCAACCCAAATATTCTTTGGGATTTGATTTTGATCTCTCCCAGAGTAATATTCAGGATTTTGGGATAGGATTTGGAGGATCTTTATTAATTCGAAGTGTATTCAAGGGCGCTGAAAATTTTGAGATTTCAGGTCGCGGGAGTATAGGTTCTTCTACAGATGCCGCAAGGGGCAGCTCAAAAGATCGGTTTTTTAATATTTCTGAAATCGGAGCAGATATAAAACTCACCTTTCCAAGGATATTTCTTCCCTTTAATACCGAAAAATTTATCCCAAAACATATGTCCCCATTTACCACCCTTAGTGTAGGTATTAGCACACAAAACAACATTGGGCTTGACAAACAAAACCTAAACGGGATTTTAAATTACAGATGGAATCCTTCCCGCACGATCTCTAACAGACTGGATCTCGTAAATATTCAATATGTACGAAATTTAAATACCGACAATTATTTTAACGTTTACAGAAATACCTATAACAATCTAAATGAAATTATTCAATCTGGAGATGTGGTTACCAGTCCTTCCTATTTAAATGAAGAAGGCTTATTGATCATTCCCACCGGTGCCGAAGGTTTTATTGAAAGCGTAAACCAAAACGATCCTGCAACCTCGGGATTGACAGCAGGTCAAAAGCAGGAAGTGGACAACATAAGTGAAAGAAAGAACCGGCTTACCGAAGACAATTTAATTTATGCTTCCAATTTTACTTATCTCATTAACAATAAAGATAATTTATACGATGAGGATTTTTCACGCCTTAGGTTTAAAATTGAGACCGCCGGGAATTTTCTCTCAGCACTTTCCGGATTGACCGGTGCCAAAAAAAATGAGCAGGGCGTTTACAGCATAGTGGGTGTGAATTTTTCCCAATATGTGAAAACAGAAATCGATTATATCAAACATTGGGATTTGGGGGACAAAAACATAGTTGCTGTACGGGCATTTGGCGGGATCGCCATTCCCTACGGCAACGCAAACAGCATTCCATTTATAAGAAGTTTTTTCGCTGGAGGGCCCAACGATAACAGGGCCTGGCAGGCTTACGATCTTGGTCCCGGCAGCACCGGTGGGCGAAATGAATTTAATGAGGCGAACATGAAGCTCACTTTTAATGCCGAATACAGATATAATCTTTTTGGAGCATTAAACTCTGCCTTTTTTATAGATGTAGGTAATATCTGGAACGTACTGGATATTGTAGAAGATGAAGACGCTACATTTACCTCCTTTTCTGATTTACAGAATATTGCGGTGGGCTCAGGAATTGGCCTCCGCTATGATTTTAATTTTTTTGTGCTTCGTTTAGATGTAGGATTTAAAACCTACGATCCATCACGGCCTTTGGGCGAAAGATGGTTCAAAAATTATAATTTTTCCAATGCTGTTTATAACGTAGGGATCAATTATCCGTTTTAACCAAACTAATTTTCCTATTTTTGTAATCTTAAATTTAAATACACAACTATGAGTCACAATATTAAGCCCGGCGTAGCCACAGGAAAAGAAGTTCAGGAGATTTTTAAATATGCAAAAATTAAAGGTTTTGCTTTACCGGCTGTCAATGTCGTAAGTTCAAATACCATAAATTCAGTTTTGGAAACTGCCGCCGAGTTAAACTCACCGGTAATCATACAATTTTCGAACGGCGGAGCATATTTCAATGCAGGAAAAGGCTTGTCAAATGAAAATCAAAAAGCTGCCATAGCTGGTGCAGTTGCAGGTGCAAAACACATTCACGAGTTGGCAAAAGTTTACGGTGCTACCGTAATTTTACATACAGATCATTGCGCAAAAAAATTACTGCCCTGGATCGATGGTCTTTTAGATGCAGGTGAAAAACATTTTGAGCAATTCGGAATTCCATTATACAGCTCTCACATGTTGGATCTTTCTGAAGAGCCAATTGAAGAAAATATAGAGATTTCCAAAAAATATCTGGAACGCATGAGTAAGATGGGAATGACCCTGGAAATTGAATTAGGAATTACCGGTGGTGAAGAAGATGGTGTCGACAATTCTGATGTAGACGATTCAAAACTCTATACCCAACCTGAAGAAGTAGCTTACGCATACGAAGAATTGAGCAAAGTAAGTGATCAATTTACAATTGCAGCCGCATTTGGAAACGTACACGGAGTTTACAAGCCCGGAAATGTGAAACTTACCCCTAAGATCCTTAAAAATTCACAGGAATACGTGAGCAAAAAATACAACGTAGAGAAAAATCACATCGATTTCGTTTTTCACGGCGGAAGCGGTTCAACTTCAGAAGAAATAAAAGAAGCTATTGGTTACGGTGTAATTAAAATGAATATTGATACCGATTTGCAATATGCATTTACTGAAGGTATTCGTGATTATATGGGTTCCAAAAAAGAATATTTAAGAGCTCAGATTGGTAATCCCGAAGGATCTGATGCTCCAAATAAAAAATTCTACGACCCAAGAGTTTGGCTTCGCGAAGGTGAAAAAACCTTTAAAGCAAGACTTACAAAGGCTTTTGAAGATTTAAATAATGTGAATACATTATAAGTTAATTTAACCATCAGCTGAAATTTGGAAACAAATTTCAGCTGATTTTTTTTAATATATAAAACCCACAGTTTCAGGTAGAAATGTTTTCCGAAATACCTGAAATCTGAAATCTGAAATTAAATGAGCTGGTTCAAAAGAACACAAAAAGGAATACAAACCACTACCGAGAATAAAAAGGATGTGCCAAAAGGCTTATGGTACAAATCCCCTACCGGTAAGATTGTGGATGCAGATCAACTGGAAAAAAATTTCTGGATAAGTCCGGAAGATGGCTACCATGTTCGGATTGGAAGCCCCGAATATTTCAGGATCCTGTTTGACAATAATGAATTTAAGGAGTTTGACAAAAACCTAAGCTCAAAAGATCCATTAAATTTTGAAGACACCACAAAATATGTCAATAGATTAAAAGCAGCCCAGGAAAAAACGGGACTTACAGATGCAGTTCGAACTGCCGTAGGAAAATCTAAAGGAAAAGATCTTGTAATTGCCTGTATGGATTTTAAATTTATTGGAGGATCTATGGGCTCTGTGGTTGGTGAAAAAATCTCACGTGCTGCAAATTACTCATTGAAACATAAGATTCCGTTACTCATTATTTCAAAATCAGGCGGTGCAAGAATGATGGAAGCTGCACTTTCCCTTATGCAAATGGCAAAGACCTCAGTAAAACTGGCACAATTGGCAGATGCCAATATTCCATACATTTCGTTGTGCACCGATCCTACCACCGGTGGCACAACCGCTTCCTTTGCGATGTTGGGAGATATCAATATTTCTGAACCTGGAGCACTAATTGGTTTCGCAGGCCCACGAGTGGTTAAGGATACCACCGGACAGGACTTGCCCAAAGATTTTCAAACCGCCGAATTTTTAAAAGAGCACGGATTTCTAGATTTTATTACCCCGAGATCAGAATTAAAAGATAAGATCAATCTCTATCTTGATTTGATTCAAAATCAACCCGTTCGCCCATAAAACTTAAAGAACAATCACCCAACCACTTATCGCAATAATTTTAATTTTGTCAGAATAAGTATTCATAAAAATAATAGTATATTTGCCGCTTGACAGAAAAGCTGTCCATACATAAAAATCATTAAAATTAATATTGGAATGTATTTAACAATTGAAGAAAAACAAGACCTGTTTGCAAAACACGGAAAAGGTAAAAATGACACCGGTTCCGCTGAAGGTCAAATCGCATTATTTACTCACCGTATTTCTCATCTTTCGGATCACTTGAAAAAGAACCGCAAAGATTACAATACTGAGCGATCACTGGTATTATTGGTAGGTAAAAGAAGAAATCTTCTCGATTATTTGATGAAAAAAGATATCTTGAGATATCGTGCTATCGTTAAAGAATTACAATTGAGAAAATAAATTTAAGGGGCGTATTTTCGCCCCTTTTTTAGTTCCACAGCTTTTATGTTTTCTTCAGGCCATTCAAACCGCATTTGAGAAAGCTTAAATTATTAAAATGACATTTTGAGAAATTTCAAAATATGAAATTTCCGAAAATATTTTTAAAGGGCCACCATCAACAATACAACTTAGTTCGTCTTTAGACGAGAACAATTTATAACACAATTTGCACTGTTGCAAATTGTAATTCAAATAACAAAATATGATACCAAAAGTTTTTAAAGAGATCATTGATCTTGGAGATGGAAGGGAAATCTCTATCGAAACCGGAAAATTAGCAAAACAAGCACACGGATCTGTGGAGCTTCGAATGGGCAATACAGTAATTCTATGTACCGTAGTTTCTTCATACAAGCCCACCAAATTCGACTTTTTTCCGCTGACATTAGATTACAGGGAAAAATATGCTGCCGCCGGGCGTTATCCAGGTGGATTTTTTAAGAGAGAAGCAAGACCAAGCACTGAAGAAATTTTAGTGATGCGTTTGGTAGATAGGGTTTTACGACCTTTATTTCCTTCCGATTACTCATTTGAAACCCAGGTGATGATCCAGTTAATGTCTCATGACGATGAAGTTATGCCAGATGCTTTAGCCGGATTGGCAGCATCTACAGCAATTCAGTTATCTGATATTCCTTTTGAAACCCCAATTTCTGAAGCAAGGGTAGCAAGAATTAACGGAGAATTTGTAATTAATCCAACCCGCTCTCAATTAGTTGATGCCGATATCAATATGATTATTGGTGCTTCTGCAGATTCAGTGATGATGGTTGAAGGTGAAATGAACGAATGCAGCGAAGAAGAAATGGCAGAAGCCATCAAATTTGCACATGAAGCAATCAAAGTACAAATTGCCGCACAAATTCGTTTAGCTGAAGCTTTCGGAAAAAAAGCACCACGTGATTACGAAAAAGAACGTACTAACGAGGAAATAAAAAACAAAATTCACGAGGCGTCATTCCAAAAAAATTACGATATCGCAAAAGGTGGATTTGGAAAAAAAGAACGCACCGATGCGTTTTCAGCTTTAAAAGACGAAGTGAAAGCTTTATTTACTGAAGAAGAATTGACAGAAAACGGCGATTTAATTTCCAGATATTACAACGAAGTTCAAAAAGAAGCCGTTAGGGAACTTACCTTAAAAGAAGGTCTTAGACTGGACGGCAGAAAGACAGATGAAATTCGTCCAATCTGGACCGAAGTTGATTATTTACCATCTACTCACGGATCGGCAATTTTTACCCGTGGTGAAACACAAGCCCTTGCAACCGTAACTTTAGGTACTTCAAGACAAGCAAATCAAGTAGACAGCCCAACATACCAGGGTGAAGAAACTTTTTACCTACATTATAACTTCCCCCCATTTTGTACCGGAGAAGCCTATCCTTTAAGGGGAACTTCAAGACGTGAAATTGGGCACGGAAACCTGGCACAACGCGCCTTAAAAAGTATGATCCCTACAGATTGTCCTTATACCGTGCGTGTAGTATCTGAAGTATTGGAATCAAACGGTTCTTCTTCCATGGCTACTGTTTGTGCAGGAACTATGGCATTGATGGACGCAGGAATTAAAATGAAAAAACCGGTTTCTGGGATTGCGATGGGATTAATTTCCCGTGGTGATGAATATGCGGTTTTATCTGATATTTTAGGTGATGAAGATCATTTAGGAGATATGGACTTTAAAGTAACCGGAACTGAAGATGGTATCACTGCTTGCCAGATGGACATCAAGGTGAAAGGGCTTTCTTACGAAATTTTGGTGAATGCGCTTAAACAAGCCCGCGAAGGAAGATTGCACATCTTAGGTAAACTAGCCGAAACCATTGCTGTTCCTAACGAAAGCGTAAAAGCTCACGCCCCTAAAATGGTTTCTATCACTATTCCTCAGGAATTTATTGGTGCTTTAATTGGACCAGGTGGAAAAGTGATCCAGGAATTACAAAAATCTACCGGAACTGAGATCGTTATAAACGAAGTAAATGAACAGGGAGTTGTTGAAATTCTCGGTACAGATCAGGACGGTATTGATGCTGTTTTAGCTAAAATCGAATCGATATTGTTTAAACCTGCAGTTGGAGAGACTTACCAGGTGAAAGTAATTAAAATGCTCGATTTTGGTGCGGTAGTAGAATTTATGGCCGCTCCGGGAAATGAGGTATTGCTTCACGTATCTGAGTTGGCATGGGAACGCACTGAAAATGTAAGTGATGTTGTTAATATGGGTGATGTTTTTGAAGTAAAATACTTCGGAATAGATCCAAAAACACGCAAACAAAAAGTTTCACGTAAAGCTTTATTGCCAAAACCTGAAGGTTATGTTGCAAGACCACCAAGAGAACACAGCCGTGATGACAGAGGTCGTGACAGCAGAGGTTCAAGAGATAGTCGTGGTCGTGATGACAGAGGTCGTGACGATAGAAAACCAAGAGAAAACAGAGACTAAGCAGTTTCAAAATTTTTAACAAAAATGCCTTGAAATAATTTTCAGGGCATTTTTTTGTTTGAAGAAGAATCGTTAATTCGGG
>Ga0314774_1001769_pt1 | contig 13194 bp, 11 predicted proteins | sample MetaGCBIA2018_FD_204515 | JGI IMG/M metagenome (GOLD analysis project Ga0314774, IMG submission 204515) | Cryopeg brine microbial communities from Beaufort Sea near Barrow, Alaska, United States - CBIA 2018 | ecosystem: Environmental > Aquatic > Marine > Coastal | place: USA: Alaska | collected... | reverse complement strand
CCAGTTAAACAGGCCAGAAGTTTGGGCATGATTTAAGATGACTATTGATAGGATTGGGCAATAAAAAAGCCCTTAACCAGAATGGTTAAGGGCTTTGAATGCTGATTTTTTTCTCGGGTTTCTGAGTCGATGAAAGCGATTCAACAGTCGATTACTCAGTAGCAGGTCGCTCGGCCATCCAGTTACGCCAACCACCTGTATGAGAAATATCTGTTGCGCCTTTCAGTCCCCAAGGTTCGCAGATAAAACCGACGACTTGTGAACCATCAATCAACTCTACCTTACCTAACCCTAAAGGTGAGGGGATCAACGCCAGGAACGACCCTAAATGTTGTTTAGGCATCGTCCAGACTTCAACTTCAATCGGCTGACCGCCTTCAGTGGTTTTAACCAGGCCTGGTTTCAGAATTGGCCCGCCTAGCAGTTCATAAAAGTTGTATTTAGCCGCTGTCTTTGTGGTTTTGAGCAGTTTTGCACCGCGTTCAACCAATTGTTTGTTCAATGGGAAACCGATCAAATGTGCCCCCACCACCGCTAAAGAAATAGAATGTTTATTTTCAAACAGGGCTGGTTGATGAGTCGGGACAGGCGTATTTTTAGCGCCAGCACAGCTATTAAATTCGCCCTGCAATTGATCGGCAAGTTGTAACAATTGGCGGTCACTGCCTGCGGGTGCAAATAGCGTGATGCCTGTGGGTAAGTCATCTTTTCTAAAACCGGTTGGCAGGGCGAGAGCGGCGTAGTCAAGAAGGTTCATGAAATTGGTGTAGGTGCCTAAAATAGAATTAAATCCAATCGGGTCTTTTTCAAGTTGGGCTTGGCTGAAAATACTCGGAGTGGTCGGTGTTATCATGCAATCGACACTCTGCCAGAGGTCTTGGGTTTCACTTTGGGCCTTCTGCAGGGCATATGAACCTTTATAAGCATCTGCGGCACTGAGGCTTCGTGCCCCAGCAATAATCGTGCGCACTGTGGGATCTATTTTGTCTTCATGTCTATTCAAAAAGTCTTCGATTGCGACATAGCGTTCGGCAACCCAGGCACCGCCATAAAGCAGCTTAGCTGTGTCTAACCACCGTTTAAAAGGGATCTCTTTGATCTCATAGCCCATCTGTTTAAGTTGATGGATTGTGGCGAAAAAGCTTATTTCAGCCTTTTTATCGTCATTAAAAAAAAGGCTGGTCTCATCAGGTATGCCTAAAATAGGTTTTGCACCCCAAGCGGGTGGCATTAAGGCGTTTTCATCGCGACTGTATTCATCTCTCGCGTCCACTTGAGCGGCCACATCAAACACCTGGTAAGCATCCTGGGCATTGAGCGCGAAAATGCTGATGACATCTTGAGAGCGAACCGCTGGTACGACACCTGAAGTGCTCAATAAGCCTTTAGAAGGTTTAAGGCCAATTAAATTATTAAAGGCGGCCGGTACTCGTCCGGAACCTGCTGTATCGGTGCCTAAAGAAAAGCTGCATAGGTTTAGCGCTAAAGACACTGCCGAGCCTGAACTAGAGCCGCCTGAAATCATGTCAAAATCGAATGAGTTATGACAGACACCATAAGGAGAGCGAGTGCCGACCAAGCCTGTTGCAAACTGATCCATATTGGCTTTTCCAATCGGGATCGCACCGGCTTCAATTAGCAAGCGAACCACTGTGGCCGATTCTGTCGGAGTATAGGCATATTCAGGGCAGCCAGCGGTGGTTGGAATGCCGATTAGGTCGATATTGTCTTTAATGACAAACGGAATACCCCATAGAGGCAAATTATTGCGCTCAGTTTTCTCAAGTGCTGCCAAGTAAGGTTCTAATTCAGTATCACTTAAAACATGGATGAAAATATTGTGATCATCATAGTTTTCAGCGGCTTGTTTTATGTGCGAAATGACTTTTCTAGGCGTCAATTCTCCCGAGGCATAGGCTGCTTTAAGTTGTAGAAGTCGTAAGTCCATTATTCACTTACCTCCATCACCAGCAGGGCTTGACCATTTTGAATGAGGTCTTTTTTATTCACCAAAATTTCAGTAATGATGCCGTCAAATTCGGCTTCCACAGGAATCTCAATTTTCATGGTTTCTAAAATGGCAATGATGTCACCTTCCTTGATTAGATCACCTGGTTTGACAGTGATTTGCCAGACACTCCCGGTAATTGGGGAAAGGATGGCGACAAACCCTTCTGGAATTTCGGCCATTGGCTCATTTTGCACTTCGTCTTGCGCAGACGTGGTTTCAAAATTAGCTTGTCCAGTGGCTTCCCAATCCAAACGTTCGGCTTCAAATGCGGCTTGTTGTGTGGTTTTGAAGGCTTGAATACTGTCAGATTCTTCAGATAAAAAAGCCTGGTACTTGCTTAAAGACAAAGTGGTTTCTTCAATAGAAATATCGTAACGTCCCAGCGGGAAATCTAGTCTGGCTTGGGCGAGTTCGGCTTCACTGACTGGGTAATATTGTATTTGGTCAAAGAATTCTAGCAACCAAGGTTTGCCTTCTGGGAAGAATGGCGTGGTGTGATAAGGGTTCCACATTTGAATGGTGCGCCCTACAAATTGATAACCACCAGGGCCTTCCATACCGTAAACACACATATACGCGCCGCCAATGCCTACGGCATTTTCAGGAGTCCAAGTACGTGCCGGGTTGTATTTTGTGGTGACTAAACGGTGACGAGGATCGAGTGGTGTGGACACTGGCGCACCTAGGTAAACATCGCCCAGCCCCAATACCAAATAGCTGGCATCGAAGACAATTTTCTTGACCTCTTCAATTGAGTCCAAACCGTTGATACGGCGGATAAAATCAATATTACTTGGGCACCAGGGCGCATCAGGACGCACCGATTGCATGTATTTTTCAATCGCCAACTTGGTGCTGGAATCATCCCACGACAATGGTAAGCGTACAATGCGACTCTTAACCGTTAAATCTTTGGCAGAAGAAATCTCTGTTTCTAATGCAACCAGCTTTTTAATGATGTCGGCTTGTGAAATCTGTCGAGGATTATAGTGTACTTGTAGAGAGCGAATCCCCGGCGTTAAATCTCTGAGGAATGACCAGGCCTGGTCATTATCACTTTTAAGTAATTTCAAGCGTTCAATCAAGACTTGAATGCGGAAGCGTAATGCTAAATCAAGTTCCATCGCGCCATATTCAATAAGGACGTGACTGTCACCTGAACGACGATATTTCACACCGAACTCATGGTCTTTTGACGAAATTTCATGGGCTAAACAAGATTGTTCGGTTGGCGAATCTAAAAACACCAAGGGTTTTAAAAGGCTTGCATCTAATGTTTCAAGTGAATTCTCGTAAGCCTTTAAAGCCGCTTCAGCGGTTTCAGTAGAGACGGCTTTAAAACGAATTTTATCGCCAGGACGCAATTGTCCCATCTTCCATTGTTCGGCTTCGATAATGGTCGCAGGGCAGACGAATCCGCCTAGGCTTGGCCCATCTTGCGCTAAGATAACCGGCATATCCCCCGTGAAATCGATGGCACCAATCGCATAGGGATTGTCGTGAATATTGGAAGGATGCAAGCCTGCTTCGCCCCCAGAATCACGTGCCCATAAAGGTTTCGGACCAATTAAACGGATGCCGGTACGACTTGAGTTATAGTGCACTTCCCAGTCGGTTGAAAAAAAGCTTTCAATGCCTTCAGCAGTGAAAAAATCAGGTGCGCCTTGTGGTCCATAGATGACGGCTATTTCAACGTGATTACTGATTTTTGGTAGCAGATTCTGAGGGAAATTCTGTGTGAAAGTAGCGTCTGGCAAGTTTTTATCAAGATGCAATACATCGCCAGCGCGTAATAAACGCCCACCATGTCCCCCAAATTTACCCAGTGAAAAGGTGGTTTTACTGCCCATATAATCTGGCACATCAAAACCGCCTAACACCGCTAAATAAGCGCGTTGTCCAAGGTCTTTAATGACTTTGGATTTAAGTTGTTGGCCGGCTTTAACAGTGACCGCCTGATTTAAAGGAATAGGTTGCTTATCCAAAGTAGGTTGAATGTCCGCACCGGTGATACAAATAACGGTATCACGGTCAAAATTCAGGCTGACGCCCGAAACCGTCATTTCAATAGTGGCCGCTTCTAAATCATTGTTTAAACAACGGTTAGCTAAACGGTGTGAAAGCGCATCCATTGGCCCGGAAGGCGGTACGCCAATATCCCAAAAACCGACACGACCAGGATAACTCACCAGCATGGAATGAGTACCCGCATTGGTGACTTCAACTGAAAAAGGAGCATATGTAAAGCGGTTGAGAAATTGGGTGTAAAGGTTATGACCGTCAATAAACTCAGCCGATTCACTGAGCGCACCTAAATAAGAAATATTGGTTTCGAAACCATCAATACGGGTTTCGTGCATGGCTTGTTGCAGGTTGTTAACCGCTTCGGTTCGATCTTTGCCGGTGACAATGATTTTGGCCAACATAGGGTCATAAAAAGAGCTGACCTCTTGGCCGCGAGAGCACCAGGTATCGACACGACGGTTCTTTGGCATCTGCCAACCCGTTAATTTACCAGAGCTTGGTAGAAAGTTTTTAAACGGGTCTTCGGCATAGACACGAACTTCAATCGCATGACCTTGTGCAGGTTTGACCAGGCCTGGTAGTTTGGCTTCATAAGCCACTTTGACCATCCACTCAACCAGGTCTACACCGCGTACCGCTTCGGTAATGCCGTGTTCAACTTGGAGACGTGTATTCACTTCTAAAAAGTAATATTGATTTACATCGGTGTCATAAACATACTCAACCGTACCCGCAGATCGGTATTTGACCAATTTACCCAAACGTACTGCATGCGCTTCCATCTCAGCAACTTGTTGGCGATCGATTCCGATAGCAGGCGTTTCTTCCACGACTTTTTGGTTACGACGCTGTAAAGAGCAATCACGTTCTCCAAAAGAGACCACATCGCCTAAACCATCACCGAAAATCTGAATTTCGATATGACGTGCATTGACCACAAATTTTTCCACAAAAATACCCGCTTGACCAAATGAGTTCTGGCTCAGGCGTTTGACTTGCTCAAAGGCATCTTCTAAATCTTGAGCGGTATCACATTTTTGCATGCCAATACCACCGCCGCCCGCAGTACTTTTTAGCATCACTGGATAACCGATACGCAAAGCTTCAGACAGAGCATGTTCTATGGAATCGAGCAAACCAGAACCTGGAAGTAGGGGGACTTTAGCTTCAATGGCTAAATCGCGAGCGGTATGCTTTAAACCGAAATCACGAATATGGTGTGGCGCGGGCCCTATAAAACGTATGCCTAACGCTTCACAACTTTCTGCAAAACCGTCATTTTCACTAAGAAAACCATAGCCAGGATGAACCGCTTCAACACCCAGTTCGCGCGCTTTTTCAAGAATAAGCGGCACATTTAAATAGGTTTCAGTTGCAACATTACCCTCTAAGAAAATGACTTCATCCGCCTGTTGTACATGCAATGATGCACGATCGGCATCTGACGCCAAAACAACAGAGGTGATGTTCATCTCTTTTAAAGTGCGAATAATACGGGTGGCAATTGCACCGCGGTTGGCAATAAGTACTTTTTTAAACATAATCTATTTCCTTGTTCAGCTCGTTCTGAAGAAGTATTCACCAGGCCTGGTCAATCAAAAGATGACGGGGGGTGAGTCTATGGCTGTTATTGCGACTATTTTTAGAGTCTTGCTTTAGTTTTTTGTGTGATGAGGAAGGTTATTCCCAAATTACCATCTCTACTGGGGTTGGGTTGTAACCATTGCACGGATTGTTGAGTTGTGGGCAGTTAGAGACTAGGACTAAAGTATCCATGTGCGCTAACATCTCGACATAACGACCCGGAGCTGAGATACCATCATCAAAATCAAGATGACCTTCAGGTGAGACAGGTACATTCATAAAAAAATTGATATTGCTGGAAAGATCGCTTTTGGTCATCGCTTTTTGAGAATAACAATCACACTCTCCTAAAGCGGTTAAAAAAGAGTCCCTGCAGGAGTGCATGTGACGTTTTTCAATGGCATAACGCACCGTGTTACTCTCTGCCGAACAAGCCCCACCAATGGTGTCATGGCGACCACAAGTGTCATCCACAATAGTGAGCATTGGCTTCACTAAATTTGAACGCAATACGGAACCTGTCGTCAGGTAGATATTGCCCTGCTCGCGAATGGTATCGGTCGCTGAATAACGTTCAGAGTGGTTATGAGCATTATAAAAAAGGGTATCAACGGCTTGGTTGCCTTCTAAATCGACAATACGAAAGTATTGCCCAGCTTTAACTTCATGCATCCAAGGTGTGCCTGCCTCAACCACTTCACGATAGGCAATCCGGCTTTCATCAAATCTTGGCTTTTTTATAGGGTTAGGCATCAGGATTCTCTCCGTAGAAAATTTTGGTGTTGTAATAAGCGCGTTCGTTTTCGGCACGGTACAATCGACTGGCATCATCGGTTTTTACAGGCTGTGCTTTGACAACTCTCATCTCAATGGGTTTAGGTACATATTCAGGGTTAGGATCAAGCGGATGTTGTGCGGTCGATAGACAAACAATCGCGTCCATTTCAAAGCGCAAATCAACATAATTCCCCGCTTTGGAATTGTCTGCTATAAACGTCATGCTGCCGTTATTTTCCACTCGTACTTTACTGAACCAATTGATGTTTGGCATCATGTCACTGGCATTTAAACCCCATTTTCCGAGTTCATTGATTAAGCTGTCATAGCCGTTTTTATAGTAGTCATCTTGGGCTTCTTGATAGGTTTTCTCACCGTATTTTTTTTGTAGCATTGAAGCATTGGATAAACCGCCAAGTGTGTCATGCCAGCCACAGCTATCTTCAATTATGGAACAGACAACCCTTCCCATATCTGTAAAACACATATTGGGTTTGGTTAAAAATGCAGTTTTTTGCGCTTTAAGAGTATCTGGCATGTTGTAACGCTCGTTTTTCACTTCCAGATTGTTCAACAACATCGCTACATTACAACCGCCTTCTAAATCGGTTAGGCGCAATACCGTGCCACGACGAATCACGCCGGACCAATGCGCACCGCCAGGAAGTCTTTCAGACCAGATGAAGTCAGTTGGCGGAATAATTTCTAAAGAGCGCTTTGAATGGTGTTCAGTCATAATGACTTCTCCTTTTTTGAACTGGATTCTGGAGTATAAATAGGGGGGAGTGCTGAATGAGTTAGATATAGATTGCCTGTCTTGACTCCTCGATGAGAGAGCATTTCTTGGCTGATTCGATTTAAATTTTGAGCGCCGCCTTGCATCAGAATGACCTCAAGTGTCTGTTGTTCCATCAACTGACTTTGAGTAGATGAGATTATTTCAGCAACGTGGAGGTGTTTGAGATGATTCAACTTTTGCTGTAACCCTGGAATAGAGTGATCATAGACCATGGTCAGTGTTCCAGCCATGATTTCATTGGTGAACTCTTGGCGATAAGAAGAGACTTCTTTTTGAATCATTTCAGCAAGTAGCGCAGAGCGGTTATTAAAGCCCCGTTTAATGACCAGTTGGTCTAAATCCTCTAAGACTTTAGCTGGCAGTGAGGCGCTGGTTCGCACTAAGGTATGATTGGTTTTGGCATTTTGAGTCATTAAAATATATCCGGTACTTGGGCATTAACCGATACGAGGCGTACCATGCTAAGCTTTTCTTCGAAATCGAGTTCTGGTTGTGGAGGGTGTACCAGAGTTTCTAAATAATCTTTGGTTGCCATAAAGGCGGGACTTAATAAGGTATCTTCTGCGCGCGGCCTCGGTAGAGGTACATTGAGTACCTCTCTCACCTGTCCTGGGTTAGCATCTAACACTAAGATGCGGTCTGCGAGATAAATAGCTTCATCTAAATCGTGGGTAATAAAGAAAACAGTAATATCAATGTTCTGCCAAATCTCAAGAAGATACTGCTGCATTTTAAGTCTATTTTGAGGGTCTAAAGCCGCGAAGGGTTCATCCATTAACAAGATTTTAGGCTGATTGGCTAAGGCACGAATAATTGCAACACGCTGTTTCATTCCGCCCGAAAGTTGATGCGGATAAGCATCTAAAAATGGTGTTAAACCGACTAAATCGATCCATTGAAAGGCTTCGGATTCAGCGGAATTTCTGGACATGCCTGACTGGGTTAAGCCAAACATAACATTGTGTTTGACTGACATCCAAGGAAACAGAGAGTAGCTCTGAAACACCATGCCTCGATCTGGACCGGGTTCCGTAACATGTTTACCATCTACCAATATGTGGCCAGCTTCTTGCGTTTCCAGTCCTGCAATCAGTCTCGCTAAAGTCGATTTGCCACAACCAGAAGGACCAACGACACAGATAAATTCACGTTTATAAGCGGTAAAATCAATCTTATTTAAAACCTTGTTAGTTTTACCTTTATGTTCAAATGATTTATCCAGCCCCTTCACTTCTAAAGTCTTAGGACGCTTTAAAATGCGTTCATTTCGATCTTGAATCTCTGCTGTTTGCCAAGAATTTAAAGGGTGGGATTGTTGCTCTACTTGTGTTTTATTCGTCATATTTGTCACTCCTTATTGGCCATCTTTCCAAGGAAACAGACGTTTACCCAATTTAGCTAAAATCATATCGGTGGTCACTCCAATCAAGCCAATAATTAAAATGGCTGCAAAAACATTATCAAAGTTTTTATAGCGTGCTTGTTGAGTAATAAACCAAGTGATTCCTGAGCTTGTTCCAACCAGTTCAGCGACAATTAAATAGGTCCACGCCCAACCGAGCAGAATGCGCATATCGCGAAGCAGGTCAGGCATAATGCCTGGTAGAATTACTCTACGAATCAAAGAAAGACCTTTACAGCCTAATGTCAGAGAAGCCTCTATAAAGGCCAGATTTAACGTACGAGTTGTATTGGCGGTAATGAGAACCATTTGAAAAAAAGTACCAATGAAGATAATGGCGATTTTCGGCGCATCATAGATCCCTAAAATTGCGACCGCTAAAGCGCCAAAAGCGGGTGCTGGTAAATAACGGAAGAAGTCTGTAAAGGGTTCAATTAAACGCGAAGCCGAATCATAGGTGCCAGCCATAATACCTAAGGGTAAGCCAAACAACATCGCCCAGAAAAATCCCCAAGCTATAATTTGTATGGAATGCCCTAGACTCTCATGAAACCAAGGCTCATTTGTGCGTTTTGGTGGGGTGGTAAAAGCGGTATAGAGCGCGGTAGCGACTTCATCGGGTGCAGGTAAATAAACAGGATTACTTGGAAATCCTACTGGCAACTTTAGGTTTTGAGGTAGAGTCTCTGTGGAACTTTTTTGAAGAGTGCGTATTTTTTCAACCTCACGGTCATAAATATCTCTATCAATCAATGTACCTACCTTAAAATAACTGACATCGCCTGGTTCGGTGATTTCCATCTGTGGATGCCAGATATAAGGCGAATAACTCACTAAAGACCAAAGCAGTAGTGGAATGGCGAAACTGGCAATCGTTAACCAATTTCTAGAGCGTCTATCTAGTGGAACGCGAGGGGTAGTCCAGGATTTCGAAAAAATAGCCATTCATTTCTCTCAAGTAGTTTTATTAAGGCTTTAAACTTAGCGGTTTAATAAAGTATTACGATTTTATTAAATAGTAATAAGCAATTGGTGTACCAATACTAAATAGAGAGTTTTTTCAATAGGTTGTGGCAGGAGTTGGTATTTATTGGATTGTAAACTAGCTTGATTGGTTCAAAATGGTGCTGGAAGCGCACCAAAGGAATAGGTGTTCATCATTTAGGGAAAGGATCGTGAGTTATATTTTCGGACGCAATGGGAGTGCTCTCTGTATCCTCAGATAAACACTCTAAAAGACGTTGTACTTGACGTTTGCAACAGCCATTGCCATCAGTGGCATAGGTTTTTTGACGTACTTTTTCGAGCGTATCCGCTCCTTCATCAATGGCTTGAATGACATCAATTCTAAGCACATCATTGCAGACGCAGAGGTTACGTTCCAAATCTCTGGTGAGTATTTCTGGTAATTTATTTAAAGCGTCTTCTATCATCTATAAGTCATCAACGGTTTATCAGTCACGGATTATTTGCTAAATTTAACAATGACTCTAATAGGTTAAGTTTAAAGGAAAGTTCTAAAACCGACCAGGCCTGGTCGGTTTTAATTTAGATTAATTAACGCGTTGAAAACTTGTTTTGTAAGCCTGGAAATGTGAATTTAATGGCTTTTCGCCATAAACAAAGCGCTTTCCAAGCTTAAGCAAACCGACATGAAGCCGGACTTATGACAAAAAATAGTGTCCGTTAATCCCGTGGCTTCATTGAGCTCAATATCTCTTAACCCGCGAAACCTTTCAGGCAGATGATTCTCTTTACCATTACAGAAAACACCAAATTGCTTCGCACTTCTTGGATAGACAACACGGGTGATTTCTGGATGTGAACGGATAAAATCTTTGAAAGGTAGGTTTTTTTCGAGCGTGAGAATCCCGGCCACAACCTGTTTAGCACAGGCCTCCAGTTCAACCACCACTTCGGCTTCTTTTATTGCGGCTTCAATAAAGTTATTTAAGATGCCGGTTGTAAAGCTGACCGCTTCATTAAAGGCCGCTTCTTGTTGCTCTGCCTCATCAGAGGAGGATGCATTCATCATGCCGACTAACATTGAAACCGATGGGCGAGGGTCTTCGGTGAACAGACCGTTATCAACCGCGTCTATGTCACGGATGAGTTTCTGATCGACCCATTGCAATGCAAACTGTTTTTCATAATCGCCTTCCAGGCCTTTTTTGGCCAAAATACGTGCGCCAAAATGTTCCCAAACCAATCCTGCCGTTGCATACGGCGTACCATCCTCTCTGGCTCTGGTAAAACTATTTTGATGGTGGTCGAAGCGCAATGTTTCTGGATTATATTCAGCCCCTACATCCAACACAATGTCGGCTTTTTGAATAATTTCGTCCTCCCTTGTGCGGGTGACTTCTCGGTCTTCAATCATTAATATCATCGATATTGCAAAGACTTCGTCGGCGTGAAATCGACCTGAATGGGTTACGAGCATACTGTTTTCCTTTTGTATATGACGGGGGTTTTGGAACGACGTTTAAAAATTATGGCTATGTTAGCTTATTTTGGCTTTATTATCCGCAACTAAGGGCTTTGTGGGCTGGTTTTCTCTGCCGTACATGAGAGGGGTTTGGTCAAGAGGGCTTGGGAGGGAGTTCCTACAAAACGTGGTGGTTGCTTTGTAGGATCAGTAGAGCATTCGCTAAGTGAATTAAGCTTCAGATTCTTGTTTAGCTTGAGCCGCCGCTAAATCTTTATGAACTTGCTCCATATCGAGTTCAAGTAATTGCTTAATGCCGTCTTCTAAGGCATTACCTGGTATTGCGCCTGGGTTTGAGAAAACGACAATGCCTTGACGCATAAAAGTGATCGTCGGAATAGAACGGACTTGGAACATACCTGCTAACTCTTGTTCTTCTTCGACATTTACTTTGCAGAAAGCAATGTCAGGATGCTTTTCAGAAATTTCTTCAAAGACAGGGCCGAATTGCTTACAGGGCCCACACCATTCCGCCCAAAAATCTAAAATAACGATTTCATTATTTTTGATGGTTTCTTCAAATTGATCCGTTTTTAAGTTGATAACAGCCATATTGATTCCTTTTGGTTTTTAAAAAATAATGCTATAAAATTGGGATGTTTAAATCTTAGGATTACCGCCTTCAGTCAATAAGGCAGGATCTAAGTATTGTTTTAAAGTGGCTTCATCCAAATCGGTCATCTCCAAAGCAACATCTAATACAGGCTTTCCAGAACGATAAGCCTCTTTGGCAATAGCCGCACCTTTCTCATAACCGACAACAGTATTTAAGGCGGTCACGAGAATAGGATTTACATCTAAGGTTTTTTGAAGGTTTGTCTGATTAACGGTGAAACCTTTAATGGCTAAATCGGCCAGTTGTACAGAGGCATTTGCGGCAATCTCAATGCTTTGTAGTAAGTTCAGCGCAATCATGGGTAGCATAACATTCAACTGAAACGTGCCTGACTGAGCACCCACTGTAATCGCGGTATGATTTCCCATAATTTGTGCGGCAACCATTGCGACGGCCTCTGGAATGACAGGGTTTACTTTTCCAGGCATGATCGAACTGCCTGGTTGTAAGGCAGGCAGTTGAATTTCACCCAAACCTGCTAGCGGTCCTGAGTTCATCCAGCGTAAATCATTGGATATTTTCATCAAACTTGCCGCTAAGACATTTAATTGACCGCTTAACTCTAATGCAGTATCTTGAGAGCTTAAGCCAACAAACAGATTTTCCATCGGTTCAAATTTGATGGCCGTTATGGTCGCTAAGTTAGCGGATACGAGTCGTCCAAATTCTGGATCGGCGTTAATTCCAGTACCAACCGCGGTTCCACCTTGTGGTAATCTTTGAATGCGTTTTCGTGTCTCGCTTAAACGGCTAATATTATCCGTAATTTGAACGCGCCAACTTGAAAGTTCTTGGCTCATTTTGATCGGCATGGCATCCATCAAGTGGGTCCGGCCTGTCTTAATGATGTGGCTTAACTCATTTTCGCGGTCTTCAATGGTGACAGCTAAGTGTTGCAAGGCAGGCAGTAAGGCTTCTTCTAGAGCGATCGCTGCGGCAACATGAATGGCCGTTGGAATGACATCGTTTGAACTTTGGCTCATGTTGATATCATCGTTCGGGTGAATCTCCACTCCAGTCAATTGTTTGGCTAGAGAGGCGAGCACTTCATTGGCATTCATATTGGTACTGGTGCCAGAGCCGGTTTGAAAGACATCAATGGGAAACTGTTCTAGATAATGACCCTGAATGACTTCTTTTGCCGCTGTTTGGATGGCAGCCGCCTTCTCATTGCTTAATAAACCCAGTTCATTGTTACTGCTTGAACAGGCAAACTTAACGTAACAAAGCGCTTTAATGAACGCTTGTGGCATAGGTATGCCACTGATAGGGAAGTTATTAATCGCACGCTGAGTTTGAGCGCCATAAAGGGCATCGATTGGAACTTCTAAGCTCCCCATGCTATCTTTTTCAATTCGGGTCTGGGGTGGTTTGTTATTTACTGACATAGGCATTAGAAGGGTCTTTTAATATAAGTGATTGAAGGTTATTCGTGGTTTAATAACCTATAAATAACATTGAATGGGACTCATTTTACGCCTGTTTAATTCAA
>Ga0314774_1001767_pt1 | contig 13198 bp, 16 predicted proteins | sample MetaGCBIA2018_FD_204515 | JGI IMG/M metagenome (GOLD analysis project Ga0314774, IMG submission 204515) | Cryopeg brine microbial communities from Beaufort Sea near Barrow, Alaska, United States - CBIA 2018 | ecosystem: Environmental > Aquatic > Marine > Coastal | place: USA: Alaska | collected... | reverse complement strand
AATCTAAGTTTTGAAAAAGCAGAAGAGATTGGTCGTTTTAATATGGGATCGACGGTTGTTTTATTAACTCCCGATAGACAATTGCCACAATTAGGGAAAATAAATATTAACACCCCTATCCAAATGGGACAGCATCTGGCAGACTATCCAATAATAAATAGCCACTCCGAAGCAGATATTTTGGCTTAATCTACATTTAACTACTCGTTTTAAGGAAATTACATGAAATTAATTACAGCGGTTATTAAACCTTTCAAATTGGACGATGTACGTGATGCCTTGCATGAAATTGACATTCACGGCATGACGGTCAGCGAAGTGAAGGGTTACGGTCGTCAAAAAGGCCATACTGAAATGTATCGTGGAGCTGAGTATGTGGTTGATTTTCTGCCTAAACTCAAGCTGGAAATTGCAGTGACGGCAGACTTGGCTGAAGCAGCCATTGAGTCGATTATTAATGCGGCTCAAACGGGTAAAATTGGTGACGGCAAAATATTTGTCACCAATATTGAACAAACCATCCGTATTCGTACTTCAGAAACAGGCCCAGAAGCCATTTAAAACATGGGGTTATAACGTTTATTTTTTTCTTAAATAAAAAACGCCGTTGAAATAAACTATTTTAACGGCGTTTTTATACTCAAATTTCAAACTATAACGTAGAAACCCCTATTACGTTTTTTTGACTTTTGGAAGCACTACTTTCACCCAAAGGCATGACCTCCCATTCCCAATGGATATCCGCTTTAGGCTGCTCAACATCCCACCAGGGATCAAAACGATCCAGCTCTACACCTTGCGAATCTAATTCAATATCTACTCTATCAGCGATAAGACACACCTCGCCACTAAACTGTTTTAGATACCTAAGATGGGCAAAGATGAGTTGTTTACCAACAATATCTGCTTCAGATTCAGATAAATCAAATTCATTCATTAACCATCTAACCGGGATAAGTGGTAATTGGGTGATTAGGTTCAATGAAATAACCAAGTCAATCGAACTATCATCTAACCACATGAATGGCGACTGTACTAAAGTTTGTCCCTGGCAGAGCCACTCCAGTGATTCTGTAACATCATGCTCTATCAACTCAATATTGCTGTAATTGGACGCCATTCGACGCGCGGGTTTTAAAAAAACTAAATCAACTAAGACTACCTTAAAAAACTGCGATGATAAATAACTTAATGGAATGTCATTTAACGAGCCAGCACCAAATATCAATACTGTACGTTTTTGAACGGCTCTTTGAGTCGCTGCAAAAATCGTTTGTTTACACCTTAAATAATGAGCATCCCACTGTCGCTGACATCGTTTAGAACGAGCGCCCATCGCAATCGCTTCTTTCAAAAAACCCATCTGTTTGGCGACTGGCAGTTCCGTTGAACTTGCAACATATTGCCAAAGTTCTTTAATCATATTAAGACGTCCTAATTTGGATCATATTGAATACTATTTGTTAAACCTGAATTGTCCTTAAAGCAATACTGAGCAGGCCAAGTCAACTTATCATGAAACTTACCCGAACTATTTAAACTTGTTTAAAGGTGATAAAAACTAACTTTAAACAGTTCTTAATATTGAAGTCATAAATAAGTCTCTAAGTTCGACACTATCACATATTTTAGTCTTCCAAACCTAATGACTGTATCTTACGGGTTAATGTGTTACGTCCCCAGCCTAATAAAACAGCGGCTTTTTGTCGGTGATTTTGGCTTGCTTTCAATGCGGCTTCTATCAGGACTTTTTCGAACATCGCTTCAGCCGTGGTATGCAAACCTTGTTTGCCTGTCATCAAAAAAGCATCTGCCCACTGCTTTAATGGCATTTCCCATTGGTCACCTTCAACATCGGCAGGTGCTAAAGAGATAGGCGACTGTAATTCAAGCGGCAAATCTTCTATAAACACGGTCTTATCCGGAGCCATAATCGTCAGCCAAGTGCAAAGACTCTTAAGTTGTCTGACGTTTCCAGGCCAAAGCAAAGTAGATAAAAATTTCTCAACTTTCGGACTTAATGTTTTCTCTTCCAGGCCTAATGATTTTGCTTCTAGCTCCATATAAAAACGTAACAGTAAAGGTACATCTTCACGGCGCTCACGTAAGGCTGGAACTTTAATGCGAATGACATTTAAGCGATAAAGTAAATCTTCACGGAAGCGCCCTTCTCGGACCAGTTCTTCCATATTTTGATGCGTCGCTGCGACAATACGCACATTGGTCAAAACAGGATTTCTACCTCCCACTCGATAAAAGCTTCCATCATTTAAGACTCTTAAAAGACGGGTCTGTAAATCTACTGGCATATCCCCTATTTCATCTAAAAAAAGAGTGCCGCCATCTGCCTCTTCAAAGCGACCAATACGTCGTGAATGTGCTCCGGTAAAGGAGCCTTTTTCATGACCAAACAGCTCTGATTCCAAAAGTTCTCTTGGAATTGCGGCCGTATTTAAAGCCACAAAGGGGCCATCAGCTCGCGGACTAAGTTCGTGTAATGCTTGCGCTACCAGCTCCTTACCGGTACCCGTTTCACCATTAATTAATACCGTAACATCCAATTGAGAAATACGCCCTAAAATACGGAAAACCTCCTGCATTGCGGGAGCTGCACCAATGATATTCAAAGGCTGCTTACTCGTTTTAGTGACTCGTTTTGGTTTAGAAACCCCACCTGATAAGCGACGTTTTACAGCACGGGCTATCAAGGAAGTGGCTTCATCTATATCAAAAGGCTTAGGAAGGTATTCAAAGGCTTTACTTTGGAAGGACTTCACTGCGGTATTCAAGTCAGAATGCGCCGTCATAATAATGACCGGAATTTTGGCATCCTTTTCATGAATCGCTTCCATAAATGTTAAGCCGTCCATTCCGGGCATTCTGATATCACTGAGCACGGCCACTGGTGGAAATTCGTCAAAAACAGAGAGCGCGGTGAGGGGTGAGTCAAACACTTTCACAATATACGGCTTATCTTCGAGAGCGGCTTCTAATACCCAGCGAATTGAGGCATCATCATCGACAATCCAGACGATTGGATTTATTTCTTGTAGGTCACTCATGTTCGTTATTCCTTTTGTTTCAATGGTAAATAAACATTGAATACTGTTAGTCCAAGTTGACTCTCAGCGACAATTAAACCGTCATGTTTACGCAAAACATTTTGCGACACTGGTAGACCTAATCCCGTACCCTGTTCTTTACTGGTCACCATTGGGTAGAAGATAGAATCAAATACAGCGTCTGGAATTCCCTCCCCTTCATCCATAATACTAATGACAGCCACTAATGGATACGTTTGCGTGCCAAGCGTAAACTTGTGTTCAACACGGGTTTTAATGGTTAAAAAACCACCGTGTTTTTCCATTGCTTGGAGCGCGTTTTTAATCAAGTTAAGTATGGCTTGAACCATCGCTTCAAAATCCATCAATATTTCTGGAATACTTGGATCATAGTCAAGTTTTATGTAAACATTAGGCGGTTTTTCTCCCTGAATGATCTGCAACACATAACGAATAAGCTCATGAATATTATGCAGTTCTTTTTTTTCACCGCTTTTAGGGCCTAACATACTATCGACAAGATTCGTTAGACGCAAAACCTCTTTAGAGATAATTTCTAGGAAAGCCAGATCTCGGTCACCTGGCTCATGGCGTTTCTGAAGTAGTTGAGTGGCTCCTAAAATACCTGCTAAGGGATTTTTAACCTCATGAGCAAGCGTCTTTATTAGAAGATTTCCTGCCTCGTACTGGTGCCACCGTTCATCTTCCTCGACAATCCGATGATGGCGTTCGGTATTGTATATTTCGAATAGCCAGCCTTTTTTACCTTTGAGTTCACAAGGTGAGACAGTACAACTGACACGGATTTTATACAGATCTGGTAAATCAATTGAATACTCATGTATGGTGACTCTTTTTTCCGCGGCCAACTGAATATCACTGATCAGCCCGGGGAGTAAAGCAGACCATGGTTTACTTTGAACTCGGCTTTGACTCATCTGAAACAACTCACTTGCTGCCACATTAAGGTACTGTATCCTTTCAGCATCATCGATCCAAATAACGGATGTGACGAGCCCATCAAAGATCTCTTCGCAGAATTCGACTGAGCTTTTGTTAACTGTGTTCATTTTCTTCACTCACCATTAATGCCATTGCCAATCGATAATCAATGGCATGTAGTTCAGTATCATTAACCGCTATCAATAAAGGACCGTTTAACGGTGCGCTATTTTTCACTTCGATCCATTTTCCGGTCGTTAAACCAATAGAAGATAAATACCTTAACTCCTCAGGACTGCGATTTTTGATACGTTTAAGTTGAACCGACACACCTAATTCAATTTCATTTAAAGGTGTCCAATTTTGTGGGGTCATAATGCCTTCTACAGAAGGAATGGGTGCTCCGTGTGGGTCATGGGTTGGTTGTCCCAAATCATTCCACATACGGTTGGCTAGCATATTTGAAATTGAATGCTCTAGAACCTCGGCTTCCGCGTCCACTTCATCCCAAGAATACCCTAGACGTTCCACCAAATATTGCTCTAATATTCTGTGTTTACGAATTATATTTAAAGCTATTTTTCGCCCAGAACTCGTTAAGCTTACCCCATAATAAGGTGCATGCTCTATATGACCTTTTTCGGACAATTTCTTCAGCATATTTGAAACAGATGCTTGAGAAATAGATAACCTTTCTGCAATCGCGGAGGTTTGTACACCCTTACCTGATGGCGCGTGATCCTCTAGCTTATAAATAATTTTTAGATAATCTTCTAAGGCTTTCGACACCATAATGTTTTCCTTAAATGTGAATCGAGGATGTAATGATTTAATCAACACCCATCATCATTGCACGTACCACGTCCGCATCTGGAAATGAAAACACATACAAAATCACGAATGTAATCATAAAGAAAATTCGGGTAACCGTTTTAAGTGGAATACGAGGATGACTGATAATAACCAATGCAAGACCCGAAACAATACCACCACTCGCGCCAAGCGTCGCCGCTAGCATGGCTAATAAAGCACCCAATGCCATGACATAATAATGCCAAGTAAACTTTGCTTTTTGTTCATTCATTGCTAAGATTCCTATCATTCAAATTTAATCGCTATTTTACAAGAAAAGGCATCTCTAAAAACGCTATTTTCCATTTTAGGGTTCCATTTTGGTGCATTTTATAATTTTCTGTAACAAAGACATAACTTAAAAAGAGGTTTGCTATGAAAGATCCTATTATTGTCATCGGCTTAGGTGAATTAGGCAGTGTGTTTGCACGTGGCTTTTTACGCTTAGGCCATCCTGTTCAGGGAGTGACACGTCACATGGACAAACAAGCACTGGCGGATCAGATACCCAACCCCGCTGCAGTCTTGATTTCGGTGGGTGAAGCGGATATCAGTGACGTACTGACCACGTTGCCCAAACAATGGACAAACCAAACGATCCTCATTCAAAATGAGCTATTGCCTCGTGATTGGGTCGCCGCGAATATCTCAAATCCGACGGTAGTTTCTGTCTGGTTTGAAAAGAAAAAAGGCATAGATAGTAAAGTCGTTCTACCTTCTCCTGTGTATGGTCCAAATGCCAAGTTAGTATTTGAAGCCTTGGCACAACTTGATTTACCAAGTTTTATTCTCGATTCAAAAGAAGAACTCAATTATGAATTAGTGCGTAAGAACCTATATATTCTTACGACTAATATAGCCGGTCTAGAGGTCGGTGGGAATGTTGAAGCCTTAACCAAACAACATCACGAGTTCATGACAGCGGTGGCCAATGATGTGCTTGATATTCAAGATTGGCTAACTGGCCAAAGCAATGATCGAAGCCGTTTAATGGAAGGTTTACTTGAAGCGATTAGGGGTGATTTAGAACATGGCTGCATGGGACGCTCTGCATCGGCACGATTAAAGCGCGCCATGAGGTTTGCCCGTCAGGCTGAACTTGAGGTCAAAACACTCAACTTAATAGCTCGCAAACACCTTAAAACATAACTCCTTGAAGACGTTATAAAACCACCAGGCCTGGTGGTTTTACTAGATCTCTATGATGCCTAAGTCTTTGACATACCCTTCCTACTCAGCCTCATATGACATATTTATTGATTATTGTTTATCAGCAACACCGAATTGACGAACCATTATAGCCAACCGAATCATTTTATAAATACCTCTATAAAATGCATTTTATATACGTATACTCTCTCCACAGATTCTGTCTTCTAGAATGCTACTAACTCGTCAGCATTTGCTGTCAACAATATAATTTATGAAGGGCTTGTATGACTAAAAGTTTTAACCGTTTTTCTCCGAAATTGATGTTTGCAAAAATGTTTTCTTTTATCTTCTTTGCACTTTCTGCATCGATTATATTTTTACTGATCAAAACAGTCGTTATGGGCATTGTAAATAACACTGACATCATGCAAATATTTTTAAACAGTATTAATACCGGCATTATTGCTCTAGCGGTTTTCGAACTCGCTTTGGTTATAAATAAAGAATACGGTACTGAAAAAGAAGAGCATGATGCCATTAGCAGTTTAAGACAAACATTACCGCGATTCATTGGTACAGTTTGCGTGGCTTTGTCACTTGAAGGACTGATTATGGTTATTAAGTATAGCCAGTTAGATATGGCCGGAAATTTATATTATCCAGTAGCCATTATTACCAGCACCGCTTTATTGTTAACAGCATTAGGTCTTTTTATACATTTAACGCGTGAGAGATAAAACAGATAATGGTTCACTTGATCGCTGCATCCAAATTGAATCCGATGCTTAGAAGTGATCGCTTTGACAAGTAGATCGGGATGAAGGCAGTCAATGTCAGTACGTAAACTGTATTCATTTAATTCTGCTTTCATTAAAAAATGTTCTAAAAAGTACTCGTTACACCTTTCAAGAAGCTTGCGTATAACACGGATAAAAGGGAATAAAAAACCGCCTACTTCTTTCCCAGAAGTAAGCCGTTGTTTTGAAAGAACCTTAAAAAGTTGTCTTTAAAATTCTGCATCGTAATAGAACTTTTGGACATCATCCAAATCATCCAATAAATCGAAGAACTTGTTTAATTGTTCCAAATTCTCTCCGCTCACCGGGTTGAGAATTTTAGGTAGAAATTGAATTTCATCAATTTCAAAGTCAAGTTCACCGAAGGCATCAATCAATGCATTTTTTGCTTTAGCGTATTCAGTATTAGGCGCATATACTGTAATAAAACCCTCTTCAGACTCAATATCGGTCACATCTACGTCGGCCATCATTAAGGCTTCTAAAGCTGCTTCTTCATCCTCTCCTAGAAAGGAGAGCACAGCTGAATGATCAAACATATGGCTCACGCTACCTTGGGTACCGATTTTACAATCAACCTTAGTAAAGCAGTGACGAACATCGCCAAAGGTGCGATTAGGGTTATCGGTTAAGCAGTCGATAATCATCATGGTATTTCCTGGACCATATCCTTCATAACGTGCCAAGGCAAAATCTTCACCACCACCACCTTGCGCTTTGGCAACTGCTTTTTCAATAACATGTGTTGGTACTTGGCTCTTTTTAGCGCGCTCAATCAAACCACGTAATGCTAAGTTACCATCGGTATCTGCACCTCCGGTTTTAGCACAGACATAGATTTCGCGACCAAATTTACCGTAAACTTTTGTCTTCGCATCTGCCGTCTTAGCCATAGATGCTTTACGGTTCTGATAAGCTCTTCCCATTACGTTATTGCTCCTTTAATTTTTAACCCCAAATTTTACACGATTACACACTTGTTTAAACAGACTTTTAAGGAATATATCGGCCAGGCCTGGTTAAAAACAAAACTATTCATCTTTTTCATGTATTTCCCTGTAAAATCACTGCCCAAACTTCGTATAAACTGCTCCTAAATGTTAGTGACGAATTTTCTACTAACCAAAGGTGTGTTCCGTGGCTTTAAAACCCAAAATTTTCAAACTAAAATTAACTCTGTCCGATCTCAATCGAAATTATTATGACACGCTTAATTTAACACTCGCCCAACACCCTTCTGAAACCGCTGAACGTATGATGGTGCGAGTCGTGGCGTTTGCATTTAATGCTCGAGAATTCCTCAGTTTTACCAAAGGACTAAGCGCCATTGAAGAGCCAGATCTTTGGGCGAGAACCTTAGATGATCAAATCGCTTTATGGATTGACATTGGTGAGCCTGCGACAGAGAGAGTCAAAAAATCAACTCGATTGGCGCACGCCGTAAAAGTTTACAGTTTCAATACCAAATCAGATGTTTGGTGGAGTCAAAACCAAGTCGCCTTCAGTAAACTAGATGCCTCTCTTTACCGCTTAGAATGGTCTCAAATTCAAGGCCTTGCTAAACTCAGACAAAGAAGCATGGACTGGTCTGTCACCATTACAGGTGATTCAGCCTACTTTGCGACGGAGTCAGGGGAAGCCGAGATTACAGTACAAACCTTACAATTGGCTGAGTAAGCTCTTTACAAAGAGCATCCTTGGCTATCAATTATTTCGTAGTTAAGATAACGCTTGCTGTATAGTTAGAATTAAATCCTGAATTTTAAAAACAAATTAGATTAAGACCTTTTATGAATAGACGCAAAAAAATTATCCAAAAATTATCCAAAAATCATAAGCGGGCTCAGGCTAAAAAACAGCCTAACAAGAAACCTCCTTATATTGCCAAAGCGGATAGAGAAGAAATTGAAGCAAGTTCTTCAGAAAATCAGGCCGAGCAGTCTACAGGCGCTTAAATTCTACCCAAACAATTCCACTCTCTTTACAATCCATCCAACCCACTGCGCCGTTGCACAATAAGGGTTTTGACCAGGAAACACTAAATGACACATAATGATATCTTACGCCGCCTTCGTTTCACCTTTGATTTAGACGACGCTAAAATGATTGCAATCTTTGCCTCTGCGGGTCAGGAAACAACGCGTGAACAGCTAAGTAATTGGTTAAAAAAAGAGGATGATGAATCTTATGTCGAAATGGCTGAAGTTGAATTAGCGGCTTTTCTAAATGGATTCATCAATGAAAAACGCGGTAAAAAAGAAGGTGAACAACCTGTCGCAGAAATGCATTTAACCCACAATATCATTTTCATGAAACTGAAAATTGCTTTAAATCTTAAAGCTGAAGACGTCTTAGAAATCTTAGCATTAGCAGACTTCCGTTTAAGTAAGCATGAACTGAGTGCTTTCTTCCGTAAGCCAGGCCATAAGCATTATCGTGAATGTAAAGATCAGATTTTACGCAACTTCTTAAATGGTCTCCAAAAAATGCATCGCCCCACACCCGAACAAGCTTAAAACTTTCCCGGCTGACGGTACACACCCTTCTCAAACTCAAATAAATTCGGTTCCATACCAAAAGCCTAACTTTAACATTACATTGCTTAAATAGGCTTTCCAGTGTCTTTAATCCAACTTATTAACCTTCTTTGCTAAACACCTTGATCGACCCTCTTCTATTCATGTCATTAAAGCATTTTTAATGGCATAATTTAACCAGGTCTAATGACTCCTTATTAGCAGGAGTGAACGGTTAGAAATTGGATTACATACAAGGAAGAAGAGTAAAGACATAAATTGTAGTCAATAAAAAAGCCCCGTACTTCACAAGAAATACGAGGCTTTAGAATATGGTGGGCCGTGTGCGATTCGAACGCACGACCAATTGGTTAAAAGCCAACTGCTCTACCAGCTGAGCTAACGGCCCTGATAGGAGGTATTCTGTAAGTGATTCCATTAAACATAAATGGTGGGTCGTGCGCGATTCGAACGCGCGACCAATTGGTTAAAAGCCAACTGCTCTACCAGCTGAGCTAACGACCCTCACTGGAATGCGCGTATTATACAAGCCTGAGAGAACTCTGCAAGCCTTTTTAGAAATAAATATCAGGTATTTTTCATCTGACTCTAAATCACTTCCCACTGCAAATTCGTACAAAAGGAAAACTTGCTTTAATCCCAATACCTTAGAGAGCAAACGGGCTTTAAACGCTAAATTAAAGATAAAATATAAAAGTTCATATAAAGAGTCTAAGAAAGCGTTGGGAGGTTTTTTTTGATCTTAGTCTCGATTATTGAGAGCATACATAATTACGCTTGATAAAGTGTAGGGTCTACAACACCTACCTCTATGAATCCCTGTTTACGTAAACGACAGGAGTCACAGACACCACAAGCTTCGCCTAATTCATTTGCTTGGTAACAAGAGACCGTTAAACTGTAATCAACCTCTAGTGCTAGGCCTGCTTGAATGATCTGCGCTTTTGTTAAGTCAATTAAGGGCGTTTGAATGTTTAAGACATGACCTTCGACACCGGCTTTGGTCGCTAAATTTGCCATGATCTCATACGCTTGAATATATTCAGGTCGACAGTCAGGATAACCAGAATAATCTACGGCATTTACACCAATGAAGATATCATTGGCATCAACGACTTCTGCCAGGGCTAATGCAAATGAAAGAAAGACCGTATTTCTAGCTGGAACATAGGTAACAGGTATATCCGATTTATCAACACCACCAACCGGTACATCAATACTGTTATCTGTTAAGGCTGAGCCACCAATCTGACTCATATCCACATTCATCACTCGATGCGATGCAGCCCCCATCTGTTTCGAAATCTTTTCAGCCGCATAGAGTTCAGAACGTGTTCTCTGGCCATAATCAAAACTAATAGTATGACACTCAAACCCTCGTGATATTGCCATCGCAAGCGTTGTCACGGAATCAAGACCGCCTGAAAGTAAAATGACTGCGGGAACCGTTGCCTGTGATGATTTAGTCTTTTTGGGTAAAGCCATTATTTCAAGCCGTTTAATCTTTTAGAGGCCGTTTGTGCTGCACCACTGTGAGGACGACCATTTATAACATTTTGGTACATTTGTTTAGCATCATCAATTCGATTCAAATTTGCTAAGCTGTCGGCAGCTCTCAGTTGAGCATCAGCCACTTTAGGAGCGTCCGGATAACGATTAATGACGATCATAAAAGAGTCTAAAGCCACTTGGTTTTGTTTTTTTATCAGGTGGCCTTCCCCAGCCCAGTAAGCGGCATTGCTTGCCAATTCGCTTTGCGGGTAGACAGACAAAAACTCCTCAAAGGCCTTGGTTGCAGCTTCATATTGCGAGGCTTTCATCCGTGCAAAAGCCTTGTGATATTTATCTTTTTCTACACCTGTCGCAGGAACCGTTTTGATTGGCGTCACAACTGTTTTATCCACTTGGCTTTTAGCAGGCTCAGGCTGTTCTTGTCGTTTAGAATGAAGATTACGAGCCTCATCGGCTGTGCTTTCTTGGAAGGTTGAGTGCGCTACAGCCCTACTGTCTTGTTGCCCAAGTACTCGCTTTTGAGTTGTCTCGCCTGAAGCGGTAAGGGAGGCATCACGAGTAGAAGACGATAAAGCATGACCCGCTTGAGCTGTCTTTTCAAGTTGGATTTTTGACGACTTAACAGGTAATTCAAGTGTAGGACTTACCATGGATGAATTTTGTCTATTAACGCCAGCACCAGACTCAAGAACACTTAAACGATCATCCGTCTCTTTATAGCGTTTATCCGACTCGTGACGGGCATTACGTAAATCACGTTTGAGCCGGTCTATAGCATCATGCAGCTCTTGAATTTCACGTTGTTGTTCACCCAAGCGACGGCTTAATTGTAGTAAAACAGGGTTTTCAGTCATGCGCTCTAAACGCTGTACTCTCTCTTCAATAGAGGTACCTGCAGCATTAACCGATGTAATAGGCATCCAAAGGGTCGCAGCGACTAACCCCAAAAGACTTACCGGAAATATTTTTTTCATAGGGAATGAACCTTTGACGAAACTTTTTATGAACGTTTCATTCTGAATTAAATGATAAGTCGCCAATGATTTTCATATACAAAGTGAGATGAATGACGACTCAAATTAGTGGTAGTTGACTAAATGGAACTCTAGCTGAGAAATCTACAATTATTGAATAATGAGCTCAACACGACGATTTTTTTGCCATGCATTTTCATTACTACCTGCCATAGCAGGCTGCTCTTCTCCATAGCTAACTATATCAATCCGTGATTCTGCAACCCCAAATAGCATCAATGCTTGAGCTACTATTTTTGCACGCTTCTCACCGAGCGCTAAATTATATTCTGGCGTACCACGCTCATCAGTATGGCCTTTAAGCACAACTTTTTGACTTGGGTTAGCCATCATTTCTTGTGCATAGAATTTTACAATTTCAGTGGTTTTATCATCTAGCTCATACTGGTCATAACCAAAGTAGATAATTGGCTCATGTAGCTCACCGATATCGACCATCTTCATCCCGTCTAAAGACTGCCCCACCGAGCTGCCATCAGTAGAAAGACCGCCATTAGCGGATAAGACTTCAACACCCATCTTATCCCCATCAATGCCCGGAGCAGTATCCGAAATAACGTCTGCATCGGAAAGATCACCACCACTTCCAGAAGCACCTCTTTCAGGGGCACTACTACAAGCTGTTAATGTGGCTATGATAGCGAGCGTAAATAAACTTTTCAAATGATTCATAACTAATTACCTTTGCAAAATATTCAATTAACTTGTGAATGGTAAAACGATTAAATTATATTTAATATTAAGGATTTAAATATGGCCCCCATGCAGGCTCTCTCACTTCACCATCTTTAACTTTAAGCGTTTGTGATGTTTTTCCATCAATCGCCACTACGGCTAACTGGCCTTTACCATCCTGATTCATTGCGTACAAAATCATCTCACCATTTGGGGAAAATGTAGGGGATTCGTCTAAAAACGTATCGGTTAAGACTCTGAATTCATTGGTGTACAAATCTAATAACCCAATATGAAATCCTCCCTCCCCGTGTACCACAGAGAGATAACGTCCATCCGGTGATATTTCCGGATTTGCATTATAATTACCATTATAAGTCACACGATTGATTTCACCTGTATCCAGAAACACCTGAAAGACTTGGGGTTTACCACGACGGTCAGAGTTAAAGTATAGGGATTCTCCATTAGCCGCCCAAGCCGCTTCGGTCTCAATCGAAAACTTTCTCGTTAACTGTTGTAACTTGCCGGTTTCAAGTTCCATCACATAAATATCTGCACTACCGCCCTTTGATAGAGTCATTGCTAACTTAGTGCCATCTGGCGACCAAGCTGGCGCACCATTAATACCTTTA
>Ga0314774_1001764_pt1 | contig 13214 bp, 9 predicted proteins | sample MetaGCBIA2018_FD_204515 | JGI IMG/M metagenome (GOLD analysis project Ga0314774, IMG submission 204515) | Cryopeg brine microbial communities from Beaufort Sea near Barrow, Alaska, United States - CBIA 2018 | ecosystem: Environmental > Aquatic > Marine > Coastal | place: USA: Alaska | collected... | reverse complement strand
TTTGTATATCGGTTTATTCATATTTATCTGTGCTTTTGAAGCCATGAATATACGGATAAATACCTGAATATCATAATTTTAATTAATAGAACTCCCCTTTATATAAAAAGAGACAGATATTACTTCTAGTACCCCTACCTAATCAACATCCCACCATAGCTTAGTAGCTGCATTATCAGGTCCATTTAACAAAGCTTCCGCTGCTTCCACTGCAGGCCCATTCTTATCCCTATCATATTCAAGAAACGGAATGCGACTAATCATTCCATCAGCAGGTACATTCGGGTTATCAGAGTGAATCAAGGAATATCTTCTTGGATAGTTTGAACGTCTCGCCTCTGCCCAAGCCTCCATACCATCAGGAAACAATGCCAACCATTTTTGAGTGAGAATTTGCTCATATTGCTCTGCAGGATCAGTAGAGAATTTCACTGATATATCAGTTAGTGCAGGAGTATTAAAATATCCTCCAGGTGCCATAGGCACATTGTTGCTATTAATATAATTCTCAATAACTGCCGGGTCTGTAACTCCCCAGGTACGCAATGACATTTCAATTCCTCTTTCATAAAGCTCTCCTGGTGTTCCTCCCATATCCCATCCATTAAAAGCTCCCTCTGCACGAAGTAAATATGCTTCCGCAGAATACATTACGCTCATTGGTGTAACAAACATTTTGTCAATAGTAAGAGCTTCACTAACATTGGAGGCATTAGGATAACTATTTTCCGGCATGGTTTGCTCTGCCGGAACCATGCCATTCCTGACACCATTATATTCGCCAGTGGCTTCTGCAGGTTGAAAATATTTACTTAAACGAGGATCCTCGTATCCTTTCAACACACTTTCCATGGTTTCACTCATTCTAAATTCATTCCATCCAGTAATTCTGGCAAGTCCATTATAATTACTAGGCGGCGATACATTAAGGTAAGCATCGTCACTTATATCTGTCATCACACCACCAGCAACAGCTGCTTCAGCTTCCTCTTTAGCTTTGGCTGGTTCTACATTAGAAATTCTCAAAGCTAACCGGAGACGTAAAGTATTGGCGAATTTTAACCATTTGCTGTTGTCACCGTTATATATCTTATCCTGTTCTCCATAGGAGAGCTGATCCATATTATTTTCAAGGTCGGTACTTGCTTCATCCAATTCTTTAAAAAAATCGTAATAGATATCTTTTTGTGAATCATAAGCAATTACCGGTTCGGTAGAACCAATTTCTGAATAGGGAATTGGACCCCAATAATCTGTTGTACGATGTAAAACAAATACTTTCCATATTCGGGCAATGGCATTTAAAGCTACCAGGTTTTCATCACCCTCTGTTTCGCTAATAATTGTTTGAAGAGATGGCATGGTTGAAACATAGGTGCCTCGCCATTGGTAAGTTACCCATTGTTGTACAATATTATACCTATCCGAGGAAAATGCTGTTTGAGTTATAGCAAAATATTGTGCATAAATATCGGCAAATAAAGTTTGCGCCTGCTGGTAATCAGTGCCATTAGGACCTGTATTCATCCCCCCATAAAGTGCACCGGAAAACAAACCCTGAATATCACTTGCATTTAAAGAAGTTAGCCTGTTAGGGTCCGTATTCCTTTCTTCAAAATCTGAAGTACAACTATTCATAAATATTATAGCTGACAGTAATATCAAGCCTTGTGTTATCCTCCTAAATGGAGAAAATTTTTGGTATCTCATATCTACTTTTATTTAAATTAAATAATTTTTGTTGTTGCCAAAGGTTTAAAATGTTAGGTTCAGGTTGAGCCCCAATGTACGGGTAGAAGGTAGTGCTGCATATTCTAAACCGCCAGCACTTGTTCCTAGTGTTACCTCTGGATCAACTGGTGCTGGTTTGTAAAAAAAGAAAAGATCTCGTCCCACTATGGAAACTCGTGCATCTTTAAAAAAGCCCATATCACCTGGAATTTGGTACCCAAAAACTAATTCCCTAAGTCTAACATTAGATGCTGAATATGCATATAACTCCCCAGTTGGGTATCTATCACCTATTGTACTCCAATAGGTTTGCGCATCAACACTTTGAGTGTTCCTGTTTCCATCTACAGTATAAGCATCGAGAACTAATCCATTCTCACGGCCCTCAAGAGATCTCGCGGAGTGTCCGTCAGAATCCATCAAAGCCTGTGTTCCTGAAATTACATATCCGCCAATTCTTGCATCAATAAGAAACCTAAGGGAAAAATCGGAATATTTGAAGGTATTCGAAAAACCAACCATATAATCGGGATTATAATTGCCCAGAAAAACACTTCTGTCTGAAGTCAAGAGCGGAGCTCCTTCTTCGTCTACCAATCTCCTTCCTAATTCATCTCTCTTCCACCCTTTGACATACATATCGCCAAAACTTCCTCCCTCTTCTGCTACTATCTGTGCCATCCTATCATCTCTTAGAATAGCCGATGAGACCGTCTCTGTTAACTTTATTATTTCATTATTGTTGTGCGCAAAATTTATTGTAGCATCCCATGAGAAATTTTCCCCTCTTATAGGAGTAGCATTAGCAACCACCTCAATCCCATTATTGCTGATTAAGCCGGCATTAATATATTTCTGGGCAAATAAGGATGCAGAGGGAGCTCCAATTAACAATAACTGATTTTTAGTTCTAGTATCATAATAGGTTAAATTTAAACCAAATCTGTTATTAAAAAATCTCCAATCCATACCTACTTCATAGGAAGTTGTTATTTCAGGCTTATAGTTGCCCAGGGACAGAATAGAAGGGGTGATAATTAAACCTCCAGCACCTACAGAATAATAATTCCTGCCTAGATATTCACTCCCCCCATAACCGGAACTAGCGTATGTCGCCCTGGCTTTTCCATAAGTTATCCACGATGGAAGCTCCATCATTTCAGATACGATTGCAGAAACACCTAAAGAAGGATAAAAATAAGACCGGCTCTCTTCAGGAAGTGCCGATGACCAATCATTCCGGCCCGTCACATCGAAGAACAGATAATTTTTGTATTCTAAGTTTACTGTACCATAAAGAGATTGAACCTGAGGATATTCCCCGTATCTGTCGGTTACAAAAGGATTTGCTGCATTGTTCATGAAAAAGTAATTTGCTTTATTCAGACCATTGGCATCACCATTAATACTTTCATATTGCCCTTGTTGAAGCGCAGCACCTAAATTTCCACTTATCTTAAGGTTCTCCGTTAAATCGCGGGTAAAGGATACCAATGCATCTACATTAATCCCTTGTTCTCTGCTCGTGGAATAAGAGTAATCTGAACCCACCAAACTAAAATAGTTATCATTCCATATCTTCCGATTTGATTTTCGGATTGATTTATCAAGACTTCCTCTAAGTTGTACATCCAGCCAGTCTGTAAATTTATATGTTGCAGCAAACAAACCTAAGATCCGGTCTGTAGTTTGAAAAGTGGAAATTCTATTCATGGCCCAATAAGGATTTAATAAAATTGACGAACCAGGTTTCCAGTAACTTTGCCTTTCAGTTCCAGTTTCATCGATATAGGAATAATTCTCCATTTCACTGGTAGGAATAGATGTGGGTGTACGGAATAGCGAAGGGAGGGCATAAGTACCCCCTTCTCCCGGAGATACCCGGTTGTCAACACTTTCATTAACATAAGTGAATTTGGTGGAAAAAGAAAGCTTAGATGAGATGACATTATCTATTTTTAAATCGATATTATGCCGTGATAAATCATTATTTGGCATAATACCTTTGGCATCTGTGTTACCATATGAAAAATAGGTTTGCATTTTTTCGCTACCACCCGTCACAGCAATGGTATTGTTTAGTGTAGGAGCTATCCTGAAAAAATTTTTAAAACGATCAGTATCACCTTCTAATGGTACAGTATTTCCATTCCATAAGGTAACACTTTGGCCATTGGTCTCCGGTCCCCAACTATGTTCCGAATTTGGACTATAAATACCCGCATCTCCCTGTCCATATTCAAATTGTAAATCAGGTAATACAGCTGCTTGTGAAAAAGTTAATCCCCCCACATAATTGACAGTTATTTCCCCAATCTTACCTCTTTTAGTAGTAATAATTATAGCACCATTCTGTCCCTGACTTCCGTAAAGAGCCGCCGCAGAGGCTCCTTTTAAAATGGTCATGGATTCAACATTATCTGCATTAAGCATTCCTATACCACCAATCAATGGTACCCCATCAACTACATATAATGGCTCACTACTCCCTGAAATAGAACGATTACCCCGTATTATGACTTTTGCTTCCCCTCCTGGACCTGTAGCACTTTTTGTTATAACAACACCAGCAGACTTTCCCTGGAGGTTATTTATCATATTTACATCTTTTGCTTCACTTATATCGTCCCCTTTAAGGGTTTGGGCTGCATATGTTAAAGATTTTCTTTCTCTTTTAATACCCAGGGCAGTGACAACTACTTCTTCCAAGGCTTGAGCATCTGCTCCCATTTGAACATTCATTGTCCTATTATCTCCAACAATTCTCTCAGCCCTCACCATACCAACAAAAGTGAAAACCAACACCGATTGAGGTGAACTCACTTCAATGGTGAAATTCCCATCAAAATCAGTAACTACACCATTACTGGTGTCCTCTTCAAGAACAGTAACACCTGGAAGCGGCATTCCATTGGTATCAGTAACAATTCCGGAAACCGTCAACTGATCCTGCTTACTTGAATCAAATGCATTAGGTAATGCAAAAATTTCTGCGGAAAATAATCCACATAGAACCATAACAACACTCATTATGGTATTCCTATCAAAGAAGTTAGATAAAAAACGGATGTGATTGCTGTTAAAAGTAACCGATACCCTTTTAAAGTTTTGTAGATTTTTCAATATTTTTTAAATTTTAAAGTTAATAATTTTTTTATAAGAGGGGCTTTTATTTCTTCATAGGCTAAAGATATATATTTAAACTTCATTAGAATTTTTTAGAGGCAGGGTTCAAGGAATGTTATCTTTATGAGAGAGTAGAATTCCATTAAATAATCCTATGAATAAAAAATAAATTCTCATTCTTCGATTTCTACAATCATCTCGATTTCTACCGCAATATTAGAAGGTAACGAACTCATCCCAACTGATGATCTAGCATGTTTTCCATTTTCTTCAAAAACTTCAACCATCAAATCCGAAAAACCGTTGATGACCTGAGAATGCTGGGTAAAGGAAGAATCTGCATTTACCATTCCCAAAACCTTTACAACCCTCTTTACCTTATTTAAATCCCCAATTTCAGCTTTAAGCGAAGATATTAAAGATATTCCAGTTAACCTTGCTGCTTCCGCTCCTTGCTCCACGGTTAAATTCCCTCCAAGTTTTCCAATTACCTGCCCACCTTCAGCCTTGTCCGGACCATGACCTGAAAGAAAAATAAGATTGCCACTACGTGTGGCTTTAAGAAAATTGGCTGTTGGGGCAGTTTGAGGTAATAACTTTATTCCTAATTCATCTAATCGTTCTTCTATATCATAACCATAATCCAATTCTTGATGAGATGATTGTTCTTTAGTAACAGAAGGCGTCTCACGATTGTCAGTATTACAAGATAAAAGAAAAACAATGGAGAGAGATAGAAAAGTTAATTTATTCATAATATTTATATTTATTGATTAATTATTTAATTGATTCCTCGTTAGTTTGCCAGTAAGGATAAACACTTGCTACCACCAGCCTTTCAAAAATTGACTTAAAATATCTTCTATTATGTTTGTAAACAAATTCATCAAGATATTTTTGCAGGTACTCACCATTGATTTTATGATAGACTCCTAAAAAATTTCTTTTTGCATTACTAATAGCAATATGTACCCATTTCAGCATTACAATGGTTATTAATCTGCCGTTCACTTCCTCGGCCCCGTTCAAGTTTGATTTAGTGTCTTCCGGAAAAATAAGATTTAACAAACAAATTAATTATTCCAATTTTTAGCTATCCTAAAGCATCTGTTAAAACCTCTTTCAGGCGTACTGCTACAATTCTTTCTTCTCCAGGACGTGCCATCCATATATTAACAAATAATCCGTCCCCCAACCAAGGCAAGGTTATTGTTTCTATAGATGGATGCCCAAATCTAAGCTTATCACTCACTTGTTCCGGTGTTAATTTAATTCTTGTCTCATCCCAAAAAACCCGTACCTGTGGCACATGGTTTCCAAATTCTTGAACCACAATCTCAGTATTGACCCCAGGAACAGAACGTGCTGTATTACTTATTAATTCCACTCTTTCCTCTAATTCTTTCCGCTCCCGGGCGTGATCTATTTTAAGGTACTCTTCCAAGGCTACCATCATTCCTAATATTTCTTCCTTATTCACTTTCATTCCCCTACCAATGGTATTACCATAAGGAGGAACCTGCAGCCTCGCCGCATCAATTAAATCCTTTCGACCCAATAGTACGCCCGCACTTTGAGGTCCACGCAGTCCTTTTCCACCGGAAAAAGTTACTAAATCAAAACCCATTTTTGTATATTTCCATAAATTCTCCTCCGGAGGAACACTTGCAGCACAATCAATAAAGGTTGGAAGATTATACTTTTTTCCCAAATCCACAAATTCCTGATCCTTTATTTTACCCGTATTGCTTGCATGATGTGCAAATAACATCATCACTGTTCTACTATTGACTGCCCTTTCTAATTCTCGTTTAGTTTCAACTTCAATCATTTTTACACCGGTATTACGTACAGCGTGATCATAACCAAAACGATGACTTTTTTGAACGATGACTTCAAGTTGAGGTCCAGGCAAATTTGGTAACTGGATAATCTTTTGAGGATCAGTCCCCGTTATAGTAGCTGCTGTTCCAAGGGTAAGAGCTGAAGCAGCACCGGCAGTAACCATGGCAGCTTCACAATCCAAAAGTGTTGCAATACGTGCACCAACCTTATCCTGCATTTCCAATAAATTAACATATTGATGAGATGCATAATTTATTGCTTCTAATACCTCAGGACGCATCAGAGAACCAGTTAAAAAAGTATGAGTACCTGTTGCATTAATAAAGGTGCGTATTCCTAGTTCTTTGTAAAAATCCCTATAAGAGGGACTAATTTTAGAGGTGTTAATTGTGATGCTATTTAATCCTTCAAAAAGCAGACCAGCGAAAGGAATACTTGAAAGAAGTTGAATAGATTTTCTTCTACTAATCATAACTACCTGTTTTTCATGCAAAATTTTAATACTATGACTTATTTTTAGATTCTTTCTCTTCCCAATTCTCTGCAGCCATTCCGTTTAAATCCCAAACAATTTTTCCCGCTCGGATAGTCAATTCAGCCTCCAGCTTCTGGTCGCCCTCCAACTTTCCTCCTCCAGCGTCTATAAAGCCGAAATTCCCTTTCCTCTTTCTTATAACCGCTATATCTGCAACCGAACCTTTGCTCAGATTCCCCAGATCCTCTCTCTTTATGGATTTTGCAGCTTTCCAGCTAGCACGCGAAATAACTTCTTCTATGGGCATTCCCATGTTCAAGTATTTGGACATCACATTAAGCATATCTTTCATTCCTGAATTCATACTAAATCGATGAAGATCAGTTCCAAAAGAATTTGGCCAAAGTCCCTGATTAAAGGCAGGAACAGCTTGATTAAACCAAAATCCTGCTCCCCCATGGCCAACATCAAAAAGAACCCCCCTTTCTAGAGCTTCCATTACAAAAGGCCTAACTTTACCCTGCTTATCCACAACAGGCATTCTTTCAGAAATATTTTCATAAGTATGGGTGATGATATCTCCAGGACGCATCCGGTTTAATTGATCTTCCAAGGTATATTCAGGAAGATGGCATTCTACAAAGAGAATAGTGTTACTAAGACTAGCTGCCTCTAATGCTTGGTCAAATGGGCTCCAATCACTTCCGCTATAGTGGCCGATTCTGGTACCTACTATAATATCCGAATATTTTCTTATTACTTCAGCGGTAATTCGGGGATCAATATTCTTCAGATCAGGTTCAATAGCAGTTCCGGAACTAAAGCCTCTACTGAAGATATTCAAAAAAGCTAATACTCTTGTTTGAGATCGATCAATTACCTGTTCTTTAAAAACCGAGAAATTTTCCCATCCTGAAGTACCGGCATCGACAACCGTCGTAACACCGGAGCGAAAAGTAAAATCATCTGGAGACACGCTGGAGAACCCATTTGCGAATCCAGGCTCACTTCCAACAAAGACATGTGTATGTATATCTATTAAACCAGGAGTTACGTACATGCCATTGGCATCTATAACTTTTTTAGCAGAATCTGAAGGAATGTTTGTTGCTACCTCTAATATCTTCCCATTTGCAATGGCTACATCCATTTTTGAATCAATCTTATTTTTTTTATCAATTACATGACCGTTTTTTATTAATATATCAATCTCCTGCGCAAAAATGGCCGTAGTATTATAAAAAAATAACAGAATAAGTACAAGTAAATATTTCGGGAAACCCTTAAACATTATGAATATAATTTAAAATGAATATAATTTAAAATTTATTTGAAGTAGCCATTATTTAGGCTCCTCATTCCAATCAATCCTACTGATCCCATTAAGGTCCCATACAATATCCCCTGCACGAATAGTTAATTCAGCCTCTAATTTCTGAGACCCATTAATTTTTGTTCGACGAATATCAACAAATCCAAAATCTCCCTTTTTAAGGTTGAAAACAGCAACATCAGCTTCAGACCCTACGCTTAAATGACCTAGATCTGGCCGTTGTATGACGTTGGCAGGATTCCATGTGGAGCGTTGGATTACTTCCCCTAAGGTCAATCCAATATTCAAAAATTTCGACATAACATTGCTCATATCCTTCATTCCCCTATTCATACTTTCAGTATGTAAATCCGTACTGATTACATTCGGCTTAAAACCCTGCTCAATTGAAGGAATTGCCTGACGCCAGGTAAAGGCTCCCCCTCCATGTCCAACATCAAATATTATCCCTCTCTTCTGGGCCTCAAATATAAAAGGTTTAACATTGTCATTTTCGTCCACTACAGTCTCCCGGTTAGACGGTCCATATGAAAAGGTGTGGGTAAATATATCCCCTGGACGAAGATGTTCCATAAACAAAGATTCAATGGAATTAGGAGGCTGATGCTCACCAAAATCAACCATTACCGGAACATCAGCTAATTCTCCAGCTTCAACAGCTCTATCTACCTGGGTAAAATCACCCCAATAATGGGAAGCTTTAATTCCCACCAAGATATCGGGAAATAAACGATTTATCATATGAGCTGTCATCACAGGGTTCATATCATCCACATTCTGTTCCTCAAATCGGCCATACATCCCGGTACCTGCAATATTTAACATTGCTAAAATCCTTGTTTGGGATCGATCAATAGACTGTTTTTTAAAAAGGCGAAAGTTCCTCCACCCAGAAGAACCCGCATCAACAACAGTGGTAACCCCAGCCCTAAAGGTAAAAGCATCGGCCAAAACACTAGTAGGACCATTGGCTATGTAAGAATCAGTATCAGTACCCTGAAAAACATGAACATGCATGTCTATAATCCCAGGAGTTACATAAAGACCGCTTACGTCTACCACTTTCGTAGCGGTATTTGCTGGAATATTAGCCGCTACCCGAAATATCTTGCCATCTGCGATTGCTACGTCCATTTCAGAATCAATATTGTTTTTAGGGTCAATTACACGACCCCCTTTCAACAATAAGTCTATTTCTTGTGCCTGGATTATAGAAATTGACATTACACCAATTATAAAGGTTAAGGTTAGGTTGAGTACGTTACCTGATGTACTTTTTAATATATGGAATAAATTCATAAAGGTTTTTGATTTAAATATGTAAATAAGTTATTAGTCAACTTGGGCTATAAAAGCCACATTAAACTTCTATTTGACTATTCTCCATAACCCAATTCTATAATTTAGGTTAAGTGGCTAATGGCGGGCCCCCTGGAATCATTATTCGCTCATGTCCAGGATGATAATCTACCCGTTTGGCGGTGAACTTGGCGTTCAGGTATTCTCCAAGATAAATAGAACCCGTAATAGTATCTCCAGAGGTAGTCCCTGAAAAAATATACATGATATGATCACCGGTCATATTATTGTCACTCCGAAGTTTTACCTGGTCCCCTTCAATCGTACCAACGATATTTTGTACAGAAAAATCTCCTTTGTGGGTCCCCTGGAGCCAATTGCCGTCCTGTTCAAGAATAAAGGCATGTTTGCTTTTACTACTAAAAAAATCCACATCTACCTGCCAGTGACCATTAATTTTATTTGTAGGAGAGGCCATCGCCATTGATTTTGGACTACGTTTTTTAGAAAGAACCTCATACAGCCGGTCCGCCACAACCTTTTCCTGGCCGGGCTGCATCTGGCTTGGGGTCACGTTAACGGATGTTACTTCATCACTTGTGTCACTACCTATTGCAATTCTGGGCTTAGACCTGCCCACTTCCTCGGCAATTTCTTCACCGGTAACATGTAACTTCTCCGGATCCCAGGATATAACCAGCCGCGGAGTACGATTAGAGAGGCCAGAGGGTTCCTCTATAGTAGTTGTTACTCCCTGTACTTTTGTGACTCCTTTGGAGATAGTATCGAGCCAGGAAAGCCACGTTTGCCATTCCTGTTCATGATCACGTGCAACCCAAGCCTCTACAGCTGCAAGCATACCCAACATTTCTTCTTTACCAACTTTGTTGTCCCGGCCTGGACCATGGTGAGGAGAACTGGCCTGCCAGGCAGACATAAGGATGTTCTTGTCACCAAACAAAACCCCGGCACATTGAGGTCCACAAATAGCTTTTCCTCCACTATAGGCAACTATAGTTGCACCTCGCTTAAGGTGAATAGGAGGCAGGGTAAGATTCTCAGCCGCTGCATCCATCAGGATAGGTATATTTTTAGGTTTGGCTATCCTGGAAATGACCTCCAAAGAAAGCGGTTGACCTTCTGCAGACGAACGACCGGCTGTAAGATAGATCATGGCTGTCCTGGAGTTTATAGCTTCTTCGAGCTCTTCAGGGGTTTCCACATTAATCATCTTCACACCGATGTTGCGTATCCCGTGGTCATAAACATTTCTCGAATATGTCGGAACAATAACCTCGGTTTTTTCAAGATCGGAAAGATCAGGGATCCGAAGAAGCTTTTCAGGATTGCCACCCGACACACAAGCCGCAGCGACATGCTTTAATCCAGCAGCACAACCTGCTGAAACCATACCCCATTCAGATCCAGATATCTCAGCAAGACGCTGGCCGATCCCAAATGCCAATTCATCATATTGAACAAAACTACCACTAGCAGCCTCCATAGCAGCCAAAACTTCCGGCCGTTCAATAGACCCTCCTATAATAGTGAAAGTTCCCCGACAATTAACAATGGTATCAACGCCTATTGATTCATATATATTAGGTCCAATAACAAGCGGATCAAGCGGAGCGCCAAAGGCAGCATCCCATGACAGAAGGCTTCCCGCAAAAGGCAAAACAGCCATTCCTTTTATAATTTCTCTTCGATTCATAGTATTTATGTATTAAATTTAATGTCTACATTTAAGTAACTAATTTTTGCCAATCTCTAGAATACCAATTATCTTACCTTTTTAGGATTGGAATTAATCTTACAATAAGACCTGTGTCTTCAGTCATAACATATAAAAAATTATCAGGGGCGTATTCTACATCCCTTACTCTTCCAATATTCTCAAGGAGCTCTTCTTCTTGAATAACTTTGTTGTTTTCAAAATGTGTTCGAAGCAAAAAAGGCATACTTTTACGAAGGCCACCAATAAATAAATTTCCGTTCCATTCGGGATATGTATTACCATACATAAAAGCCAAATCTGATGGTGCAATAACCATATGATGTATAGGCGGTTCTATATCCTCACGAAGAGAATCTTTTGATATGATCTCACCACTATATTCCAAACTAAACGTTACTTCCGGCCATCCATAATTAGCCCCGGGCTTAATAACATTTATTTCATCCCCCCCTAATTCACCGAATTCTGTAGACCAAATTTCATCAGTCCTGGGATTATATGTCAATCCTTCGTGCACCCGATGTCCATAAGAATATATCTCCGGCAGAGCACCCCTCGTTTGCACAAAGGGATTACTGGATGGAATACTTCCGTCACGATTGAACCTCATGGTTTTTCCGGAAGGATTAGATAAATCCTGTGCATTTTCCCTCTTTCCACTTACACCAACTGTAAAATAAAGAAAACCCTCGTCATCAAAAGCAATCTTGCTTCCATACCAAAATCCTCCATGCTTAAACGGCCCTGCTTTATACAAAACTTCATCCTCTACCAATTTATCCTCAACCACTCTGGCTCTCATAAGTGCTGTATAACCCCCTTGTTTTCCATTAGGTTCAATATAATAAGATATATATATTAAACCATTTTTTTTATATTGAGGATCCAATTTGATGTCTCTTAATCCTGAGGGAATATTTCCCTGGAGAGGTTTGTCTTCCATCTTGCCATTCTTAATCCGCAATAGTTTTCCCGACCGTTCAGCAATAAGAACCGTGTTGTCAGGCAAAAAAGTCATGCTCCAGGGCATTTCTAACCCTGAAACTACAGTATCAACCATAAATAATTGTGATTCGGATTTCACCACATTTTGAATCTTCTTGGGCAACGGAAAATATCCACTGGTTAACTTAGGGGAAATAAAAAATTCTTCTGTTATAGGCATCGTCTTTTCTAAAAATGAAAAGTTTGTTTTTCCATTCTCCTGATTAGGAAATTGCCGAATATAAGTCACCAATTTCCATCGTTCTTCGTCAGATAATACTCCTTTATAAGATGGCATGCCACCTCTTCCTTCTGCCAACTTCCATAAAATTGCCCCATCTGTTTGTTCTTTTATTGCTTCGCTATGAAAATTGGCAGGTTCAATTTCAAAAGACATTCCTGGTGCACCCTCCCCTTTACCATTTTGATCATGACAGGAGACACAATATGTGTTGTAAAGTTTTTGACCGTCTGATAAAATGGCTGGGGATATCGCTTCCACACCCCAGGCTGAATGATAGGGGTTCTTTATAGTATCAGCCCATGGAGGAGCCTTCCAAACTTCCTGCTCTCCAACAACAACGACTGTTTTAAATGGCAAAAAGATTAAAATAAAGATTAAAATAAACAATCCGACCAAACTATATATAACAATTTTTTTATTCATATTCTTTTATTTTCAT
>Ga0314774_1001763_pt1 | contig 13229 bp, 7 predicted proteins | sample MetaGCBIA2018_FD_204515 | JGI IMG/M metagenome (GOLD analysis project Ga0314774, IMG submission 204515) | Cryopeg brine microbial communities from Beaufort Sea near Barrow, Alaska, United States - CBIA 2018 | ecosystem: Environmental > Aquatic > Marine > Coastal | place: USA: Alaska | collected... | reverse complement strand
AACACAAAAAGAAATAGTCTTTGAACAAAACTTATTTTCCGGATAATTATTAATTTTACATCGGAAACACTGGGATATAGCTACGTTTTTGTTAAAATCTCAAAAACTTTCGGATGCTAGTGATTTATATATGGGCAGCGAATTTCAGTTATCAACTTTATTATATTCCAAAACTCAATCTTCAAGAAGATGTTTTGTCAGCTGATCACTCCAGCAAAACCGTTTTAAACCGCATATTACAACTCACTCAAATATCGTTTTTTATTATAAGTATAATTATTTAATGCATTTAGCGATGAAAAGTGTTGATAAATCTACTACCTTATTTTTCTAGAATTATCTTGTAACTTAACTCAACCGCTGAAATGATAAAGTTTACACATACTATTGACAAGGTTTAATAGGTTGCGCAACAAAATTTAATAGGGTCCTTATATTTTTTTCCTTTCAACAATTATTACAAGTTTAATTTATAGTACATATAAGCATTGTTTACATAGATTATTTTCTTATTGAATGTACAGCTAAAAATGTTAAACAAGGTGCATCTTATAATCATTTACATGTGGTTTACTGCAACAAAAAAAAAGCGTAAAATTAATTTACGCTTTTTTTATAAGTTGAATTATTGATTAATCGGTTACAAAACTCCAAATTTGGCTAATGGTTTGTCCTCCTTGTCCGTCTTTCACAACAACTTTCCAATAATAGGTAGTTGAAGGAGCAAGTGTGGGTGTCACAAAACTAATTGCACTCTGATTTTCTGATTTTAACGTTACTGGAGTTGGTTCCGTGCCGAAATAAACATCATATGTTAATGTATCTGTTGCGTCAACATCATCTGCTGTCCATTGTAAATTAGCTGTGGTAGTTTGTACCACTGAATTTAATTCAGGCGCTACAAGTTCAGGTGAAAATGGTAAATGATTTGTAACACCTTCTCCATAGGTATAAAACTTATATACCGAAGAATAACTGCTTGAATCCTCACCGTCTGTTGCTTTTACGCGCCAATAGTAGGCAACATCTTCAAGTAATGGAACTGATTGTATTAATGAAGTACCGTTAAATGTTTGTTTACCTTGCGTAAACGCACTGTTTTCGGCTACTTCTATTTGGTATGTAATTACATCACCAGTATCCGAATCTGTTGAAGCATTCCATTTACATTCAACTGGATTTTCAATACACAACAAATTATTGGTTGGATACACAAGCGTTGGTGTTGTTGGCGCATGATTTATTGTGGCTGGTGGTGGAGTATCACTTCCACCGCCTCCGCCACAAGACCATACTAAAGAACTTAATGCGAATATATATAATAGCTTTCTCATTGTTATTGTTTTATTATTTTAATAGTTACTGGTTTCTCTAATTTTACTTTTGCGATATAAACTCCTGCTGGTTTGTTTTCAAGGCTTAACTGTACTTTTCCATAAACAACCGGGTAGGTTTTTACTGAAATTAATTTCGAAAGAATGGAATATAATTCAATAATCACTTCCTTTTGCGTTGTTGAAACAGTGATTTCAAAAGTGCCTTGGGTTGGATTTGGATAAGCGAAAACAGCATCAAAGTTATCGATGGTTTTTGAATAAATTCCTTCACAAGTTATTGCAGTTTTAACTTCTAAAACATCGCCGCCTTTTACATCAACAGAAAATATTGACGCGCTTGTTTCAAATTGCTCTTGTCCGTTTACATACACCATAAATGGTGCAGTTCCTTTTTCAATTTCAACAGAAGCTTTACCTGAAGTTACACTCGATTTTCCTGAAACTGTTGCTCCTGGATTAACCTGAACGGTATAACATTGTGAATAGGTTTCGCTCGTAACGCCAATGCAAATAGTATAAATTCCTGGTTTTAAATTGTCAAGAGGCAAAGTATTTGTAAAGTTTTTATCGGGTATGCTAATTGGTGTTACGCCATCGGTTTCAATTCCGCTAATTTTTGCAACATAATCATTTACTTCATTTGATGAAATTGAAATTTTACAATTATTTTTACCTGCACAGGTTTCACTGACAACTTCAATCGAAAAATTATTAGAAGGTAAGTAAAAACATCCTGCCGCATCAACCAAAGCACCTGGGGTTGTGCTATCGCATAAATCTTTATCATTCATTACACCATCATTATCATCATCTAATTGAGATGCTCCACAACCATCTGTATCTACCGCTTCTTCAACTGGAGTATTTGAACATACATCTACATTATTCATAATTCCATCTTCATCATCATCTAATTGACTAGAAGAACACCCACTTGCATTTACAGCTTCTCCATTTGGCGTATTTGTACATGTATCGCATATATTACCTACGCCATCTCCATCTGCATCTGCCTGATCTGCATTCGCCATAGTAGGACAATTGTCATTTACATTTAGTACACCGTCACTATCCCTATCTGGGTTGTCATTATCTGCAATAATTTCAAAACTATCAACAGTCCAACGAGTTGGATTTCCATTTGAATAATATTTAAATGCAAAATATACTGTTCCTGTAATTGTGCTAATATCTTCATCAGTGATAATATACGTTTTTTCAGTTGACGTATTATCATGTATTAAAGGAGAAACATTAGGTACAGACTGCCAGGTAAAATCACTCGGATTACCAGAACCAACATAATCTGATGAATATACCAATTCTAATAGACTATCTCCATAAGCCGCATCGGTATAAAAACTTAATTTTTCACCTGTTTCAATATTAAAATTTATTGGATTACTGGAGATTAACCAATCTTTGCTTGGAACATCTTCTTCATACCCGTTAATACCAAATGAACCCGAATTATTTTCTCCAAAAGTAGATGTGCACTCCCAATTTTTGTTACTAGCTTCATCGTATGCAAAGAATTTTGTATTTGCACAATCTTCAAAATCTTCCTCCAATAAAATTTTTGGACCTACTAAAGTAGTTACATCATAAGCATTACTAGCCTCAGAAAGATTTGATGCTGCATCTCTCGCTTTAATAGTTACTGTATACGTAGTTTCAGGGTCTAAATTCACAATTGTAATTGACGTTGAGCTTGGAGATTGCACATAAACACCATTTAAATATACTAAATAATCGTACACAGCCACATTATCGGTAGATTCGTCCCAACTTAACTCAAATGATTCATCGGTTTCATTAGATGCTATTAAATTTATTGGCGTAGTTGGCGCTTCCGCATCAGAAGTACTTCCCATATTCCAATTATCTTTAGCATTTAAACCTCCCCAAATTACCGTCGCTAAATATGGATTGTCAATATAAGGATTTCTATTCCCTTGTATTCCAGCTAGAACCTCATTTCTATTTGCTTCAAAAGCGCTAACAGGGTCATCAACATTCCACTCCAAAAATAAATCAATCATATTTGAATCAATAGTTAATGCTGTTCCAAAACCTACATTTTTTGGTAAACAATTTGTTTCAGAAACTTGTAAACCATCTCCATGATACCGCGTATACATATACATGACAATACGAGCTACATCTCCTTTCCATTCGTCACCAGGATACCATCCTCCATTACTTGATTCTTTATGTGAATTGCCACTTCCTTCAGTAAACGGTCTGTTGCTTCTTTGTTCATTTCTATCCCTGTCGGCCGGTCTTAAATTATGAACATCTGTCCCGGGCCCCGGTTCATCAGTTCCAAATGAAGGGCTTGCTAGTGATTTAGAAAACACATGTTCCCTGTTCCAAACACCTGAAGCGCCACTCCCAGTATCTTGGAGATTTTTATTTCTAGTTCTGTCTGTTGTAGCATCTCCATCGGCGTCATCAAATCCATAAATTAATAACACATTTGTACTAATATCTGGGTCTTCATCTGCCAGTTTACAAGCATCCCAAACATCTGTAGATGAATCAGTATAAGGAATTCCCGAATGGGTGCCTGTTATTTTTGTTGCTAATTCTTCAAATAGCACAGCGCCTGTTGCATCTAAATTTACACCTTCATAATATGCGGCATAGTCCACTGGTATAGTAGTTTGACCAAAAAAAGAAGTGGTAATTAAAAATAAGGCTATAAAATTGAGTAATTTTTTCACAAATTCTAAATCTTTCATTAAATTAATTCCTGTTGCTCCAAATTTATTGATTTTTTAAATAAAAACAGGGTGATTTACATTATAATTTGATAAAAAAAGGGCTTTATGATGAGTCCTTTTAACGCTATTTGTCAAAATGAATTTAAAATTTATTTCAGTTATCTATAGAAAAACAATATAAAAGATTTCTCATAGTTGTTATTGCTTAATAATTTTTATAGAAACTGGCTTTTCTAAAAGCACTTTCGCGACATACAACCCTGTTGGTTTATTTTTGAGGCTTAACTGTACTTTTCCGTAAACAACAGGATATGTTTTTACCGAAATCAACTGTGAAAGGATGTTGTATATTTCAATGGTAACCTGTCTAGGCATGCCAGCCTCGTTTTGGACTGTTGGAATCGCAATTTCAAATATCCCTTGGGTTGGATTTGGATAGGCAAGCACAGCATCAAAAGCATCAATTGTTTTTGAATAAATTCCTTCACAGGAGACAGCCGTTTTAACTTCCAAAACATCTCCTTTTTTTACTTCAACAGAAAATACTGGAGCGCTTGTTTCAAATTGTTCTCGCCCGTTTATAAAAATCGTAAAAGGCGCAGTTCCTTGTTCAATTTCCACAGAAGCTTTACCTGATGAAACACTCGATTTCCCTGAAACTATGGTTCCTGCAGCAACTGTAACATCATAACATTGCTGATAGACTTCTCCTATTACGCCAATACAGAAGTTATAAGTTCCCGGAGCCAAATTTGTTGGGGTTAAAGCTGGGTCTGCAATTGTAAAGGGATAACTTACTCCATCTATTGTTGTGGTATAATTTAGGTTAGCAATTGCAGTAATTCTAATTTGTCCGTTGTTTTTATCCGGACAGGTTTCACTGATAGCTTCAATTGTAAAATTATTGTTTGGCAAGGTAATGAAAGGCACTCCACAAATTTCAAGACTCCAGTTATCGATTGTTCCTAGATCCGCAGGTCCTGAATCAACAGCTTTTAAACTCCAGTTTCCATAAGATGTCTCATCATTAAAACTTGATAATGATTTTTCTGGCCTGAATGTGCCCGTATAAGGAGCCGCTCCAGAACTAATTGATAAAGAAGCGCTGTCATCAAAAACAGTGTTTGTATAATTAAGTCCTTCATCTATTCTACTGGCCACTAAAAGAACAGAAGTGCCCATGGGACTAATCAGCGTCAATTCCAAATCTCCTATCCAAGGATGTGTAATATTTACGGTAACATTAACGTCTCTTATTGTTTTGTTGTTTGTGATAAGAATTTTTGAGGAAGTTCCTATTGGATTATCATCAGGAATATTTCGTGGAACGTCAGAAGCATTGTTAGTATCACAAATATCGTTCTCCGTCGTAAATTTAAATATGCTAGAGAAATTGCTCACCCCACAATCGTTTACCGATCTGACTCTCCAAAAATAACTGGTGTTCGGCTGTAATAATTGAGGATTATAAAAATTGACGTTAACAGTTGCCGATTCCAAAATTGTTGCAAAAGTATCATTTGGATCAACTTCTATAAAATAACTCAATGCATTTACATCATTATTCCAGCTTAAAGTATGAGGTTTTAAAACACGCACAGCATCATTTTGAGGCGAAACCAAAGTAGGTGCATTAATTGTTGCAGCAAATACATTTAAAGCAACTATGGTAGTTTTCGTCCTTGTTGCTGAAGTGCCTGTAACGGAAATATTAGAATTACCAACATGATTATTTATGATCTCATTAACCGTCATAGTTACACGTGTATTATCTGCACTTGCTGAAGTTGGGCTAAAAGTTACTGTTGAACCTGCTGGATTTCCGGTGGCAGAAAAAGTAGTTACTTCATTAAATCCCAAAAAAGTATTGTAAGTAAAGGTATAAATAGCACTATTTGGTACACAAACATTTTTTGAAATGGCATCAAAATTCATAATAAATTCAGATGTTTGAATGGTGATATTTTTAATATTTACCGAATAAAAAATATTTCCCACGCTTTCCACTTTAATTCGTGCCATATTGGTTGCATTATTTGGGACAACAATATCTTGAGAGCCATCATTAGGTGTATTTGAAGCCAATATAATCGGGAAAGTTAAACCGCCATCTAATGACAAACGAATGTTTACAAAGGAACAATTTACGGGTGCCGATTTGGTATTGGCTACATCCCAAGTTATTGTTCGGGATGTTCCGGCATCCCAAGTGACAGCAGCTGTTTGAGAAGTGACTTTAAACGGCCCTGCGCCACCGGCAAAGGTAACTAAAGTTTCCTTGCTTGCAGTTTGCCCGCCCTTGAGATAGTTATCCCTAACATTTACCCCAAATCTCATGGTCCTGCCAACAGAAGGCAATACTTCCCATTGATTTGATAAATTTCCTGCATTTACTGTAGTTTGATCTGGAAAATAGCGTTTTGGAGAATCAGTTGGCACTATTGACCTGAAAGCCGGACCCACAGTAGCGGTTGAAACCAATGGATATGTGGTGATTTCCGTATCCAGCTGCTCCCATGTATATGTCAAGTTATCTCCGTTACCGTCTGATGCATTGGCTGTTAAAACAAAAGGTGTGGAAATTGGAATTATTATATATTTTAGCAGGTCGTTGACTGTTGGAGCACTGTTGCCGGTGTTGGTAATAGCAGCACAAGTACTGCTTCCGGCTGAAATATTCTTCCACATTTCCCGAATGCTCACCAAATGAAAATAAGGATCAGCAAAATTTTTCACATTTTGTGGAGCGCAAAGTCCTGAATACCCCATAATGGTTGAACCGCTACCAGGCTCTACCGCAGTACCTAAGTTTCTGTTAGGGCTGGCACAATTCCCCGCGTCACCGTTAAAAGTATGATGAGCGCCATATTGATGGCCCATTTCATGGGTAACATAATCGATGTCGTAAGCATCTCCAATTGGACTGCTTAATCCTGTAATTCCTTTGGCTTTTAAGGTAGTACATGGTGCATTTAGCTGTGCCAAACCACCTCCACCGGTACTAAACGTATGTCCGATGTCGTAATTGGCTGTTCCAATATTAGAATCAATAACCGCCTGGCTTTCTTCAAGTAATTTAGTTGAATCGTCATTTGTAAAATCATCAGTAGCAGCATCCAAAAATATAATTGCAGTATTGTTGGCGACCAATTTCATAGTAAGCGAAACATCACTTTCAAAAATGCCGTTTACTCTTGTCATTGTTGTAACAATTGCCGATAAAACTGCAGCTTTTTTTACGGCATCTGTTGCTGAAGGACTAATATTTTGCCTATTTAAATGAAATTGTGAATATTCTCCGGTTGTGGCAACGGCAAGCCTAAAAGTTCTTAACTTTCCGTCATTGGCATTCCCAGCTTTTGCCGCAGTGGTTGTTACGCTTGTTTTTTGAGAGGTGTTTACCTCATCAAATTTACATTCAAAAGGTTCAATGGACGGTAAATTTTTGCTTGAATAAACAATATAAGAATCACTATTTTCAGTATATGGGTCAATATAAACGGTTCCTTCAGCATTTCGCATTACCATAGCATGCAAACCTATCGGCGTTACACTAAATCTTATTACGGACTCCGGATTGTCAATTCCCTTTCCAACATAAGTCCTGATATTCGCATATTGTTTTTGCAGACTTTCTTCCATGATTGAAGCTTCAAAAATCTGATATTTTTCCAATATCCCTTTTTCATTCGGAAAACTTAAAACGGTACTCGATTTTTCTAGCTTCTCTTTTCTCTTAGGTGCATTACTTAACTTGTTTTTGAGTTGGTTTAAATTCAACTCGTAGCTTTCAAATTTATTTGGAATGGATTTTCTGGTTAATTTTTTAGAAGTGCTTTTTTGAAAACCCGTGCTTTTAGACCATAATTCATCGGAATTTTGCGCAGAAACAGCAAAAATTAGAAGACACAAAGAAAGTGTTAAAATAAATCGCTTTTTATACTGTTGTTTCATATAAAACTATTATCTGCTTTTTATTGGTTATATGTAATTCGCATATTTTTTTCGGTGGTTTCTTCACAATTCCGTTATGCTCATTTCATATATAGATTTGATATTGAGGTAAGCTGAATTCACAAATATAAGATGATAATCTGTTGTGTACAATTATAATACCAAATTAATTACGCACATCAATCTCATTTTAATTAATTAAAGTATTTTTGTAACCCACACATAACCAAACTTATTTTCAAATTGAAAATTTATACCGATTTATCTGACTACACATCAAAAAATAAAACTTTTGTTACCATTGGCACATTTGACGGCGTGCATATTGGTCATCAAAAAGTTTTGTCAAACCTTATCGGTAATGCAAAAAAAAACAATGCTACCTCTGTTTTGCTAACTTTTTTTCCGCATCCCAGAATGGTTTTGCAAAAAGATTCAGACATTAAATTGATTAATACAATCGATGAACGTATTAAATTGTTGGAAAAAACAGGGTTAGGCACCTTGGTAATTCACGAATTCACAGAAGATTTTGCCGAAAAAACAGCATTGAATTTTGTAAAAAAAGTGTTGGTTAATCAACTTAAAATTGCCAACCTAATCATTGGTTACGACCATCGCTTCGGAAAAAACAGGGAGGGCAATTTTGAACAATTAACCACCTACGGAAAAACTTTTGGTTTTGAAGTGAACAAAATACCCCAACAAGAAATTGACCATATCGCCATCAGTTCAACAAAAATCAGAAAAGCCATTGAACTTGGCAACATTGTGGAGGCAAACCGCTATTTGGGTTATCATTTTATGCTAACCGGAGAAGTGGTAAAAGGTAAAAATTTAGGAGAAAAAATTGGATTCCCAACCGCAAACTTAGAAATAAAAGAAACCTATAAATTGTTGCCAAAAACCGGTTCCTACATCGTTAAATCAGAACTGGAAAATGAAACCGTTTATGGCATGATGAATATTGGATACCGCCCAACGGTTAAGGGAAAACACAAAACCATAGAAATTCATTTTTTTGATTTCAATAAAAATTTATACGATAAAAATATTCAAATTGACGTGTTAAAATTTTTAAGGGATGAACAAAAATTCGACTCGGTTGAAGTCTTAAAAAAACAATTACAGAAAGACAAACAAAAGTCGTTGGAAATTATAAAAGACACGCTGTATGAACTTTAAATAACCTAAATTTAACAAATGAAAAATCTCCTTCCATTACTCATCTTAATACTCGTTTCTTGCAAATCAACCAAAAATGCAACCTCCGATTTTGTGGTTAATGAAGCCATTTTGGTAAATACCTTAAATTGTCCCGAAAATGGTGATTGCACCATTGAATTGCTGCCGAAAAGTTCCTTGGAATTTCAAAAAGATGAGTTCGGCATTTCATATCCTGTCATTTCTGAAGGAAATAAAACCATTTTTAAATATATCTTTACTAGAAATCCCGTTCCAAATACCCAAGACGGCAGTTATACCGAAATTGTTTTTGCTGAATTAGATTCAATTGTTTCAGAAAAAACATTGACCAATGAAGCGCTTCAAAATATAAAATTACATTTTGGCCGTTTGTGTTATTGCAAAGGTGAAACGGGCTATTATCCAATCAAAAATGGTAAATTTAAAATCTCTAAATCTTCTAAAAATTCATTTAAAATAGATTTCAATTTTAAGATTAATGAGGTTCCTCAAATTATTTCAGTCATAAATGAAACCGTTTGTGTTAAATCAAATGATAACGAGTTTGACATACAAAGGAATGATTAATGGCGAACCTACCTGTCCAGCAGGCAGGCCGCATCTGTTACCGTTAAAAAATAAAATTAAAACAGATGAAACGAGCATAACAAATTTTGATACACGAAGGAATGATTAATGGCGAACAGCATCTGTTACCGTTAAAAAATAAAATTAAAACAGATGAAACTAATTAACCTCTTTTAACTGCAATTTGTTAAATTTGCCTTTTAATTAAAGGATAAAACCCATGTTACAAGTAGCGTTTATTAGAGAAAACAGAGATACTGTTTTAAAAGGTTTGGCAAAAAGAAATTTCAAAAATGCTGAAGCAATGATTGATAAAACCATTTTGGCAGATGAAGAAAGAAGAGCCATTCAAACAGAATTGGACGCTATTTTAGCAGAATCAAACAAACTTTCTAAAGATATTGGAGAACTGTTTAAATCGGGAGAAACCCAGAAAGCCACTATTTTAAAACAAAAAACCGTTCAGTTAAAAGATCAATCAAAAGAATTAACTGAAAATCTTCAGCAAAAAGCAACTGAATTACAGGAATTATTGTACCTAATTCCAAATATTCCCAATGAAATTGTTCCCGCAGGAGCTTCCGCAGAAGAAAACCTAAACATTTTTCAGGAAGGCGAAATTCCTAAATTGCATGAAGGCGCAATGCCACATTGGGAGTTGGCAAAAAAATATGACATTATCGATTTTGAGCTGGGCAATAAAATAGCTGGTGCTGGTTTTCCCGTTTATAAAGGGAAAGGCGCAAAATTGCAGCGCGCATTGATCAATTATTTTCTGGATAAAAACACCGCAGCTGGTTACGATGAAGTTCAGGTGCCGCATTTGGTGAATGAAGCATCAGGATTTGGAACCGGGCAATTGCCAGATAAAGAAGGCCAAATGTATCATGACGCCACAGATAATTTATATTTAATTCCGACTGCGGAAGTTCCTGTTACCAACATTTACCGCGATGTTATTTTAAAAGAGGCCGAATTTCCAATTTGCAAAACTGCTTACACCCCTTGTTTTAGAAGAGAAGCCGGTTCTTATGGCGCACATGTTCGCGGATTAAACAGATTGCATCAATTTGACAAAGTTGAAATTGTAAGAATTGAACATCCCTCCAATTCTTATGCCGCCTTAGAACTTATGGTAAATCACGTAAAAGGAATTTTGCAGGAATTGAAATTGCCTTACAGAATATTGCGTTTGTGTGGTGGAGATATGGGATTTACCTCAGCGTTAACCTATGATTTCGAGGTATTTTCTACAGCGCAGGACCGTTGGCTGGAAATAAGTTCGGTTTCAAATTTCGAGACATTTCAGGCAAACCGATTGAAACTTCGGTTTAAAAATAAAGAAGGAAAGACTGAACTAGCTCATACCCTCAATGGAAGTTCATTGGCATTGCCGCGTGTTTTGGCTGGCTTATTGGAAAATTGCCAAACGCCCGACGGCATTAAAATCCCTGAAGCTTTAGTGCCATATTGCGGATTTGAATACATCAATTAGCGCAAACAGTAAATAGTAGTTTTTTGTAATTGTTCATTTCGATTAATGCTTCAAAGTAAGCATTTAATTGTCCGTTTTTCATGAAATTTAATGCACTGTTCTTTTTTGTTTCGTAATTTTCTACTAATGCTGTCATGGCCTAAAATTTTAAAGATTCTTTCTAAAAAGACTTTTTACGCTTAATTTTGTAACAGCACTTCTCGGAAAACAGCTTTATTTATTAAAACTTTAACACTTGTTTGGTTATCTTTGAATATATAAAAATCATTTCATGCGCTTAATAATATTCATACTTTCCTGCTGTTTTTCCTTGCAAATTTATGCACAGGAGCCACAATTGGCGTCACAGTATTTTAGGAATGGCGAATATGAAAAAGCGGCTTCGCTTTACAAAACTTTACAGGAAAAAAATCCTTATAACACCATTTATTTAAACGCTTTGATTGACTGCTATCAACAGTTGGAAAAATTTGAAGAAGTTACTCAAATCGTGGTAAAACAATTGAAAAGCTATCCAAATCAGGGATATTTGTACGTTGAATTGGGCTATAATGAGCAGTTGCAAGGCCTTCAGGAAAAAGCGATTCCCTATTATGAAAAAGCCTTGTTAGCCATTGAAAAATCACCAAACATGGGGTATTTAATCGGAAAAACTTTTCAGGACAATTACCTGCTCGATTACGCATTGCTTGCCTTCAAAAAAGCGATGGAATTAAACCCAAATACTGATTACAATTTTCAAATTGCATTAATTTATAGTGAAAAAGGAGAGATAGAAAATATGTTTAACACCTATTTAGACTTGATTGAAACGAATGAAAATTATGAGTCCATTGCAAAAAATTATATTGGAAAATTTATTACTGATGATGCAGAAAATGAACCAAATATTTTACTGAAAAGGCTCTTGTTGAAACGATCACAAAACAATCCTAATAATACTTGGAACGAGTTGTTAAGCTGGCTTTTTATTCAACAAAAAGAATATGACAAAGCATTTATTCAGGAAAAAGCGCTGCACAAAAGAAATTTAGAAAATCTAAATGGCATTGTAAATCTTGGAAAAATCACCTTTGAAAACAATGATTTTGAAGCCACAAAAAACTGTTTCGACTATGTGTTGGAAAATACGGTAAATTTAGAAACTGAATTAATTGCCAAGTTATATTTGCTTGAAGTGGCTAATAAAACAAATGCGTCAACCGAAGCTATTGAAACCCAATTTCAACAATTGTTTAACCAATACGGGAAAAATATTGCCACTTTAAATATTCAATCCATTTATGCGGAATTTTTGGCCTTCAAAAAGAATGAACCTGAACAGGCCATTTCGGTTTTAAAAGAAGCGTTAAAATTGCCCGTCAACGAATTTCAAAAAGGCTATCTAAAAATAAAATTGGCCGATATTTTAGTTTTTGACAACAAATTTAGCAGCGCTTTAATTTATTACACCCAAGTTCAAAACGATTTAAAAAATCATACTATCGGACAAACAGCTCGGTTTAAAATTGCACAAACCTCCTATTTTAAAGGTGATTTTGATTGGGCACAATCACAGCTTAAGGTTCTGAAAAATTCCACTTCGCAACTTATTGCAAACGATGCGCTGGCCTTGAATTTGATGATTACAGATAATGTTGTAAAAGACAGTTTAAAAATGGCATTGAAAAAATACGCGGTGGCAGATTTGCTTTCATTTCAGAATAAAAACAAGCAGGCCATTGATACTTTAACGCTTGTTTTGAATCAATACAAAGGACATCCTATTGAAGATGAAGCACTGTTTAAACAGGCGCAATTATTTGAAAAAACAAATCATCAGTTCATCAATGCAGAAAATAATTATTTACAAATTATCAGTCTGAATAAAGATGATATTTTAGCAGATGACGCCCATTATTATTTGGCTGAATTGTATTTAAACAAATTAAATTCCGTTGAAAA
>Ga0314774_1001762_pt1 | contig 13236 bp, 10 predicted proteins | sample MetaGCBIA2018_FD_204515 | JGI IMG/M metagenome (GOLD analysis project Ga0314774, IMG submission 204515) | Cryopeg brine microbial communities from Beaufort Sea near Barrow, Alaska, United States - CBIA 2018 | ecosystem: Environmental > Aquatic > Marine > Coastal | place: USA: Alaska | collected... | reverse complement strand
TAAAACTCCTTTAAAGGAAATCTTAACGGAATATCAAACAAATCAAAATGACAAAGAACAACTGAACTTATTTAATCACTAAAATTAACGCATCAGTACTAATTGATACTGAAGAAAAAATCAATCACCTCGGATTAAAAAAATCTTCTGCAAAAATAATTCCGCCAAAATCTGTTCTACTTGCTATGTATGGAGCAACGGTTGGAGAAAGTAGCGTATTATCCATTGAAGCAACTTGCAACCAAGCAATATGTGCAATTTTAGAAAAGGAACTTTCCTTTGTTTATGTGTTCCTTTATTTAAGAATATTTAAATCTGATATTCTTAATCAGGCAACGGGATCTGCTCAGCAAAATATAAGTCAGCAAATCATAAAAAACATATCAATAGTTTCTCCTCCCGTAGGTCTAAAAGTTTTTAAAGAATTGGAAGATTATTATAATCTTATTGAGCAAAATGTATTGGAAAACAAATCTCTCAAAGAACTCCGCGACATCTTACTTCCAAAACTCATCAGCGGGGAAGTCCACGTGAAAGATGCGGAGAAAACCTTATCTGAAATCTTATGACACAAATGATCGAGATTACGGTGCAAAAGGCTGCCATAGAGTACCTTCAGGAGTTAGGATACATTTATAAAGAAGGCAATTCCCTTCAACGGAATCTCAAGAAAGTGGTGCTGGAGGAAGATCTTCGGGAATTTTTAGTGAGCTCCTATCCCGGCGTACCGGCAACTGCCATTAATGAAGCCCTTTCAGCTTTCACGCAGCACCAGGGAATGGATCTCGATCACCGCAACCGCGATTTTCATCTTAAAATGACCCAGGGGGTTTCCATTACCTGGAAAGATGCTTCGGGCAAAGAACAGGCCCGGCACCTCTACCCTATCAATTATAAAGAACCGGAGAAAAATACTTTTGTGTGTGCAGATGAGGTAAAGATCATTGGCAAGAACAGCCGGCGCACAGATTTGCTCGTTTTCATCAACGGGCTTCCGCTCATCGTTTTTGAATTCAAGAATATGTTCGATCCCGAGGTGGGCGTGGAAAACGCGCACCGGCAAATTGGGCATTACTTTCAGGATATTCCGCAGCTGTTTGATTACAATGCCATCACGGTAGTTTCAGATGGGCTGAAAACCCTGCACGGGATGTACAATTCTTCCCTAAAGTGGTTTGCTCCGTGGAAAAGTCTGCACGGGGATGACCTTCAGCAGGAACAGGAACTGCAACTGGAGACCTTGCTGAATGGATTATTTCCGAAGAAAACTTTATTAAATTACCTTCATAACTTCATTTTCCACGAAGACCACAACGGGAAAATAATCAAAAAAGGCGCAAAATATCACCAGTACTGGGGCATCAAAAAAGCGGTGGACTCTGCGGTAGAAAATATAAAACCCACGGGTGACGGTCGGCTGGGAGTGATCTGGCACACGCAGGGATCGGGTAAAAGCATTTCAATGGCCATCCTTACCGGGATCCTGAGGCAAATGCCCGCAATGAAAAATCCCACCATCCTCATCCAGGTAGACCGCAATGATCTGGACCAGCAACTCTATGAGAATTTTGTGCTGTGCAAAGACCTGGTGGGCCATGTACAACACGCCGATACCACAGATGAGCTGCGGGCGCTGCTGAGCACCGATGGCGGCGGGGTGATCTTTACCACCATTGAGAAATTCCGCTTAAAAGAACTGGCTTCGGGAAAAGAGCTCTCCCACCCTGTACTTTCTGAACGTTACAACCTGATCGTGATGGCAGATGAAGCCCACCGCACCCAGTATGGATTCCATAGCGGGGGCTTTGCGCAGAACATCAGGAAAGCTTTGCCCAATGCCTCCTTCATAGGCTTCACCGGAACTCCCGTAGATGGCAAAGATGCCGATACCCAACAGGTATTTGGCCCCACCATTCACACCTATGATATCAAACAGGCAGTAGAAGATGGCGCCACGGTTCCCATTTATTATGAGCCTAAAATGGTGCCTCTAAACATCAAAGCAATCTACGATAAGGAGCTGGACGAAATTGAAGAAGATGAAGAAGAAGAAAATCCGGCCGTTTGGGCAGCAATAGAAGATGCTGCCGGAGCAAAAGAACGGGTGGAACGGGTTGCTCATAATATTATTACCCATTTCAAAGCAAGAACAGACAGCCTGGAAGGAAAGGCGATGATTGTATGTATGAGCAGGAAAAACTGCGTAAAAATGTATAATGAACTCACCGGACTTGAAGATTGTCCTGAAATAGCGGTTGTAATGACCGGGAACATCAGTAAAGATCCTACAGGCTGGAATCCACATATCAGGACCAAAGATGCTATGGAAGCCATTAAAAAGCGTTTCCGTACTCCCGAGGATCCGCTGCAAATTGTGATCGTTCGTGATATGTGGCTCACGGGATTTGATGCCCCCTGCGCCCATACAATGTATGTGGATAAGATAATGAAAGGCCATAACCTGATGCAGGCAATTGCAAGGGTGAACCGGGTTTTTAAAGACAAACCCAACGGACTCGTAGTAGATTTTATAGGCATTTCCGGCTTCCTGGCCGAAGCCACCAAAAAATACACCGCCGGAGGCGGGGAAGGAAAACCCACTTTGGATCTCGAAGCTGCGGTAATAATTTGCCTGGAGCAGTTTGAGAAAGTAAAGAATATGGCTGGTGGTTTTGATGCCGAAACCATCAATAATTTATCTTCCATGGACCGGATGAAATGGTCGAATGGAGTTGTAAACACTCTTTTAAAATCTGATCCGGTAACCGATGCTTTTTTATTAGAGGAACGCAAGCTTTCGGAACTTGTGGCAATGTCAAGTTCTGATGAGCGCATTTGGGAGATCCAGGAGGAAGTAGGAATTATTCAAAAGATTCGGCAGATCATTAGAAAGATCAAGTTTCCACCTGGTCCCAGGCGGGAAAAGAATGAAAAAATAAAAGACCTGATCAGCAAATCCCTGGAATCGCAGGAGATTGTTGATCTGGCAAAGATGTATGATCTGGACAGGATCGATATTTCAATTGTAGATGATCGGTTCCAGGCAATCGTAAAGGAAAAAGGTGGAGAAAACATAAAGGTAGAATTACTCCGAAGGATCATCAATGATGAAATACGGGTAAGAATGCCGAAGAACATTCGCAGGTTCCGAAAATTAAAAGATGAACTGGAAAAAGTTCTTAGCAATTACCACAAAAACAGCCTGGATTCCATTGCGGCGATCAAACATTTACTGGATCTCGCAACCGAATTCCAACAGGACGACATTCGTACCAAACAACTTGGTTTAACCGAAGATGAACTTGCTTTTTATGACCTGTTGTCTGCCAACGAGAAGCTCCTAAACCAAACAGGGCCAATACAGGATCTGGTGCATACGGTGGTAGATTCGGTAAAGAAAAACCTCCAGCTCGACTGGACCAAAAAAGAAGATGCCCGCGCCGCCATTCGCCTTGCAGTGAAAAAAGAATTACGTGGTAAAGTGCCATTTTCTGAACTGGATAATTTGTTGAAAGAAGTTATAGAACAAGCCGAAGGGCAATATAAGGATTGGCCTTTGGAGGCTTAGGAAAAAATTTGAAATAATAACCTACTTAAAACCATTTATGAAACTATCGAAACAATTATCAGGAGTAGCAGGGGAATATTATGTTGCTGCCGAACTTTCACGCAGAGGTTATCTTGCCGCAATTACACTCAGAAATTCTGATGGGGTTGACATTTTAGCAAGTAGCCTGGAGGACGATAACACCTTTCAGATACAAGTAAAAACAACTCAAAACAAAACAAAATGGCCACTCTCACACAAAGTAGAAGGGGAAAACTCAGATAAGAAGTTTTTTGTTTTTGTAAGTCTCCCTGCTGATCCTAAAGCAAAGCCGGAATATTATATTATAAGTGCAAAAAATCTCGGTAAGCACATATATGATTCTCACAGAAATTGGTTAATTACTCCTGGTAAAAAAGGCCAGCAAAGAAATAATACTAATATTAGGCAGTTTGATCCACAGTTCATCAAAAAAGAGGACCTTCTTAATTGGGACAGTTTAATTGCACATCTGAATTGATATGGCCAAAAAGAAAAAGAAATTTTATGTTGTTTGGGAAGGAATAGAAACAGGCATTTTCAGATCCTGGGCTGATTGCAAAGCAAATATCCACGGATACCCGCAAGCAAAATATAAATCTTTCCTTACTCTCGAAACAGCAGAAAAAGCTTATTCAGAAAGCTATTGGGATTATGCGGGTAAACAAGTTGAAGAAAAATTTTTATCTGAAATGTCTAAAGAGGAATTGTTATTAATCGGACGACCCGTATTAAATAGTATATCTGTAGATGCTGCCTGCAGCGGAAATCCGGGTAGATTGGAATACCAAGGAGTGGACACAGAAACAGGAGAAATCATACTTAAAATGGGACCTTTTGAGGAAGGCACAGTTAACATTGGTGAATTTTTAGCTCTTGTCCATGGACTTGCAGAGTTAAAAAAGCGAAACGATACAAGACCTTTATATTCTGATAGCCAGGTAGCAATAAGTTGGGTGAAAAAAAAATGGACCAACACTAGTTTAGAGAGAAATCAGAAAAACGAAAAATTATTTGTGTTGTTTGAAAGGGCATTGACCTGGCTAAAAAATAATGATTACCCAAACAAGATTCTTAAATGGGAGACCAAAGCCTGGGGCGAAATTCCAGCTGACTTCGGCAGAAAATAAATTAAATGGAAGAACTCACAACAAAATTGCTTGGAAGCTTAAATGAAAAACAAAGAGAAGCTGTAGTAAGTGAATCGAAAAGGATTCTAGTGCTTGCCGGAGCTGGTTCCGGGAAAACCAAAACTCTTCTTCAAAAACTTAACTACCTTATAGAAGAAAAGACGGTTAAACCGGCAAACCTACTTGCAATAACATTTACCAAGAATGCCGCCAATGAAATGTTAGACAGGTTAATTCTTAACGCAGATAATACTGAAGAATATGCCAGGATTTTAAATGATAAAACTAAGACTTCAAAAGAAATTAATGCTGAAAGATACCAGTGGACGAAAAAGTTCAAATGGATTAATAATTTATCCTTAAGTACTTTCCATAGCTTATGCTACAAAATTTTGAGAGAGTTTGGGGTTAATGAATATGATAACAAATTTAGGATCATAGGAGACTCAGAAATCAAAGATCCGGAATATTCTAAATACTCAGCTACAGAAACTACCTTTGAAATTTTGCATAAGATCCTGATAGAAAAATGCGAATCAGATGAATTTCTGTTAAACTTTAAAAGGTACCTTTTGGATTTTTTAGTAGATAAAATTCATCTGCAAAATGAAAAGGAAATTAATTGGCATAATGACGGCAAATTCTATACTAGCCTAAACGGGACTAAGGTCCGTTCAAAATCTGAACAATATATTGCAGATTGGTTTTATCGTCACAGAATAGAATTTGAGTATGAGCCTTTGGTCAATTTTAAAGATTTCAATTTCAAACCCGATTTTTATATACCTGCTGCAAATCTATATCTGGAACACGTTAGTAATCTTAGTTATCCAACTAAAACCAAGGAAGAACAGTTTCGGAAATCAAATAAACTCTTGGTTAAGACTTTTGAGGAACAAACAAAAGATACAGCAACATTTAACCTCTGCTTAGAAAATATAATTAAGGAAAGATTACCGGAAAAATCTCTAACCCATTCTCTTTCTTTTGATGAAGAATTTAAATCTTATCACGGAGAAGTTAAGGATTTCCTAAAACAAACTCTGCGACTTATAGATATGCTGAAGGTAGAAAATTTACCCCTTGAGCAAATTCTCAGGAAATCACAAACAGATCAACACGAACGAGTTAGAAACTTTTACAACCTGACTATTCCCTTAATAAAAAATTATAGCCTCTATTGCACTAACAAATCTTACCTGGATTTCAATGATATCATCATCCGAACAATTGAATTATTTAAAAACCGACCAGAAATCGCAAACAAATATAGCCAGCAATTTAAGCATATCCTGGTTGACGAATTTCAGGATGTGAATAATCTTCAGGTGGAACTAATAAACCTCTTGTTGAATGAAAAGAATCAGTTGTTTTGCGTTGGAGATGACTGGCAGAGTATCTATGGTTTTAGAGGATCCAATGTAGATTATATTGTGAATTTCAAAAACCATTTTGATGATGCAACTATTATAAAACTTAATCTTAATTATAGAAGTTCAGGAAATATTGTAGGAGCCAGTAATGAGGTCATCAAGAAGAATTCCATAAGAGTTGATAAACTGGTAAAAGCAGTTAAGCAGTCGAATAATAAAATAAGAATTTACGGAGGGAATGACGAAAAGCAGAATATAGAATTTGTAATTAACCAGGTAAAAAAACTGCAAAAGGAAAAAGACTATTCCAAAGAAGAAATCTTGGTATTGTACCGTCGCAATAAAATGTTCCTACCTTACTCAAAAAGATTTAAGGAAGAAGGAATTCAGGTTTCCGGAAAAACAATTCACGGCTCAAAAGGTATGGAAGCCAAGGCAGTTTTTATTATTGGATTGACCGATGGAACTGGTGGTTTTCCTGACATCTGGATGGAAGACAGAATTTATCAGATAGTTAAAGAGTCAAATCACGATGACTTACTCGAAGAAGAAAGAAGATTGTTCTATGTAGCACTTACCAGAGCTGAGGAATATCTCTTTTTAATTACTGAGAAGGGTTATGAATCAAGGTTTCTGAAAGAAATTCCGGAAATTTTTACCTCGAAAACCAGTTCAGTTAATAAACCTCTTATTGAGGAGGTAATACTGTGCAATAAATGTGAGAAGGCGCTTGAAGAAGATTTTCATTTTTGTCCCTTTTGTGGAATGGAAAAACAGGATCAAAATATTGAGGGCAAATTAGTTTCTATAGCTAAAACCGAAAGTGAAACGGTCATAGATGAAAAAGATATAGCTGAAGCTATAACTATTTTCCAAAGATGCGAGTATGCCCCAACATATAGCAGACTTTCACATTTCTTTTTACAGTCTAAGGATTTTGATTATACAGAGATAACCTCGCATCCATTTTATGGGCGGTATAAAAATTTATTTTCAAAAAAGGAGTTACATAAAATCCTGAAAATTTATCTTATTAATAATGGTTTTTCATTGCATGGAAAGATAAAGAAAGATAGAAGCAATCATTCATGGAGAAACATAGAATTTTTTAATGAGGATAAATTTAACAATCTTTCAGATAGTGCAATAAAACAACTAAAAGAAAAAATCTCAGAAATGGGAATACAAAAATCAGAAAATTTATCTGAAAATATAATTCTCTCCAGAATTAATTATCCCAGAGCCTACGAACCTTGGTCAGAAAAGGAGGAGGAGCTTCTTAGGAGAGCAATGGAATATACCAATGATCTGGAACTTCTAACCGAGTGCTTTCAAAGAGGACGAGGTTCTATTGAGAGTAAAGGAAAAAGAATCCAATACCAGATAGAGAAAATAAGCTAAAGATTAAAGAGGTTAAACCACTATTCCAAAGATAAAATAATATTCTTTAAAGATTTTCTTAAACGAAATTCCATAATAATGAAGCTTTCAAATTACCGAACCCTAATATCGCACCTCCCGGTAAAAGAACAATCCTTCACCACAAAAAAGAGCACTTGGTTAAAGGCAGAAAATGATTACTCCTGGTTAAAGGAACTGAACAAAACTTTATTTGACAAATATGGTCAACTTACATTGAACCGCCAGGATGTGTTCAATTCAAAAACAATAGAAGAAATTATTATTAAAACCATTTACTGGGGATATCCAAGGGGAAAAAGGGGAAATCATTTTAGAAATATTCTGAATTCCTTTGATGTTTTGGTGCTTCATTGCTCCCAATTAAAAGATAGTGAAACAATCACATCAGCTGAATACTTTAAACTCATGAATGATTTTAAAAAAATTGAAGGTTTAGGCCTTTCTACTTACACTAAAATACTATACTTCATGGATATAAAAATTGACTATAATCCTTGTCTAATCCTGGACCAGCGAATAATAAATGTGATACAAACAAACCATTATCCCTGCTTCAAATATCTTTCAATTAACAATTATAATAAGGAGAAAAAATATCCAGAATACCTCGCATTAATGAATCATCTCTCCCAAGAGCTGCAAACTAAACCCGAAAATCTTGAGCAATTTCTTTTCCTATTTAATAATTTAAAATCCTTGAAATCCCCATCAATTTTTTCTTAAATGACACATGGTATCCAAGATTGAAATGTATTAATAGAATTTGCAGAAGACAGTTATGAACAGCTAAGATTAAGTTGAATAAATGTGAATATAAAATCATATTGCCCCAATGCTTTTATTCCAATTTTTCTAAACCATTTTTAAAAATAGGAATTTTTCCAAGGAAAATTTTTATATTTGATGGAAATATTCCAATTATGAGTTTTAGACCTTTAGATGGATTTATAGATTTCCCACAAAACGCTCAACCGGAAGATCCGCATATGGGTCTCACATTCGATTATGAATTTGCGGGAAAAAGAATGGGAGACCAGGTTTCCCTATTAATACATAGTTGGGTTATTGACTACCAGGGAAACATCTTTAGCCGCAAAGGCTCTTATATCTTGCCCCGAATAGATGCGGTAGATTGCCTAACCAAACACATAAGGGATCACATTGTGTTCCTCGGTCTTGATGATATGTCGTGCAGAAGATTGATGAGGGATTTTGAGCTTGACAATAAAAAGTGCATTATATATAATTCCCTGGAATTTAGTAAAGGATTAAGATGAAAAAAATTCCCGGATCCTATTATTGATCAACTCCCTTCGTGATAGCAAAATGATTCACTGTTATAAAGGCTTTAATTCTGCATATTCAAAAGGTTCGGAAACTTTCTCGACATTTCCGATATATTCTTTTCCCCTTAATCGTCTAACCGTGTAAGCATCCAATTCTTCATCAGGGTATTCTCTTATCAATTCCTGAATTGATTTAACATCCAATTCGTCTTCAATTGGGTTAAGCCATTTGTCTTCCAATTCCTGCGGCAAAATTAACGGCATTCTTGGCCCTTCTAATTTTGGGTTGTTATGGATCTTGGCCAGCATTTTATTTCCTTTGGTTGTCACAATGGAAAAGGTGTTGAGGGTCTCCCCTGTTTCCGGATCAGTCCATTCGCTCCAAAGTCCGGCCAAGGGCAAAGGCTTGTCGTTTTTATGATGAATGTAGAACGGAAAGGTTTTTCCGTTGAGATGATGGTGTTCATAAAACCCGTTGACATAAATGATACAGCGGTTATGTTTGGCCGAATCCCGGAATGGGGGTTTTTCAAAAATGGTCTCCCCCCTTGCATTCAATGTTTTATTCCATAATTCCTTTTGCTGTTTTTTGTCCTTTACCCAACGAGGAACCAAACCCCAGGTTGAAACCTCGGGATGCCAGGGAGAACGATCTGTATAAATCAGTAATTTTGGATGGCTGAAACCTGAAGTGTGGTAAATTGGCAGGTCGGTTAAAGGAACCAGATTTTCCTTAATTTCTTTAATTGCCTTCAAATCCCCATTGCGATTGGCGCGACTTAATTGCGCTTGTAAATTTGTTTTTATATCGTAGCACATGATAAAAATGTTATCGCTATTAAATATAACGAACTTCTATGCTGATTGTAGCTTAGTAATGATTAACATCTATCTCAATTTCATTTTTTAATATTCTTTTAAAAGAAACGACAAAATAGAAAATGGTAATACTTATAATTATTATAGAAATTTTAGAAATTAGATACATTAGAGAATATTTAAGTTGACCAGAACTTAAAATAATTGGTACAAATACTCCAAAAATCATTATAATTAATAAATTATAGATTATGAAATTCAAAGGACCTGTAATACCTGTTTTATTATAATAAGTTAATTGAAATAACCTTGGCAATATCTCGGACTCAAAATGATTTCCGATTTTGACTAAAAGTGGTCTACTAAAGGTTTCACCTCCATATCTTCTTTCATCAATTTTTGTTGCAAGTTCTTCAATTCTACCCCTTTCATCACGGGGAATTAATTCCAATTTAAATAAAGTTTCATATGAATGCCATTTATGATCTAAATAGTAAAAAAAACAATTGGCAGATCCAGCGCCCACCCATTTAGAAATTATATCAAAGGAATAGATTACATTATGATCGAACTCATCGTAGAGTTCTAATTGGAATGATCTTTTATCACTGACAACTAAACTTTTTAGAGCCAAATAAAAACTTGCTCCAGGCTTTGGACTCCATTCATTAAATGAAGTGATTAAATCTTTATACTTAGGAATATAATAATAACTGTCGATGTGTATATGGAAATAACTTAAACCTTTGAATTTTGATTTTACTGTTCTTTGCATTTGCGCATCCCAAAAATCATAATTATCATATAAAACTTGACAGATTCTTCTAAAGTCTGTGACCTTATTAGATAACGTAATTATTTCCTTTAAACGGCTTATTTTTTCCTGTCTAATTTGAAAAATTTTTGAAACAATAAATGTTATTAATAAAGCTGAATAAATACCTGAAAATTGAAGGACGTTGTTCAATGAATTTTCGAGCTTTACTTGGTTTTTTAATGGGTATTTTAAATAAAAAAGTGTTATTAAGACTGCAATTATTAATGAAGTTAGAATGATACAAAGCTTTTTGTAGTTAAGTTGTTCTCTAAAAAACGTTTGGATTTTTTTCTTCATTAAATGAAATAGTATAATTTCTATTATCGTTTATGGATTATATAAAGCTTAAAGTAACGAAATTATTTTAGCTTGGGAAAATCAATGTTTTATTAGGTCATGTTCTATACATATCTGATGAGTTGAATTACCTTCAATTGGATTTATACCAATATGAGGCATTCCAGGATAGAACCGGTTCAGACAACCCCGAAGGATTGGAGAGTTCATTTTGGACAGTACCGGCCACACAGAATCTTAGTTATTAGCGATAGTTTTTTATTATGTTTTTAATTTTGCAATTGGCGTTCCTTTCAGACTCTGTTTAACTAAATTAGAAATAAAAAGAACAAAAGGTTCAATATCTCCTTCTACACTTGCTTTTTCCAAAGAGCCCATATATGTTTTACGTTCTTCAACGGGAATTACAGTCCAAGGGTATCCGCCTGATGCAAGCATAAGATTCATTAAAAACCTCGCCATTCTGCCATTACCATCCATATATGGATGAATATAAACAAAAATAAAATGCCCAAGTACAGATCGTACTCCGGGATTAATTTCGTTCTCCAATAATTCAAAAAGAATTGGCATAGCATCCCTTACTGCATCTTTATTAAGAGGGACATGTTGTGATTGTGAAATATAAACTTGATTTGTTCTATATCCAGCCAAATCTGAGAGTTTTAGAATTCCAACTGTTACACTGGGGGCAAATAATTCCTGGTACCACTTCGTATGGTCCTGGTCCGCAATGGTCCCTGAATTGGCACCATCTAAGATTTTTTTAAAGCTATTTTTTATTGATTGAGTGGCTTGCCAATATCCTCTGGCTGCCATGGCATCTCTTTGATTTCTGTCCTCTTCATTTTTTTCAAGATTCCAGTCTCCACTTCTAACTTTTTCAATTAATTCCACAGATACAGTATATCTTTCAATTGATAGGGAGTGGTACGCATCGGTTAGATATATTTGGTCCACAGAGTTTAAATACTCTTCATTATTTTTAGGGAGTCCTGGACCATCTGGGAAATGTTTGATCACTACTTTTCTGTATTCTTCCCACATAATTTTTATTCTGTTAGCATACGGGGACTTTTCTCTAAATGATAGTTTAATTGATAATTTATTTTCAAATGGGTCTACTTCACGAACATCAAAATCTGCCATTTTCATAGTTGAGACAATTTCATCTGCTATTCGATTTTGACCAATATTTCGAAATGCTCCAGCTAATCTACCCGCAATTACCGAATGTGAACCTTCTAATAATTGTGTTAGAATTTCAGATGAATCTGGAATTAATGCCAGCACCGCCCTCAAATCAGTCGGATTTTTTTCAAACATTGTAGGTGAACAATTAATTAAAGCAGAGGTAAGAGTTAATATTCTTATGCCATTCACTTCTATTATCTCCGCTATATTTGGCAACGAAGATTTCATTTCAAATAATGAAGTGTTATATAAAAGAGGTATATTTTTATTTGGAGCTTTGGGACTACGAATTATTAACTGGCTTGGAACCGTATTATTACCTGAGTGGATTAAAATTGATTGTTCTGCTGAAATACAATATTCGTCATCATATTTATCCTTCAAATATCTTGAACAAAATTGCCAGTATGATGTATACCAAGATGTACTATCTCCAAAATTTTCATTAGGGTTTCCAGCTATGTACCAACCCTTTGCAACTTCTCTTAAAAATCCATTTTTGGTAAGACGCTCTCGATGTGTTCTGTTTATTTCTGAGGTTTTTATTGCAACAATATTTTGATTTTCTTGAATTTCTCGAAGAATTTGAAGTGATGCTGCAAGTTTTTCTCCAGGTGTTGCCATATTATTACATTTTTCTATTAATAACTACAGGCTTTTTTGTGTCAAAATTAGCCTTCTATGTTGTATTAAAATTAGCCTATAATGACGTGTCTTAATTAGCCTTACGTGATGTGTCAAAATTAGCCCTGTATGTAAATATACCAAAACATATTCAATTTAGGGTACTTATAATGTTAAGTTCAAATGAATGCCAACAGATAATATAAGGCTCAAAGTAACAGAATATTTATTTTATCATGGGGATAAGCGCAGGATTTAAAAGACACCGATCTGGATATATCGGAGGATTTGAATTATCTAATAAAATTTACCCTAAAAACAGGCATTCCAGGAAAACGAGATTAATCTAGTGCCACAAGTTTTATTCTTCTTCTATATTCAAAAGATGATATGTTAGGGGAATATTTAGTGAAAATACTTCCTAACATATCATCATATCAATTTTATGGTGATTTATTTAACCTGGCCTCCTCAGGATAAATTCTAAATTTGAACCATCGAAATATTAATTGATTTTTGTACAACTTTTCTTACATTATTGTACCCATCATCTATTTCTTATAGCAATTGCAGTAATGTTAATTTTTAAAATTTCAATAAAAATTAACATAGGTACAGTTTCTTAAAAAATCAAGGATTTTTTCTACAATTTCCATAATTTTACACTCAAATAAGGAAAGTAACCTTT
>Ga0314774_1001760_pt1 | contig 13237 bp, 5 predicted proteins | sample MetaGCBIA2018_FD_204515 | JGI IMG/M metagenome (GOLD analysis project Ga0314774, IMG submission 204515) | Cryopeg brine microbial communities from Beaufort Sea near Barrow, Alaska, United States - CBIA 2018 | ecosystem: Environmental > Aquatic > Marine > Coastal | place: USA: Alaska | collected... | reverse complement strand
CGTGGTAGAACAGATACCATTTCCCCTGGTATTCTACAATGGAATGATGGTTGGTCCAACCAAGAACCGGCTCCAGAAGAACTCCCTGGTAAGTGAAAGGTCCGTAAGGATTGTCACCAGTAGCATACGCGATATTGTGGGTATCTCCTGTTGAATAGGAAAAATAATAAGTACCGTTATGCTTATGTACCCAGGCCGCCTCGAAAAACCTTCTTTCGTTATCCCCAGTTGTAAGAGGATTTCCATCCTCATCAAGAATTTGAACGTCCTTTGGCTCTTCAACAAATCCAAGCATATCCTCACTCATCTTTGCGATTTTTGGTACAAGTGCAGGTTCATCATCTGCAGGGTAGATATCTTCTTCTCCCTTATATACTCCATCACGATATCTTTGAAGCTGGCCTCCCCAGATTCCTCCGAAGTACATATAATATTGACCATCTGTATCTTCATAAACTGCGGGGTCGATACTGTAACTATTGGCAATAGGTTCTTCTTCAGGGGCAAAAGGACCACTTGGAGAATCTCCTACTGCAACACCTATTCTGAAAATATCATTTTTATCTTTTGCAGGGAAATACAGGTAATATCTACCATCTTTCGCTGCAGCATCCGGTGCCCACATTTGCCTGCTCGCCCATGGAACATCATTTACATCCAAAACCATCCCGTGATCGATTACTGTTCCACCAATACTATCAAGGGAATATACATGATAGTCCTTCATATTAAAATGTCCTCCAAGATCATCTTCAGGAATTCCTGAATCATAATCGTGAGAAGGATAAATATAGATTTTACCTTCAAATACATGTGCAGAAGGATCTGCAGTATAATTATCAAGTACCAAAGGGGATGAAGCAAATTTGGGCATGACTTCATCCACCCCTTGAGTTACTTCAGTTTCACTCTTCTCCTTTACTTGATCCTTACAACTTACCAGGGTCAAAACACCAGCTAAAGTAAGTACAAACGGAGTTCTAATTTTTTTAAACATTGGCAATACCATTTTGTTAATGTTAAATTTATTTGTGTTCCCACCTCCACCACCTCCAGTTGTTGGTTGTGAATCTAAAACACCATCCACTATAGGGCTTGTGGGCACATCATCTGCAAGAAAAATGAAGAATAGTTTTTTAAATTATTTTTCATTTTTTTTGAAAAAATAAGTGCGGTTCTTTCTGGATTAAAAAATGCTCCCATTTATCAAGATTCTTATAGTTTATAAGACTACAAGTATAGATATTTATTTTTATATTTGCAATGTTTACGTGTTATTTATCAATAAATAGAATTGAACAGAATAAAAATATTCTAATGAATTTTCAATATCCGCAAAAAAAATATTACTATAAGAAGCAACTGTTTGATCAGGAATCGGGAGAATTGATTGAAACCGAGGTTATGAAATCCATAACAATAGATTGTGCAATATTTGGTTTCGAAAATGGTAGTCTTGAGGTTTTACTGGTAGAACACGCTCACGGAATAAGGCAGGGCGAATGGAGACTACCCGGCAGATGGATCTTAAAAGATGAAGATATAGATGATGCGGCAGCATTAGGGCTCCGGAAATAAAAGAATTGAGTTTAAAGCAGAAATTAACAAAGATGAATACCGGTTTTTTTACAGAATAAAGGAACAATGGATCCCAATTGGGAAAATTCAGGACGGAAAACACCTCGGCACGCGGGTGGCAGGTGGCTTTGTACTGTGGTGATGGGAATGTGCACTACCTCCAACGGAGAGTAATCAGTCAATTCAGCAGCAATTGACTGATTCAGGTATTCAGGAAATGATAAGGTTTATATAGATTAAATCTGTTGGGTTCTAAGATATTTTTTAAGGAGCAGTTTAATAAGTTGTTTGATCTCTTTCCGGATTGCTTTGACTTCCTGATCCATTCATTGATGGTTGTAGGATTGATCCCATAGAATTTTCCCAATTGGCTCCTTGTATAGTTTCCGTACTAAGTTCTTCCAGAATTTTTGATTTGAAAGGTTCGCTCTAACGTCTGGTTACTCCTGTCGTTTTTATACATAACTGTTTAGAATTATGTAGCCTTTATTCAGGACGGGGCACCAACTAGCAATGGAAAAAAAATGATTTCATAAGAGCATTTCAATTGTTTGAATAACACCTCCTGCTTTGATGAATTTCCATTCATTGCTGTGTGCCTGTTTTACAGGCTAAGCCTTCCTACCGAGCAATATATATTTTTTCGATCTTTGAAATAATTTGGATTTTACTTCCAATCATCTGTGCGGAAGGGTGAAGCTGGAAATCCATTTTTATTATAGAGATTTGACCCTTCTGGATTATCTGCCCAGCCATAGCGTACAGCAACAGGTTCTTTAACTTCAGGGCTCGACACAATCACTTTATCCCCCTGAATTTTAGCAATGGCCCACACAAATTCACCATCTTTTCCTGCGATGGCAAATTGTTTAAGTTCACCACCTTTATTTACCATAAGATCTTTTCCTGTATCGCTGAAGTTAATGACAATACTACCTCCATGGCGGTTAAAGGATTCATAAATAGGGCCGCCGCCTATAACTTCTTCCTTATATGCCACCCTTCTGGCAGCTTGAGCCAGTCGATCGCCAACCGTTTTTTTGTTTAAAGGGTGAATATCATTCCACTCCCCTACATCTATAGCAACTGCCATTCCAGTATTTGGCACCGATAAAGTTTTCAATTGAGCGTCTCTTAGCCTTGCCCAATTGCTATCGCCAGGCTCTTCCTTAGATTCCATAAAATTTGCCAGTTGCACAAAGAGAAATGGGAAATTCTCCTGATCCCATCTTTTTCTCCAGTCCTGGATAAGCGTTGAAAAAAGCGCCTGGTATTCTGCCGGAGTATCGGAATTAGATTCTCCCTGGTACCAGATTACTCCTTTTATACCATAATTGGTTAGAGGATTAATCATGGCATTATATAATCCCATAGGCTTCCATCTAATAAATGTTTGTCCTCGCAATGGTGGCATTTCCACTCCTAATTTATATTTCCATTTTCCTTTTAAATCGATCTCTGAATTCTCAAAAATCAGTTTATATGGCTTGTCTAAAACAAATCCTCCGCGTCCTCTTTCATTAATTATTCGCGCGCTAATGTTATTTTCTCCAAGCTGCAAAACTCCCTTTGGGATCTTATAACGCCTTGGCGGGTATTGGTAAGTTGTATTTCCGATATATTCTCCATTAACAAAGACTGAATCTGCATCCACAATCCTTCCTAGCAGTAACTTTGGAGCCTCATTTAACTGTTTTTCAGAAATATTAAAATTCCTTTTAAACCACACCACACCGTTTTTAAGACCTAATTCCTCATCTGCCCAAAAGCCAGGAATTTCCATGCTATTCCAGTTCGAAATATTAGTATCTTCCTCTTTCCAATTTTCAGATAAGCCTTTATCAACAGTCGTAGATTCCCTATACCAGTTCCCCATTCTTACTGAATCACTTTTTTGGATACTATCGCGAAATTTTGAATTTTGAAAACGAAGTGCCTCTTTATAATATTCAGGAAATTTTTTCAAGGATTTTTCACTTATCCACGATTCTGCAGGGGAACCGCCTAAACTTGAATTTATTACACCTATAGGAATATGATAACGCTCGTTAAGATTTTTGGCGAAGAAATAAGCAACTGCAGAAAGCTGCCCAATTTTTTCAGGTGTTACTGGCTCCCATTCCCCCCCTTCGAGATCCTGCCTCTCCTCTTCAAAATTGTAAGTTTTGGGTACCTCAAAGAAGCGAATCTGAGAATTTGATGCATTGGCTATTTCTTCAGCATATAAAGGTTCTACTCTATCCATAGGAAGCTCCATATTAGATTGTCCGGAAGCCACCCAAACATCTCCTATGTATATATCTTTAAGCTGAATCTGGTTTTTACCCTGTATATTCATTTCATAAGGGCCACCCGACTTTAGATTTGAAAGGACGACCTTCCACTTTCCTTGAGCATTTGTAGTTGTGCGATATTTTTCTCCCATAAATAAAATGGAAACGATCTCACCCTGAGAGGCCCATCCCCATATTTTTACTTCTGCGTTTCGTTGAAGCTCCATTCCATGATCCACAAGCTGTGGCAAGCGTACCTGGGCCTCAAGAAGGCTAAAGAAAAAAACAAATAATAAGGTGACACATATTTTGTTCATATAATAACCTTTAGATTATGATTGAGTTTCCACCATAGCATTTACCGTTTCGATACTTCCATCCTCATTAATCTCAAGCTCGGTCATTTTAATACTCCTTAAATAAGTCTTGCCTCCAGATAAAGAACTGTCATGAAAGAAAAGATACCATTTCCCATTATACTCTACAATAGAATGATGATTGGTCCAGCCAAGAACCGGTTCCAAAATAACACCCTGATAAGTAAAAGGACCATAAGGGCTATCCCCTTTGGCATAAACAATCTTATGAGTGTCTCCTGTGGAATAGGACAAATAATATTTACCATTATATTTATGTATCCAGGCAGCTTCAAAAAACCTACGGTCGTTATCTCCTGTCTTAAGTTTATTTCCTTCCTCATCCAAAATCAAGATATCTTTTGGTTCTTCAGCAAAGCTAAGCATGTCCTTACTCATTTTTGCAATCTTTGGGCTTAACGCCGGTTCCTCATCACCGGGATATACATCTTTTCCCTTATACACACCATCTTGCCACCTTTGAAGTTGTCCACCCCAAATTCCTCCAAAATACATATAGTATTCTCCATCGGTGTCCTCATAAATCGCTGGGTCTATACTATAACTACCAGCAATAGGCTCCTTCTGAGCCGTAAATGGTCCACTGGGGGAATTACCAATTGCAACTCCGAGTCTAAATATATCGTCCTTATCTTTAGCCGGAAAGTAAAAATAATATTTACCATCCTTTTCTGTAGCGTCAGGCGCCCACATTTGTCGGCTTGCCCAGGGAACATTATCAATATCCAGAACCTTTCCATAGTCAGTAATTGGCCCGCCAATACTATCAAGAGAATACACGTGATAATCTTTCATATCAAAATGACTTCCCAGATCATCTTCTGGAATCCCAGAGTCATAATCATGGGAAGGATAAATATAAATTTTACCTTCAAACAAATGTGCAGAAGGATCTGCAGTATAATTATTGGTAATTAAGGGAGCAGAAATAAATTGGTCCAAGCTGTCATTTAAGCTTTGATTTACTTCATTTTCACTAATGTCAGACTTCTTATTCTGGTCTTTGCAACTATAAATGGTCAAAACACCAATTAAAGAAAGCACACAAGGGATTTTAAATTTTTTAAGCATAGATTATAAAATTAAATTGAAATTGAAAAGATACTAAAATATAAAATATTACTCAATCGTGTTCGCAAAAAAAATAAATTTATAATTATCTGTTTAAGAGTTATTTAAACATAATTAAATTTTTTATTTTCGTTAAATTTATCAAAATTTTAAGTTTTACAGCGCAATCGGTTGCGTAATAAGTTTTTTTGTGTACTTTTATCATTATAAATAGTTAATTGTATTCTTTTTGAAGAATATTCACTTTTTCCCAATTAAAATAAAAATATGACAACATGAACCAAAAAATTCTAACTAATGGCAATCAACATTGGAAGAAATTCATTTTCTTTCTATTTTTGGCGTTTACCTTTACTGCTCAAGCACAGGATATAGTATCTGGTACAGTAGCCGATGAAACAGGCCCCTTACCTGGTGTAACCGTTGTAATTAAGGGAACCAGTAAAGGTACAACAACCGATTTTGACGGTAAGTTTTCACTTCCCAACGTTCCGGCAAGTGCTTTTATTCAATTTAGTTTTGTGGGGTACATCACCCAGGAGATTAAATTTAATGGGCAATCCAAAGTTGAAATTCTTATGAAGGCAGATTTGGCAGCCCTTGATGAAATAGTAGTAGTGGGTTATGGCACACAACGCAAAGAAGCAGTGACAGGCTCTGTGGCTTCAATAAAAGGGGATGAAATACGTGATGTACCATCTGGGAATGTCTCAGATGCCTTGCAAGGCCGCCTAGCGGGTGTTGAATTTTCTCGAACTTCAACCAAACCGGGTGCTACCATGCAAATACGTATTAGGGGTACACGCTCGCTGAGTGCCAGTAACGACCCGTTGGTCGTGCTCGACGGCATCCCCTTTTCCGGATCTATTGGCGATATTAACCCCAACGATATAAAGAGTGTTGATATCCTAAAGGATGCCTCAGCAACTGCTATTTATGGCTCCAGGGGTGCTAATGGTGTTATATTGATAACTACCAACAGAGGGCGAAAAGGACAAAAAGCTCAATTTTCTTACAATGGTTATTCCGGTATAAAAACAGTTTTCGCCTCCTACCCTATGATGAGTGGACCTGAATTTGTTGCCCTCCGTGAAGAAGCCGGTCAATATGAAAACGGGCTGGATGAATCTAATGATGTAAATACCGACTGGCAAGACCTATTTTACTCAACAGGTATGGTAATGGATCACAATATAGGCGTAACAGGTGGTACCGAAAAAGGCAATTATAACTTTGGCGTGGGTTACTATAAAGAAGAAGCAGTAGTTCCTTCCCAGGATTATGAGCGTTTTTCTATGCATACAACCCTTGACCAGACAATAGGCGAATCTGTGCACCTCGGCTTTTCTTCTCATAACAACTATTCCATTAGTAATGGTAATAATTTAGGGATATATGGTGTCTTAAGCAGTTCTCCTATTGCCAATCCATATAACGAGGATGGTACATTGAAAAGAACTATTCAGATGCCGCTAGATGAACAATGGGTGTATACCAAAGAAAGTGTAGAAAGTTTAGGCGATAAGTGGATAGATCAAACTAAAACGTTTGGCTCCTACAATAACATATACGGCGAGGTGGATATCCCTGGTGTAGAAGGCTTAAAATATCGCGCTAACATAGGTTTAAATTACCGTGCCAGTAACGGGGGAAGTTATACAGGAGAAGGTGTATTCAGTTCTACACCTACCACCCCTTCAACTGCTTCTATAAGCAACTCGCTGAAAACCAATTGGGTAGTTGAGAATCTTCTGACCTACGACCGCACCTTTGCCGAAAAACACCAGTTGAATATAGTAGGTTTGTTCTCTGCAGAAGAAACCCAATATAACAGTTCAGATATTTCAGCAAAGGATATTCCTTCAGATGCCTTTCAATTCTACAATTTAGGACGCGCCGCAGGAGAAATTACTATTGATCCTGATAATCAAGACTATTATAAAAGCGGCTTGATGTCATGGATGGGACGTGTAATGTACTCTTATGACAGCCGTTATATGCTGATGGCCACCTTACGTTCTGATGCCTCCTCAAGACTGGCACAGGGACATCAATGGCATACATATCCTGCAGTATCGGCCGGATGGAATATCCATAACGAATCATTTATGGAAGATATCACCGCAATAAACCTTTTAAAACTACGTGTGGGTTACGGAGAAACCTCTAACCAAGCTGTTGATCCTTATACGACACTTGGACGCTTAAGCACCAGACCTTATAATTTTGGTGACAATAATTACTCTGTGGGGTATTACGTGTCCCAATTGCCTAATGCTAATTTGGGTTGGGAATATTCTAGCACATGGAACTACGGTTTGGACTTCACCCTTCTAAATCATCGTCTTTCCGGTACCGCAGAGTACTATATAACGAATACCAAAGATCTTTTGCTAGGTGTCGGCCTACCCCCCACAGCCGGTGTAAGCAGCTATACGGCAAATATAGGAGAAACCCAAAACAAGGGCTTCGAGCTTTCACTTAACGGCCGGATATTGGATAACCCCGATGCTTGGACTTGGGATGTTGGTGTCAACCTCTATTCTAACCACAACGAGCTAGTGGCTCTTGCTTCGGGCCAGGAAAGAGACGAAGGCAACTCGTGGTTCGTAGGTCACCCCATTAATGTAATCTATGACTATGAAAAAACAGGACTCTGGCAAGAAGGAGATCCGTATCTGGAGACTCTTGAACCTGGTGGAAATGTAGGTATGATTAAGGTAAAATACGCTGGAGATTATAATGCCGATGGAACTCCTACAAGGCAAATTGGCCCTGATGACCGTCAAATCATGAGCATTGAACCAGATTTTCAGGGAGGCTTCAATACCCGCGTAGCATATAAAGGATTTGACCTAAGTGCTGTTGCCGCCTTTCAAAGCGGTGGAACCCTTATCAGCACTCTTTATGGATCGTCGGGCTATCTCAATTTGATGAGCGGACGTAGAGAAAACGTTAAGGTTGATTATTGGACAACGGAGAATACAAATGCGAAGTATCCAAAACCAGGCGGTATATCAAGTGGGGATAATCCAAAATATGGCTCTACTTTGGGATATTTTGATGCCTCATATTTGAAGGTTCGCACTATTTCACTTGGTTATAATTTCAACCAAAAATCAATGAAAAACTTCGGTTTCGAAAATTTAAGGCTTTACTTCACTTTACAGAATGCATTTGTATTGTTTTCACCATACCATAAAGAATCAGGAATGGATCCAGAGACTAACTCATACGGTGACGAGAACTCCGCAGTATCTTCTTATCAAAGACGGCTGCTAACTATAGGTACTAATACGCCATCAACCCGTAACTACTTGGTTGGGCTTAATGTAACATTTTAAAAAATAAATTAATTATGAAACATATTCATATAAAAACTATTATAGGAGCAGCGTTTCTTACGATGACGTTATTCCTGGTCTCATGCTCGGATATTTTAGATGAACAGCCACGCAGTATTTTTGAACCCAGTTATTTTAAAACTGAACAAGGTGTTTATGGCGGAATAACATCCATGCATGCACATCTGCGATACATATATGGACAGTCCTACTACTATAACTCTACCGAAACCGGTACGGATGAAGCAACATATGCTCAAAGTGCCGATAGTAACTTTAAGGACGCAGATCTTTCGGGCGTAGGGTCAGTAACTTCCAGTAGTAGCCGTTCTGATGTACTTTGGGGTGCTGCATTTCCTAACATCAATACCGCTAGTGGTATTATTGAAAATGCTGTCGAAGTAGAAGGTATTTCGGATGCTCTTATTGCGGAAGCCAGGTTCTTTCGCGCGTTCGACTATTTTAACTTAGTTCAAACATTTGGAGGTGTGCCTTTAGATTTGGGCGCAGGTGAGCTAAAATTCAACACTAATCCTGTAAGAGTTTCTATACGTAACACGGTCCCGGAGGTTTACACTAAAGCCATATTCCCAGATTTGTTGACAGCCATAAACGATTTACCGGAGGTTGGACGTGTAACCGGCGGTTCAACCAAAACATTGGCCCGCCTTTATTTGGCTAAGTCCTACCTGACCTATGGCTGGTGGCTGGAAAACCCAAATAACATTCCTACCTATCCAGAGAGCCCTCGAACCGATCCTGATGGTCATGATGCACAGTATTATTTTCAGCAAGCCTATGATGTAGCGACAACTGGCATTGATAATCCCGGTCCTTTTGGCCTGCAAGAAACCTATTATGACGTTAATGTGGCAGAAAATGATCGCAACAATGAAATACTACTATATGCCGATCACACAGAGACTAGTGAATACTATAATGCCAGTAGCCTTACCTACAGTGGTAACGGTGGCTCTGATAATGCTGCCGTGTGGATGATGACATGGAACTATACAAACATTAGAAGTGGTACTACTCCAGACTTTAGTAATGTTATAAGTTCGGTTCAGCGTGAAGCAGAGCAGCATTTGGGACGTCCTTGGACCCGAATGGCACCTCCTATTGGCGTAATTACCAATACATTTGCCGATAAAACTAATGATTCCCGATACGACGGCACATTTACAACCGTTTATCATGCCAACTTTAATAAAGCAGGCATTAGTGAGCCTGTCTATAATGCAAATGGTTTGCAGGTTAGTCCAGGTGATCCTATTTTAACTTTCTTAGACGAGCAACCCTCAACTCTTATAGATTATCCTGAAAATGGAGGCAAAAGTAATGTGGGTGCAGGTGTCTTGCCCGGAAGATCAGATTTCGTGATAGCACCTGACGGAATAAGTCGAATTGTTTATCCTGGACTATGGAAACTTGGTGTTTACCGTACAGACAATGGCAATGGATTAGGACAACCTAATGCTGCCAGTACTCGTCCTTTTAATATTGCTAAATTCTCTGAACTTTACTTTATAGCTGCCGAGGCCGCTGTGAAGGGTGCAACAACCCAAGGTGGTAAAAGCGCCAGGGAGTTGATTAATGTTATTCGTGCACGTGCCGGAAATTGGCGTTGGGACAACAACGGAAATACTCCCAAAGTCGAAGACAATAGCGCAGCTATGACTTCCGCCACACCAGCTTTAATAGACATTAATTATATTTTGGAAGAACGTTCGCGTGAATACTACGGCGAAGGTTATCGCTGGTTTGATTTAGTACGCACACAAAAATGGGAGGAACTTGCCTCCACTTATAAAATTGGTGGCAGCAATTATGGTGATCATACACCGCAAACGATCCAACGCACCATTGAACCGTATCTCTACCTTCGCCCCATACCACAAGGTCAGCTTGATGGTATGGAGGGGACTACGGGCAATTATCAGAACCCAGGATATTAATTGGTCCGATGCATGATTAAATAGATTGGTTGCTCATTTTTTGGGCAGCCAATCTATTTTATTTTTAATTTTCAGATGTAGTTCGCATTCCCTAAACGGATTTAAGTTCTTAAAAAGAAGGTGTCGTTATGAGTTGACCAGAGATAGAATATATAAATATTGTAAATTCCTGGATAGTTAATTCCAATTATCTAACATGTGACAACGCAAGGTTGGAGGGTCGGATGGTAAGCCTCTGATTTCTCCTTCATTGTTTGATGTATGAAACACACCGTATTAATGACCATACTCAACTATTCCCCTTCGACAGAAAGGACTGGCAATTATATGTATCAAAAAAAATTGAATAAGTAAAAATTCATAACAAAAACAGATAAGACTGGGTACCGTAGGTATTACAATTTTATTATTAATTTAGATATTGTTGCACCTATTATGTTCATTTTTAAAGAGAGTGATTTTAAAAATAGAATTTCCTACATTTAAAGATAGAAGCAAATTCATTAAAATTGAAATGAATTAACGCTTATCAATCTAAAGAGTACAACACTAATAGAAGTACAATTTTTAGACATTTCAAGAATGAAAAAGCATAAGATTTTTCCATATATACTAATATATTTATTATCAATATTTCTTTTTAACAGTTGTAAAAATAAGGCTGCTGAAAACAATAACATACAAAACACTACTTCTCCTCGAGAAAAAATTTCAATAAACCAGGACTGGCATTTTATGAAATATGATTCTTTGGCCGAAGCTGATAATCTTATTTATGATGTGCGCCCGGAGGTAAAAGATAATAATGATACTAAGGAGGCAGATGCCAAACCAACTGAGGCTGTTGAAGTTGTTTCAGAAAAGGAAGTGCTTAAATCTTGGATTTTACCTACAGGGAATGATTTTTTAAAGGACACTATACAACATCATAAAAGACCTGCCGGTAATCCTGGAGAAGATTTTCCTTTTGTAAAGGCAGATTTTGATGACAGCGAATGGGAAACACTAGACCTCCCGCATGACTGGGCAATTAAAGGCCCATTTTTAGAAGGATTGGATGCTGAAGTAGGAGGTGGAATGGGAAGACTTCCAAGTCCTGGAGTGGTATGGTACAGGAAAAAGATATATATCCCAGAATCAGATGAAGGAAAGTCAATATTTTTGGATATCGACGGTGCAATGTCTTACGCAATGGTTTGGGTAAATGGAAAACTCGCCGGAGGATGGCCCTATGGTTACTCCTCCTGGAGATTGGACATAACGTCCTGTTTGAACAATGGAGAAGAAAATCAAATAGCCATTCGGTTGGACAATCCTCCAAATTCCTCCCGCTGGTATCCAGGAGGAGGAATTTACCGAAACGTATGGCTGGTGAAGACTAATCCTGTTCATGTAGGTCAATGGGGTACATTTATCAAAAGCACTAAAGTTTCTGAAACCTCTGCAACTCTCGAGTTGGACATAAGCATTGACAATGATTCAGAAAAAGATGTTATGGTAGAGGCCGTAACCAGGATTTTTATTCTAGGTGAAGATGGTGAAAAAAGAGGTCAGCCAGTGGCAAGTTTCGATCCTATTAAGAAAAGTATCGCAGGTAACAATAAAAGAACGGTTAAAGGTTCTATTACCATATCAAATCCTCAGTTATGGGGACCACCACCTACCCAAACTCCGAATTTATACCTTGCGGAAACCACTTTGATGCAGGATGGAAAAATCGTTGATCATTACAATACCAAATTTGGAATAAGATCTATAACATTTGATCCTGAGAAAGGAATCATTGTTAACGGAGAACCTGTATTTATAAAAGGGGTAAATCAACATCATGATTTAGGAGCCCTTGGTGCGGCTTTTAATAAGCGTGCAGCAGAACGGCAATTGGAAAAACTTCAGGAAATGGGTGTAAATTCGATCAGGATGGCTCATAATCCACCAGCACCAGAATTATTGGATCTCACAGATAAAATGGGATTTTTGGTAGTTGATGAAATGTTCGATTCCTGGAAGCGGAAAAAAAATCCGTTGGACTTTCACCTTATTTTTCCAGATTGGCACGAGCAGGATTTGCGTGCGCTTGTTCGCCGTGACCGGAATAACCCTTCGGTTATTATGTGGAGCACAGGAAATGAAGTTGGCGAACAATATACAGGTGAAGAAGGAGCCAAATTAGCAGCAGAGCTTAGGAAAATTGTTAACGAAGAAGATCCTACAAGGCCAACTAGCGCCTCCATGAATTATGCAAAACCAGGGATGCCAATGCCTGAATCCATGGAAGTTATAAGCTTAAATTATCAGGGGGAAGGAATCCGAAACGCCCCTGCGTATTCCCATCTGGATGGCATCAATACTCCACCTTTATTCCCTGGGTTTCACGAGAAATTTCCGAATAAAGTAATCCTAAGCAGTGAAAATGCTGCGTCTTTAAGCAGCCGGGGAACCTATATTTTTCCAGTTACTGATGGATCAAGCGCACCGATTAGTGATCAAACAGGTGGTGATCCTAAAAATATGTTTGTTAGTGCTTATGAATTATATACCGCTCCTTTTGGCTCTTCAGCTGATAAAGTTTTTAGCTCTATGGATAAACACCCCTATGTTGCGGGAGGATTTGTATGGAGCGGATGGGATTACCT
>Ga0314774_1001759_pt1 | contig 13272 bp, 8 predicted proteins | sample MetaGCBIA2018_FD_204515 | JGI IMG/M metagenome (GOLD analysis project Ga0314774, IMG submission 204515) | Cryopeg brine microbial communities from Beaufort Sea near Barrow, Alaska, United States - CBIA 2018 | ecosystem: Environmental > Aquatic > Marine > Coastal | place: USA: Alaska | collected... | reverse complement strand
AATAAAAAAAGCCACCCTTTCGGATAGCTTTTTTGTAATTTAATCCCGGTATGTCCGATAAAAATATTAGTTCTTAGTTCGGTTAAAATTTATTTGGGAAATTAATTGGGTGTTTTTCTTAACTCCAATTTTTAAACCCCGGAATTTTTTTATATATATACTCCCATTAATTCACAAATACTATAGGATTAAGATAAAAAGACGCTAGCACAAACCAATATCTTATAACAGATCTGGAAGGCTTTAATACTTCACCCATTCTTGGACCTTCAAGCGCTTTTTTAAAAATTGACCATTTATTTCCTTCATCGTCTTTGAAAAATGTTTCAGTATTTTATCTTTTAAAAATGTTTTTAAGCTGATAAAAGAAACGCTCAATAAGACGCAAGTCTTCTGTTATTATTTCAGCTTTTCCACTCATTTCTTGTTGAAATTCTATTTTCTTATTATAAGAAGTTATTAATTCTTTATCTAGTGTAACATCTACAAAATAATTGCCTTCTTTATCAGGAAAAAGGGATATGTTTTCTACAATACCATTAAGTATCCCGAACTCATTATAAGGATAATTTGCCAATTTGATATTGACATTTTGTCCAACACTAATTTTTCCGGCATTTTGAATAGGAGCTTTTATTTTACCAATATAGCCTGAACTCATAAAAGGAATTACTGTAAAAACCAAATCACCAATATTTACCCTTTGGTTTTTATTCCAAAAAGACAAATAAGAAACTTTTCCTGCTATTGAAGATTTTAGGGCATAACGTAATTCCCAGTCTTTTACTGAATTTTTTAATTGATAAAAAGACTGAATAACTTTTTTCAATAGCCTGGTATCATCTAGTGTTTTTTGAATTTCAGAGCTTTTTATGGTGTTTTTTGAATTCCCTATTGCCTCATTTAATTGAGAAATTGAAGTGCTCATATTTTTTAGGGCACGTTTTGATTGTGTGTACTCCAATTGTTTCCTCTCATAATCTTGAGCTGCTATTATCCCTTTCTCAAATAATATTTTAGTTCTTTCTAAATCTTTTTTATTAAACTCTAATTCTTTTTCGTTTAGTTCTTTTTGAGATTTTAAAATAATTAGTCTATTTTTAATTTCAGCTAAGGATAAATTATTGGCTGAAAATTCACTTGAATAAGGTTGTAATTTCTTATTTAAAACATATTCAGAATAATTGGATTCAAATGCTGCGAAATCCATAGAAATATCGCCTAGAATTAAAAATGGTAGTTGATCTATGGGGAACGTAAAATTTATTTTATCGACAGAAATTGTATCTAATATACTTTTAAGCAATAGAACATCCTTATAATCTGCAGAATTTTCAATTACCCCAATAATTGTGTTTTTAGTTATCTGACTATTATTATTCACCAATATTGACGCTAATTGACCCGTTGATTTTGCATAAATTTTTTCAGGGGGTATTTTTGTTGTAACCACGACTTCTGCAGTTATTACATCTGGATATTTTACAAACCAGGATATTGCTAAAAGTAGTAATAACAATAGGAATACCACCGTATTACCATAACGAATCATCCAATTTGGCACATAACTTAATATTTCTTGTACTTCTTCACTTCGTATTTGTATATTATTTTGTTCTATTGGCATTTTCTTCTCCTTAGTGATATAGTTTTTAAAACTTAAAAAGTAGAGTAGGTTTAATAACCTACTCTACTCTATCATAAGTATTTAGTTGGTATGAAGATCTGGTTCACAAACGGGTAACCCAGGATTACACCAAAAAGGACCTGTATAACAGTCACCATCGGGTGAGGGACAACCTGGCCCCCCTCCATTAATACTTTTTTGTTCTGCTCTATTTAGAGCTTTTCCTAAATTTAAAAATTGTTTTTTCATAATATAAAATTTAATAATTATAATAGTCTTGACCATTTAAAGACACTCAAGGTTTGTGTCTATTCCTCGCGAGAGAATATTTTTAGTTCCCTAGTTCTAATTGGTTTTTTACTAAATTATAATAGTTCCCTTTTTGTTTTATTAAATCCATATGATTCCCTACTTCAACAATTTCCCCTTTGTCCAGTACTACTATTTGATGTGCGTTTTTAACAGTGCTTAATCTGTGAGCTATAACTACTGCAGTTTTATCTGCAAAAAAAGTATTTAACTTTTCCATAATAATCATTTCATTATTAGCATCTAAAGCTGAGGTTGCTTCATCAAAAAACAAAAATTTAGGATTTTTATATACTGCTCTTGCAATTAACAATCGTTGCTTTTGCCCTGTACTTAAACCTGAGCCTTCATTTCCAATTTTTGTATTATAACCTAAAGGAAGTCCATCAATATAATCTGAAATATTTGCTACATCAACTGCATGAAGTAATTTTTTAGTATCAACATGGTCTTCACCTATGGCAATATTTTTAGCAATAGTATCATTGAAAATATAACCTTCTTGCATTACAACGCCACAGTGCGCTCTCCATACTTTTTGAGAAATGTTTTTTAAATTAAAATTATTAACCAAAATTTCTCCTTTATCAAGCTCATAAAAACGAAGCAGTAATTTCATTAATGTTGTTTTACCACTACCGCTTACGCCAACAATGGCAGTTGTGTTATTGGCAGGAATAGTAAATGACACATCTTTTAACACGGGTTCTAATCCACCGGTATACCTGAAAGAAATATTTTTTAAGGTAATGTCAGCATTTACTGGAATATCGGTTACTTTTTCTTCACCTTCTTTTTCTTCATCTTCCATATTATGAATTTCACCCAATCTTTCCAAAGAGATTTTGGCATCTTGCACATCTCTCATAAAGCTTATTAATTGAGTTACAGGAGCATTTAATTGACCTACAATATAACTAACTGCCATCATCATCCCTAAAGTAATATCTCCATCAATAACCAATTTAGCAGACAAAATTGTAATGAGCATATTTTTGATCTCATTGATAAAATTGGAACCTACACTTTGTGTCTGTTCCAGCGCCAAACTTTTTGTGGAAATTTTGAACAAACGCGCTTGCAAATACTCCCAATTCCATCGCATTCGCCGTTCTGCATTATGCAATTTAATTTCTTGCATTCCATTAATAAGTTCAATAACTTTACTTTGTTCTTGACTTACTTGTGAGAAACGTTTGTAATCAAGTTCTTTTCGTTTTTTAAAGAAAAATAAAATCCAAGCAATATAAAGAACACTCCCTAAAACAAAAATTCCTAAAATTTGTATGCTGTAATAACCAAGTACAAAACCAAAAATAATTAAATTAAAAAGTGAGAATAAGATAGTTAAAGAAGAGGTTGTTAAAATTTTTTCTATACGTTTATGATCATTGATACGTTGCAGTAAATCTCCTGTCATACGTGCATCGAAATAAGAAATTGGCAATTTCATTAGTTTGATAAAAAAATCGGAAATTAACGAAATATTAATACGTGTGCTAAGGTGCAATAAAATCCAACTTCTAATAATTTCAAGGCTCGCCTTTCCTATATATAGAAATAACTGGGCAAAAAGAATCAGATAAATAAAATTGATGTCTTGGTTTTGTATGCCAACATCTACTACACTTTGTGTTAAAAAAGGTAGAATTAATTGTAAAAGACTACCCGCAAGCAGACCCACTATTAATTGAACAATAAATTTTTTGTATTTAAACAAGTATTTGAAAATAAAACTGAAACCAAAAGGCTTGTCTTCATCAAATTCTTCTTTATAAAATAGTGGCGTTGGTTCTATTAAAAGTGCAATGCCTTCTTCAGTATTTTCATCGGCATTATTTCCTATCCAATGCTTGATAAATTCATCCTTGGTGTAGGTTATTAATCCGTGAGCTGGATCGGAGATAGAAACTACTCCTTTTTTGATTTTATAAACAACCACATAGTGGTTTTTATTCCAATGCACAACACAAGGCAACGAAGCTTCCAAAAATTTAGTAAAGGTAAGTTTAACGCCTAGTGAGCGAAATCCAATCTTTTCAACAGCTTCGCTCAATCCAAGTAAACTACTCCCTTCTCTGGTAGTTTCACTAAGGGTGCGTAATTGTTGTGTATTGATAATTTTACCATAATATTTGGCAATAATTTTAATACAGGTTGGTCCACAGTCTTTGGTTTCGGTTTGTTTGTAATAGGGAAATTTTTGCATTAAAAATATTTCTGGCTCATAAATTAATTAAGTAATTAGAATGTATATAAAACCCAATGTAAGATTATTTTCGCCTTACATTGGGAGTAACATTATTTCAATTAAAAAATAAATTAAATAATCAAAATAAAATATTCTAGTCTCTATCTAATGATGACAAGTACCATTATAACAATATCCCGAACAATCTTTACCATCGTCACATTTAATTGGAGCTGGATAACCTCCATTAACTTGTTTCTGTTCAGCTTTATTTAAAGCTTTTCCTAAGTTTAAAAATTGATTTTTCATAATAATAAAATTTAATAATTATGTTTGCCTTGAACATTTAAAGACACTCAAAGTTTGTGTCTATTCCTCGCGAGAGAATATTATTTGTATGATTCTTCAAAATTGGGTTGAGCATTTTCTAATATTTCCATCTCTTCTATTAATTCATCTATAAAATACAACAAGTCCATCATACCATATTCTTTGGGGTATTGTTGACCGTTTAACAATAAAGCCGGGGTAAAATTTAACTTATTGTTATTACACCATTCTTTTTCATATCTAAGTGTTGTTAAATATGTTTTAGAAATAATTTCACCCCATTTTTTTAACCACGAATTTGCATCCATTTCGCTGTAAATATCTGAAAGGGCATACAAACAATTTTTTTCATTTGTAGTATAGAATAATTCTAAAATTTTAGCAGCGATTTTAGTTCCTTTCGCTTCCTCATCATCAGGTTGAACATTGAATCGAATAATTATTTGAATATCCTCGTTTTCATTTTTTAAAATTTTTTCAATTACCCGATGGCTCTCTTTACAATAGCCACATATTGGATTGGTAATTACTACTATATTCAATAATGCATCTGACTTTTTATTTCCGAAAATAAGTTCGTTAGCAGCTGGAATTGCAATATCTAATATAGGATTTAAGTTAAGTGCAGCCTTAAACAATTTAAAATTTCGCTTAAACTTAATATGTTCAATCTCTAATTTTTCAAACTGTTGCTCTTTTTTTAATAAAGGTTGAATTAAAACCCATAAGGAAGTGGCAGTTAAAAGGCTTGCGAGAAAAAACATATAGCTTAAATCAATTACATAGATGTATTCCCATAAGGCATTATTTAAAAATAAGGTGCCAAATTGTAGCCATAATATGCTAACAATAGTTAAACATAAAGGGCACCAATTTTTAACAATCTTCCATTGATAATATATGGAGTAAAAAGTAAACGGAATTGCCAACGTACTAATCAAAAAAATCACTGAAATTGTCTGAAAATTGCTTAAGGTGATTATTAGTGATACCATTGTCAAAGCTGTAAAGTAAACAAACCCTACATCACTTAGTTTAAACAGCCCGAAAACTGTTGCTACTTTTGAACTTAAAACAGCATCACAACTTGTATTTTTAATTTCTCCCGAACAAAACTTGTCCAAAATTTTTGAATGAAATCCTAATTCATGAATAACAATTAGGTAGCTAACATATACACCTATACAGGATAAGACAAAATATATTGTTTGAAAGAATGAGGGTTTAGCTAGTATAAAAAAGCTACTGAGTATAACAAATGTTGAAAAATAAACTAACTTCTTTATTTTACCTGTTTTAGTTAGATTATTACCATCCTTCTTTTCTGGTTTTTCAATAACAACTAATATTCCTGTCCATAATTCAAAAAACTCGTACACACTAATGTTTTTAGATTTATGCTCATCATAAATCAACTCAACACGTTCCTTCTTTTTTGAAATCAAAACAAGTTGACTACCATTATCCTCGTTTATCTGAGCCAAAAAAGATTCTGAAATTTGGGAATAAATCTCTAAATTACAATCTACCCTCAAGACAAGGTTTTCAATATTAAAATGATTGAATAAATCAGTAATGCTGTTTATGCTGGGATAATAAGGATGACTTAGTAACTGAATTTTAGCTTCCTCCTTATCAAGTTGAATATTATTTTTTTTTGCAAATTGATCTAACAAAAAAATTAATTGATTATCCATAAACAAATGCGAATTTAACAATTATATAAAAAAATATGATTCAATATACGATATAAGTTTAAACATATTACTGGAGAATTGAAATATATTTAAACTTATCCTATTACTATGTAAAATATTGTGAAATTCAATGAGAAAATGTAGGATTAAAAAAGAGGATTAAATAAATCCTCTTTTTTGTTTCGATTAATAATTGTTCATAATAGCTATCATGCTTCAATAGCTGCTTCGTATAATTTTTTCGCTTTTCTATGGCAACTGAATTCGAGATTTGTGTTAATGTAAGGTTATGGTTTTTATACTTTTGATAAATAATAGATGTTTTTTTATTATTCTCGATATATCAGTTCATAAACCTATTCCATCGATACCACAAATTTCGGCTTTTATAGAATTTAACAGAATAAGAAAAAACAGAAAAAATAGATATAAAAAAAGCCGCCCTTTCGGGCAGCTTTTTTATAATAATAGGATAAGTTTGTGTTATCCCAAAGAATAATTATCTAATAATTGTTCCTTCAGCATATTTAAATTCGAAGCTGTTTGCGGTTCCATTGACAACAATTGTGTTATCAATTTTTATGATACCGTAGAAAACAAAGTCTGCCTCTACCTCATCCTCATCTGTAATTGTTCTTGTAACTTTATAGATGTAAACATCTCCATCACTAACATTATCAACAGAGGTTATTTTGGTTCCTTCTTCATATGCAGCTTCTGCTACCATTAGGTCTGTATTGTTAAAATACTCCTCAGCGGTCATTCCTGTAGGAACAGTTGCTTTTACGAAGTCAACGGCCAATCCAAAACCTGACGGGGCTGTAAAGCTCATTTCTCCTGTTTCACCTTCTATAGCGTACTCTCCAGAACCTAGATTGAATTCGTTCATTCCTGCTTCAGGAGATAACGTAGCATTAGTTGCTGCTCCAAAAGATTGTGGAAGAATTGCGATTTTTGCAACTATTTCCTGTTTTAAGGCTCCACTTTTGGCGACAAACTTATAATAAAGGGTGTCATTTACTTTTGCATCGAATGCAGTATAGTCAATGTCAGCTAAATTGATTTCATCACCATCAACATCCAATACCAAGTCTGACTCTGTATAAGTTCCGGCTTTATTCTTCTTCCAGGATAAAGTTACAGCATCAATTATTGCCGAATGGGTAAATGTTTCATAAGACAAAATTGTTGTTGTAGAATCCATGAATTTCACAGATCCAGGTTTTTCATCAAAAGAGATTGCATCTACCACATTTATTGTAAAAGGATCTCCTGATGTTTTTCCATTGGAAAGGGTCGAAGAAACGAATACAGGAAAACTACCGGTTGGTTGTTCTACATCATCGTCATCTAAAAATACAAACTCACCTAAAGTAGATGAATTAAATGACGCGGTTTCACCAGAAACAACAGCGTTTGCTATTACCGCTCCATCCTGTTGGATTTCAACAGCATCAACAGTAACACCAGATTTGGTTATTAAATTCAGATTTAGGTCGGCATTTGTATCGAAAAGGCTAATTGTACGATCCGTCAAATGTGCATACCCCCCTAAATCAGTAGGGGGTAAACTATTGTCATCTGTCTCGCAGGAGGAAAAACCAACTGCAATAAGAATGCATAAGCTTATAGATTTAAAATGTTTTTTCATTTTTAGTGTTTTTTATATTTAATTATAATACTAAGTTTTAATTTACGTCCCAGAAAAGAGGAGTTTGCTGATCGTCTCCACCAATTGCAGAAGATGCAGCCTCATACTGAGTCTGGTTCAAATTTTGCTCATTTACAGGATAAGTATATCTCAAAGGAACAGGATTTCCTGTATCTTCAGGTGCAACAAGTGCTGGAGCGTCATATTTTCTCCAAACAGACCATCCTTCAAAAGCATTGTTATACATAGCAAGCCAGAATTGAGTAGCAAATTGTGCATTAGAACCATCATAGGCTACAGAAGGTTGAGCTAAGTAAGCCAAGGCTTCCGATGCAGTTCCTCCCCAGTATTCTATAGATGCAGTAATTGCTTTATTGTAATGAGCACTAGCATTTCCGGCTCCTGTATAACTTAATTTTGCAGCAGCGGCCAAATTGAATTCTACTTCAGCATAATCTAAAAGAATACCCGGTAAAGTTGGGTCCAATAAAGCTTGCCCTACATGAGTATAGGAAGTATAATTGTTACTTCCTCCGTAGACTCCACCAATATAGCTATCTACAGTTTCATTAAAAAAGTAGTGCGGTCTTCTGGGATCGTTTAGATTATTCATAACATCTACAATAGTAGCTGCGGGTAAATAATCTGACCTTCCACTTTCAACCAGATCTTCCCATAATGGATTGGTGTTAGGTGGGTTGGTTTGATATAGTAGCTGGGCATTATCAGCATTGGATGTGAAAACCCCACCCACAATTGCGGCCTCTGCTGTAGATTTAGACAAAGATGGGTTAACATCAGATAATCTCATTCCTAAACGCAATTGCAAGGAATTTGAAAATTTGTTCCAAGCATCAATATCTCCATTATATAAAACATCAGCAGCTGTGAAACCTTCTCCGGCCTCAAGATTAGCGCTTGCAGCACCTATTCTTGTAATAAGATCAGCGTAAATGGTAGCTGCAGCGTCATAAGCGGGCAACGGAAATTCGGTAGCATTTACAGCTTCGGTATAAGGAATATCTCCAAAAGTATCTACCATTACAGACCAGGCATAGACTTCCAATACTTCAAGTTGCCCTAATCTGGCATTTTTTTCTGCATCAGTTAATTCTGGATCAACTTCTACGATGCTTTTTGCATCCTGAAGATCGAAAATCACATCCCTGTATAGTTCAGACCAATGCCTATCTGATATTCCACGTGCATTTATATCATAATTTGGCTCACCCAAATACGTGGTGGTTGTAAAATACTGGGCAATGAACCTGAAAATATTATTGTTCACGTTCGGAGTGGCCATCTGATCGTTCAGGCTCACTATTGCAGAAGTAAATAAGAAATCTGCTTTAACCTCGGTCGGATTTTTTGGATCCCTGTTCAGGTTCTCGTACCGCTCATCTGTCTGGCAGGACCATAAAGTTGCGAGCGCAATAATTGTTAAAAAATATTTTTTCATTTTATTTTTTTTTAGAAGTTAATTTTCACACTTGCACCAATTTCCCTTATCGAAGGATAAGCCCCAGATTGGTGACCTTGGATATTACCGGAACTCAATCCAGCTTCAGGATCTGAATAAGGAAGGTTCTTATGGATGATCCAAAGGTTTCTACCTACAAGGGAAAGTGAAGCACTGTTTATAGGCAATGCGCTAATCATTTTTTCTCCGAAATCATAAGTAAGGCTTGCCTCTCTTAATTTTACGAATGACGCATCGTAAACGTGTCCTTTATGTGCATCTCTTGCATAACCGTAAGGGTTTGCATAGTAATCTGTTCTTGCTCTAGCTGTATTTGGTGCTGTATCAGTTACAGTATAAGTTCCATCGGTTGCAGTAGTTACAGTTCCAGTTACTCCCGGAAGAACAACACCACCACCATTGGCGATCGTATTTCTTTTAGGATTTCCAAGGTCGTTCAAACCAACACTCTGATCGTAAATACCGGTAGCATAACCATACCAGGTATCTAGTGAGAAGATATCCCCACCTTCTTGTACGTCAATCAGGAATGCAAGGCTAAGGTTTTTATATTGAAGTGTATTCTGAACACCACCTGTCCAATCTGGTTGGATGTTACCAATGATATTGTTGCTTGTAGCCGTTATAGCATAATATCCATTAGCCTGAACAACACGGTTTCCAGCATCATCATAAATATAATCTGTACCTCTTATTGAGCCGTAAGCTTCTCCTGGAGCAGCATTGATGGTTGTTGCCTGAAAATTAGCTAATTCCAGGTTGTCAATTCCTTCCAGTAGTTCAAGAACCTGGCTTTCATTTTTGGCCCAGTTAACCGTCATATTCCAGTTGAAATCTTCTGATTTTATAGGATTTAATCTCAACAATACTTCAAAACCTTTATTTTCAACAACACCGGCATTCAAGTATTTTGTGGCGAAACCTGTCGCAGTTGAAACTGGTACCGGCGTGATTTGGTCTTCAGTTTTAGTCCTGTAGTAAGAAACATCAAATCCTATTCTTTTATTAAGGAAATCAGACTCTACACCAAATTCGTAGGACTTGGAACGTTCAGGTTTTAATTCCCTGTTGTTCAACTGAGAGTTGTTGCTGGCTACCCCGGCTACTCCGAAAGGTGCAGTTACGGCGTAGGTGTTAAATACATTGTAAGGATTGGTATCACTACCTACCTCTGCATAGTTTGCCCTTAATTTGGTAAAATTCAACCAACTAGCATCAATCAGGTTAGAAAGAATGATACTTGAAGAGATAGAAGGATAACCAAAAGTATTTTCTGCAATAGGTAGCGTAGAAGATCTATCCCTTCTATATGTTCCTTCAAGGTAATAAGTGGATAAATATCCTAAACCTGCCCTTACGTAAACCCCATCTATCATGGAAGTTGCATCATATTCTGTATCAGGATCTGGAAACGAGGTTGTAACTATTGGACCTGCGGAGTTGCTTAAGGCATAAAAACCTGGTTTGTTCAATCCGCCATTAGTGGTCATATACAGGGAGTTTCGTGAATTTCTTCTCAAGTTGGCACCAAGGTTACCATCAAGGTTTAAATCATCGGTGATGTCCTTGTTAAAACTCAGGATCAGGTCGTAGTTATACTCGGCGACACGATTGTTAAAACGAGAATAGCTTGCAACATCAGAACTACCAACATTTACTCTTTCTTCCTGTAATTCATCATAAGTATCAAAAGAGAACCTACCTGCAATGCTGAAAATACTGTTCAGTTCATAGTCAAGACTAAAATTACCAAAATACCTGTTACGCGTATCGGTTTCAAAATTTTCATATCTGGTCCAGTATACGTTGTCAGAATAGATAGGAGCTAAGTTATCAGGCCCATTAGGGTTCCATGTGATGTTTTCACGTGTTGCAAAGTAAGCATCCCTTTGTTCATATAGATCAACATTGTTTTGTGACCATTGTCTGTTTTGTTGCATTGGATTTCCCGAAGAATAACCAGTTCCATATCTACCTTTACCATCTGTTTTTGTAAAAGTAACGTTTGCCGATGCTGTTAACTTCTCGGTTAGATCCTGAGAACCGCTAAAGGAAATTGAATTTCTTTTAATTTCAGAGTTTGGAAGGTTACCTTCTTGCATAGTATTGTTTGCAGACAACCTGAAAGATCCTGTTTCAGATCCCCCGTCCAAAGCAACCGCGTTGATAGCAGTGTAACCTGTTTCCCAGAGATCGTTTGGAGTATGTTTTCCAGCTACCCATGGAGTAGCTTGTTGGTAAGTGTCCAGTTGTGGATAGATGGAATTCCATTGGTAAACCAACCTGTTTGGATCGAATTTTGCTCCAAAAGAAGCATCTTCAGTAAATGGGGTTGTTTCATCTAGTGTTCCATCACCATTTACATCGAATAAGTTAAAATATCCGTCGTCAGACTGATAATAAGGGCCATATCCGGCACCGTATTCCTTTTGGTATACTGGCAAGGTTTCTGTGTCGGCATCAGAAATCATAAGGGTAGAACTTACGGAAACTCCAATTCCTTTTCCTTTACTTCCTCTTTTAGTGGTGATAATCACAACTCCGTTTGAAGCTCTTGAGCCATAAAGGGCAGTAGCTGCAGCACCTTTTAATACGTTGATGGAAGCGATGTTGTTTGGATCAATATCCGCAGCGGCATTACCAAAGTCATATCCACCTCTACCTGATTTTTGGTCGGAAGTATTCGTGTTAGCGTTACTGATAGGAGTACCATCTACTACAAACAGGGCCTGGTTGTTTCCGGTCAAGGAAGCAGAACCACGTATAACTACGTTTGCAGATCCACCCATAGTACCTGAAGATTTAATGTTCACACCAGCTACTTTACCAGAAAGTGAATTCATGAAGTTAGTTGTTGGAACATCAGAAACTGCTGCTCCATCTACCTCTTGAGTAGCATATCCAAGAGATTTCTTTTCTCTTTTAATACCAAGGGCGGTTACTACAACCTCACTCAATTGAGCGGCATCGCTCTCTAATGTGACATCAATGACAGCAGAAGCACCAACAGGATATTCTGCTTTCTTCAATCCTATAAAGGAAAATACCAAAACATCTCCCTGAGCAGCTTGAATTGCATAGTTTCCATCAAAATCAGATTGTACACCGGTCGATGTCCCCTTAATAATAATGTTTACCCCCGGGAGCGGCAAACCGTCTTCGTCGGCAACGGTTCCCGTTACGGACTGTTGTTGTGCAAAAGTAATTTGCACGACAAACGCTAGAATTAGCGTCAAAAATCTACTAAATTTTGTCTTCATTTTTATTGTTTATTTGAATTAGCCACGCCAAAAATGCTAAGAAATGCGCAACAATCCAAATCATTATTATTAAAAAAATAAATCTTTATTAAATAAGAGTTAATGAAAACCATAAAGTATTGACAGTCAACTGTATAGTAATTTTAATTGTTGTTAGGACATAAAATAATATGAATTATTAGCAAAAAATGTGAAATTATTGCTTTAATATATATTGTTATTAAAATGGATGAGAATATAACAATAAATATTATTGGAGATAAGGAATGTGTATTATTTTAGTATTTTGTGTAATTAATCGGGATATTATATTTTTGATGTTTCCAATAGATTACTTCCTTAATCAAGAGCTAAAACAATTCTTTGGCTATTTATTTTTGCATAATAGTGTCCTTATATATAGCATCTTTAATATTACGCAGAATAAATGTTTTTTATAGCCTGTTTTTTCTTAGATCAATATTCACTTAGCGGTAAAAAGTTGGTGTTTAATGGTGATTAATCCTGAAGATGAACCTTGGTAACAATTTTTTTTTGGATTCTTCCGTAAAATATTAGTTTATCATTTGAATAACTTGGATTTTATTTCTACATTTGCCCACCCTAAAAAATAGGGAGTTAATTTATAATTAATAATTAGTGTAAAAGAAATTATGCCAACAATTTCACAATTAGTACGGAAAGGAAGAGCCAAAATAACCAAGAAGAGTAAATCGGCTGCTTTGGA
>Ga0314774_1001758_pt1 | contig 13277 bp, 13 predicted proteins | sample MetaGCBIA2018_FD_204515 | JGI IMG/M metagenome (GOLD analysis project Ga0314774, IMG submission 204515) | Cryopeg brine microbial communities from Beaufort Sea near Barrow, Alaska, United States - CBIA 2018 | ecosystem: Environmental > Aquatic > Marine > Coastal | place: USA: Alaska | collected... | reverse complement strand
ACCATATGGCCTTAGGTGATAGCATATTTTTACCACGAAAGGTTCCACACGCTTGGACACAAAAGTCTGAAACAGGTAAAATGACTGTGATTGTGCAACCAGCTGGAAAACTGGAGGAGTTTTTTGTAACAATGTCGGAACTTGATCACGAACCCACCCAAAAAGAAATCGAGATTATTTTTTCTGATAATGAAATGCAGGTAATCGGTCCACCATTAAAGCTAGATTAATTTCAATTAAAAACTTATTTTTCAAATTGAATTGAAGAAACAAAAGTTATATTCGAATAATTTTGATGAATTTTGAAACAACTACGCCAAAATCCACAGTTGCCAACATTTAGCAAACTAGCAGAAAAAAAAGCACTTTTTTACCCGTCAGGTAGAGGGGCCTTTTTTTGTTAGTTTGTGTTGACTGACACCCGGCAATTCATTTGTCCGTGTATAGGTAGTTTAGTAGCTCCTGGGTTTGTTTTTCGCGATTTTTAGCATTCTCTTTTCTTGCTGTATTCTTGCTGTATTCTTGCTTTTTTATTGTTTTGAGTACAACTTCCCTACACATAAAACGGGAATTATAATGTCCTGGAATAAATCGCTGTGTTTTTTATTCCATTTCAAAGGGGATAGGCCTTGTTTTTTGGCCGGTTATTTTTTGCACCCCTTGATAATCTTTCGTTTGGGATTGATAAGGTTTATCTGTCTTGATCCGGGCTTACAAAGCCAATTTAATGGCATTTCACCCAACAGAACCCGTAAATCATAATTCCTGCCTTAATCCTGATTCCAAGTTTAAAAAGCTTATTTTAGTCCATAATTGGCAGTAAACCTAGGTTTTTAGACAGACTGCCGTTGGCAGTAAGTAAAGACTACGATACACAATAGAATGAATTGGATTTTAAAAGCAAAACATTGGCAGATATTTCTCCTATTATTTTTATTTGAGATAATGGCTTCAATTGATTTTCAGGGAGATTTGCGAAATCTATATTGGATTAATTTAATCGGAATTAGTGTTTTCCTAATTTGGCTTTTCTTTCTAACAAATGAATTAATAAAAATAGTTCCAAAAGCTTACGGGTTAAATATTAATCTTTATTACGTAAATGCAATTTTATTTTTTGCTGTTTACTTTTCTGCAATGTATTTGAATAATGGGAATGATGTGAGTTTTAACGGAATTTATGCTCTCATCGGATTTTATATATTCTATGCTTTTTTGCAATCATTCGGGTTTGCCGGTAGAATTATTAAATCAATGGAATTACATCGGAAATCAAAAAAACGTGAAAGCATTGGATATTTCTTTCTATTTATCTTTTTGCCAATCGGAATTTGGTTCATGCAACCGAAAATAAATAAACTCAATAAAAATAGAGCGGAAGAAAACATACTTACTGCCAACACTGTATAAAATAATGCTAAATTAGGTGCTTAATCAAGAGTTTGTGCTTTTTTGTGTACGAGACCGTTATGTTTTATTGCTCAGAAAAATAAAAATGAAAAAAAAGAATCTACTCGGTACTGCATTAATGGTTGCAGTTGTTGTAATTGCTGTGAATTTAGGAACGAAACTCTTTAATTCTAAAACAGAAAGTACATTAAGCGAAAATAATACTTTGCGTGAAAGAGCTATAATTATGAATAAGGATTGTCCTTTTGTAATTGATGAGAATACGAGATTGGACAGTGTTACTTCACCTAAAAAAGACATTCTTCAGAATAATTACACTTTGCTGAACGATAATCTTGCAGATATAGACATTAATGTTTTCAAAGATATTTTTAAACCCGAAATCACTAATCATCTGAAATCAAACAAGGAAACAGATTTTTTTCGAAAGAATAATGCGACTTTGATTTATAAATACTTTGATAAAGAAAAACAATTCGTGACTGACATTGTAGTTTTGCCAAATGATTATGAATAAACTGTATATAGGACCGATAATGTAAAATATACATATTCAGTTGTTTCGCAACTAAAACACAACATAGGTTATCTCAAATAGCGGGCAATCCAATGAAAATTGCTATTTTAGACACTAAGTAAAAACAACTAAGCCGACAATCCCGAAAGCTATCGGGAGCGTTCCCTACTCCGTCAATTAGTTGGAGCCGAGACCATCCATAATTAGCTAAAACAAGCTAAATAAATTATAAACATATCCTGCAATGAAAAGAAGCTTACTAATTTTACTTTGCATTTTATGTTTTAGTGAAATTCATTCTCAAACAAACTGGGAACTTTTAAATCCCCAACCTACTGCAAATACTGGAAAAGAAATTGAATTTGTCACAAGTATTCAAGGCTATATTATAACTTCAAATGAGTTGCTGGAAACAACAAATTCAGGTGTTACCTGGGAGAAAAAAAGAAATATTTCCAGCGGAAATGATTTGAGTTTTTATGATACCACTGGATATATAGTAGGGAATAATGGATATCTTTTAAGGTCTTTAAATAGCGGTGAATCATGGGATCAAATTTCTACCGGTTTTAATTATTCCTTTAATACGGTCAATATAATTAATGAAAACAACATAATTCTATCAAGTTCCAGAAATATTATAAAATCCGGTGATGGTGGAAATACGTGGGAAAGTTATAGCATTCCTAATGTAACCGTGAATAAAACTTTTTTCGTCAGTGAGCTAATCGGTCATGCAGCATGTGACGATGGAACACTATTAAAAACCATTGATGGCGGCCAAAATTGGTATGAAACTCAAAGTTCGAATGTTTTTCCTTCAGATTTTTTTACGATATATTTTGTAAATGAAAATATTGGATTTTCGTCAAGGGAGCATAGCGAAATCTATAAAACTATTGATGGAGGGGAAACTTGGTCAGAGCTGCCGGGGGCGTCAGGGGCAGTGTATGATTTTCATTTTTTAGATGAAAATAATGGCTTCATAACAGGAGAATACGGGGCAACTTTCAAAACAACGGATGGTGGAAACACCTGGTCTCATATTTTTTTTCAAAGTGGGTATATTTACAATTCCTCCATGTATGGAATTTATTTTAAAGATAGTGAGATTGGATATGCTACCGGCGCCAGAGGTCGAATAGTAAAAACTATTGATGGAGGGGATACATGGACTCAACATTCCTTAATTTATAACGACATCAATCAAATTAAGGTCTTCGAAAGTGGAGTAGGTTATGCGCAGGTTGGTAACGACTATTATAAAACTACTGACAATGGTGATAACTGGTTTTATGCAGGAACAGCAAATCATTATACTTATTGTAGCGGTTTCTTCTTTGTGGATGAAAACCTTGGGTACTCCATAGGAGGAGGTACAACAAGTATTTCTGGTGATGTTTTTAAAACTACTGACGGTGGAAAGACCTGGGGTAAATTAGAAATAACTGTAGATGAAGGTTTAAATTCTATTTATTTTATTGATGAAAATATTGGCTTTATCTCGGGCGGATATAACCGTAAAATAGTTATGAAAACCACTGATGGAGGAAAGACATGGAATCAGTTATTGAGTGAAAAATTTGGACAAATTCAATTTCTCAATAACCAGGTTGGTTTTGCCAATCGAATAGGATATTCTAACGGGAGAATTTATAAAACGACAGACGGTGGAAATAGTTGGGATTATGTTTTAGAAACTGATGAGAATATAAAATCATTCCATTTTGTAGATGAAAATAATGGTTATCTCCTTGGAGATAATGCTTTAATTTATAAAACCAATGATGGCGGTGCCACCTGGCAGGAACTTTCAATTCCATACGAATACTATGAACTGGTTAAATTTTATTCAAAAGATATAGGTTATATAGTTGATGAAGAAGGAAAAATATATAAAACCATAGATGGAGGATTAAACTGGCAGTTCCTTACCAGTCAATATGGGATGAAATCTATAAGCCTTATTACCGGAAACATATTTACTGCTGGTTCCAATGGTATAATTTATAGAAGTGAAATAGAATCTGAATTAGAGGAGAGTGTTAATACAGATATATTTTCAGTAATAGTGAGTAATGAAACCTGTGCAGGTAAGGACAACGGCAGTCTTCTTATAGATGCTTCTGAAGAAAATCCCTTCACCGCGCTGATCAACGACCAAAGCTACAATTTCACTCAAAACTTATTTCTCGAGAACTTACCAGCTGGAGATTATTCAGTTTGTATTTCTATGGAATCGAATCCAGATTTTGAGCAGTGTTTTGAGTTTTTAATCGAACCTGGCGGTGAACTGGAAGGTATGATACAGTCCCAAAATGTTGCTGAAGGAACTTGGGTTAGGATTAATATTGATAAAGGAACGGCTCCCTTTTCTGCTGCTCTCGACGGAAAAGTAATAGGAAGTTATAATTCTTCAAATTTCACATTGATAACTGATAAGAAAGGAAAACTGGAAATTTCTTCAAATAAACTTTGTGAAGGAAAACTAGCCATCCAGATTGAGCCCCTCAATTCTTTGGTTGCTTTTCCTAATCCTACTAGTTCTTACCTAAATATAGCCCTGCCTGAAACCCGTCTATCTCAAGTTCCGGTTTCCATATATAATAATTCAGGACAGCTTATTTATTCCAATTTATATATCCCTGAAAATAACATGATAAAACTTAAGGTTGAAAGCTTTAATACAGGAATTTACTATGTTGTTCTAAATTTAGAAACTTCCCAGACCATTAAATTTTCGAAAAAATGAAAAATTTGATTTTACTATTAATACTTTTTGGCGCCTTAAACGCTTGTTCTAAAGGATCGGAAACACCTGTTGAAGTAGTGGTTGAAAATAAAGCACCTGCAACTCCCACTTTGGCATTCCCTGAAGATAATTTGTTTTGTACTGTCAACGAACTGGATTTTCAATGGTCATCATCCATTGATCCTGAAGGTGATGTGGTATCGTATGTTTTTGAACTATCCACGCTTGGTAATTTTTCAGACATATATTTTGAAATTGAAAGTTCCACTTTGGCTATAAGTAAAGAGGTTTCCAAAGGGCAAAATTTTTACTGGAGAGTCAGGTCTAAAGATGATAAGAACAATTTCAGTAGTTATTCCCCAATTCGTAGTTTTTATACAGAGGCCGGGCAAAGCTCTAATTCCTTACCCTCAGTTCCTCAACTAATCAGTCCGGATAACAATAGTATTGTATCAGGTTTGGAAGCTAAACTCAATTGGGAAGCAAATGATGAGGATGAGGAACAATTGCGATACGAGTTATATTTCGGAACCACAGAAACACCCGCATTGCTGGTGGAAAACCTATTAGAAAATACATATATTATTAGTAATTTAAATAATGGTAAAACCTATTATTGGCAGATAAAAGCGATAGATGAAAGGAACGGAACAACTATTGGGCAAGTTTGGAGTTTCAAAACCAATTAATTTATCAGTATAGCTTTCCTGAAATAGGTTGACTAAAAATTATATTATCATGAAAATATATCACGGAATTCTTTGTCTGTTAATGTTAACAGCAAGTCTATCTTTTGGTCAAAGAACACGGGCCGAACTTATTTTTAAAGATGGATCGCTTTTGGAAGGAATTGCTGAACCTGTAAATAAAAATTTCATAAAATTCAAAAAAGAACCTAAGGCCAAAAAGCAGTATTTTACTTTTGAAGAAGTGGATACCCTTAAGGTGTATTATGATTTTATTCCCACAATTTATGTAATGGTGAAACTTAAGAACGGTTTTGCTCCTAAGGTCATGGAACTTGCACGCGCAGGAAAAAATGTAGTCTACTATAGAAGTATTTCACAGGGCAATGCTGCTTCTTTGGGCTTTCTATCTAACGGCGGTGGAGCTGGTGCGATGATGTCTGGAGGTGGTTTCTCCGGAGCCAAACATTTCTACGTTCGCAAAACAAATGAGGAAGGAGCAATACGTCTGGCTTCCAGTAGTTGGTTCTCAAAGAATTTTAAAAATACGACTTCAAATTTCTTTTCCGATTGTCCGGAATTGGTCAAAAAAATCCAAAATAGAGAATTCAAAAAGAGGGATATAAATGAAATTATTGAGTTCTATAATACCAAATGTTCAACTACAAAAATTTAAATAAAATACTGCACAGACCATCGTTTAATATCAGGACCGTCAAAGGGTTTTGCTGTCTGGCGCTCATAACGGATATATTTCCGTAAGATTGTCGGGAACGACCTTAGTGATAGCCTGAAACTAAACGGGTGTGCCAGGACCCTCAACAAAGCGCTGTGCCAAGCCAAAACTATCAAGGGACTCATACAGCATTCGGATAGGGAAATATAGTATTGCAGCAATATATATATATACAAATACTCAAAAGGGAAAAGATAGATATCAGTATGCCAGAAGAAAACCATTGCTATGAAAACGCAATGGCCGAGCGAGTGAACGGCATCCTAAAAGACGAATTCTATCTCGATCAGGACTTTACAGAAACGCCCCACGCCAAAATAGCTGCAAAAAACGCCATTAAATTATAAAATGAAATAGAATTACACTTATCTTTAGACTATAAAACACCGAATATGGTATATCAATTAACAGCGTAAAACCAATTTTAACCTGTAGCCATATTTCAGGACCAAACAGCAAAAAAAAAATGAAAGAATAATGAATCAAGATAAAAAAAATACTAAAGGAAATACTATTGGAATAGTAGTAGGAATTATTGTTTTTGCCATTACCTTTTACGGAGTTCAACAACTTTTCAAAAATGATTTAGAAACTGAACTTAAAAAAGCTGCTACTGAATTAAATAAAAAAGCACCCTTAAATATTGACCAATTTACAAGATTAGACAGTTCGTCAACTAAAGGAAAAACGAATTTTATTTATTATTATACGCTTTTTGATATGGAAAAATCTGAAGTGAATTTAGATACTGTGAATAAATATGTCAGACCGGGTATAATTGAAAACGTGAAAAATAGTCCTGAATTAAAAATCTTCCGAGACAATAATATAACAATGGACTATAAGTATTATGACAAAAATGGAGATTTTACAACTGAGATTTCTGTTACACCTGAACTATATCAAAATAAATAAATGCCAGTTGCCAACATCAGTTACCAGCAAATAGCGGGCAATCCAATGAAAAGTGTAATTTTTAGTCATCAAGTAACAAAACAACTAAGCCGACAATCCCGATTGGGGAGCGTCCCTGCTCCACGCTACTTGGTTAACCAAGACCTTACGTGCAACTTCCATTATTGGCAGTAAACTTAGGTTTTTAGAGACTGCCATTGCAACACATTATGAAAAATAAGCTGATATTATTAATAATAGTTCTGACTTCAAATTTAATTGAAGCACAGTTTATAAAAGAAAAATCAATAAATGCTCAAATTGGATACGGAATTAGTGTGCCATATAACAGCGTTGACGAAATAGCCGATGATGGTTTTTTTGCTCAAGGAGAATTGGTGTTAAAAGCTGCTTCCTGGTTTGAATTCAGACCTTATGCAGGGTTTATTTTGACAAGCTCAAATGGGAAAGACTTAAATGATAATCCCACTAATGAGAAAGCTGAATCAAAAGCCTTTTTATTAGGTGGAAAAATAAGAGTTAGAGCACCAATACCTTGGGTTGCACCATATATTGAAACAGGAATAGGAGCTTCAATCGGAAAATTTGAAACTTTTACAGCTTTCGATAATATTGATAAAAGTGGAATAATTTACCACATACCTTTCTCTCTCGGATTAGAATTAGGACGAAATAATAATGTTGACCTGGGCTTGACTTATTTCTTTCAGCCGTCTGTTGAACAATTCGTTGGAGCATTTGCGATTGGATTAACATTTCCGTTGAATGATAAATAACGTATGACACACCGAATATAAAAAATTGCTATTTTTAGCTAAACCAGCTTTCCATTTACCAACCTTTGGCAACAATTAAAAAACATAGAAACGAAAAATTCGACAAATGGAAAAAATTTGGGCAATAGCAATATCGCTTTTTTTAATAATCACTTTTCTTTTTTGGAGGCTTACCAGTGGTCATTTCAAAAAAGAATATGTAACAAAGATTTGGAACCAATGGGGAACGAGACTTTTTTATTGGCAAGGTGTTATATATACCGGTACCGGAATTACAATTCTAATAATGTTTTCTTTTAAAATGGGCAAATGTTTTGACTTTTTAGAAGTCTAACAAACAAGAACAAAATATTTTAAAAACATATCATTGCGGCGGATCGGGTTGGAAATGGTCTATTACAGATTAGCAAATGATAATTTCAATTTAAGAGGCTGTAAACTGAACTCTGTCTGAATAAAAAAACCTTTCTTTTTCTTAATAACTCTGTTGTCTACTTTTCTGGGATCATTTTCGTCTTCTAAGACGTTTATTTGTCTTAATCCAGGCTTACAAAGCCATTTTAATTGTATTTCACCCGACAGATTCCTTAAACCTTAATTTCTGCCTTTATCCTGATCCCCAAGTTTAAAAAGCTTATTTTAGTCCATAATTGGCAGCAAACTTAGGTTTTTAGACCGACTGCCATTGTCCAGCATTGCTATTTACTGATACAAAGAAAAAATCAGGAAAAAATCTTTCTTTGTAGGAGTAAAATTAAATCCTTAATTATGAAAACAAAATTAAAACCAATTCTTACAACCTTCACGTTGTTCATTCTCTTAGCTTCTTGTGCTTTAAGACCAATTCCTTCGGAACATAATTTAATCAAGATCGAAAAAGCAGAGGTTTCAACTTCTGATCTTGGATACGGTAAAATATTAATTTATAATGATGCTAATATTTTACATACTTCTGACAATACTTCTAGATTAAACATTAAAATCGACAATAAAAACCTGGGACAATTGCGTGCTAAAGATTTCGCGATTATCAATTTAGAAAATGGTAGTCACATTTTTAATATTAGACATATAGATGTTGTAAATATGAGAAGTGAACATGAAATAAATGTGACGGATTCAACAAAAGTCATTAGGATTAAACCGACTATCACTTCTAATAAACTTGAAATTGTAAATCAATTACCGGACAACTGGGATAAATATCGATACATGAACCCGAATTATTAAAATTCTACCAGGCTACGCAGCACAAGATTGGTTAACTAGTAGATAGTTGCTATTCCAGCGAAAAGTGATATTTTAGATATCAGGTAACAAACAGACCGTTGGCAACAAGTGTGACGCAACCTTGCGTATGAACAAAACATCGTCATTAAAAACGATAGATATGGGAAAATGGAAATATTTGATATTTGCTTTATGTGCGATTAACATATTTGCTTTTATCGCCTGTGAGGATAGTAACAATGATTTAAATCCTGATTTTGAACATTTAAAAGGTACATGGATCGACGAAGAAAGTTTTGCAATGCAATTTGTTGACTTTTATTCTGAGAATCAAGCCAATTTTGGAATGTATAGCAGAAATTTTGAGAAATATGATTCATTTCAATATAGGATTACAGAATCAAATCAGATTGTTATTGATTTTATTGGTGATAATGAATCTATAGAGACTTTTCATAATTTGATAAAAATAGGCAACGACACTATCGAAATTAGTGATTTGACTTCTATTCCCGAGAATCCTAATAAGGTTTACATAAGGCGGGAAATAATTACAGAAAAACAAAATGACACCATAATAATCGGACATAATCAGATATATTATGACCCTGAATATGACTTTAAATTAGAGATGGATTCAGTTCTTACAGATTCAAGATGTCCTTCTGGAACAGACTGTGTATGGGAAGGAAATGCTGAAGTGCGGTTTGATTTAATAATTGGAGGAAACTATCAACATGACATTGTTTTAAATACTAACCAGGAATTTCTAACCGACACTTTGATTGATAAATTAAGGTACAGATTAGTTGGATTAGTTCCATATCCCAATATCAACCAATCCATTGACATCAAAGATTATAAGGCTAAAATTTTAATTGAAGAACAATAACCCCAGTCCCTTGCATAAAAACATGAAAAACATGAAAAAAATAATATTTACGCTTTTACTTCTTTTAACATTTGGGCTTCAAATTAATGCTCAGACATTTGATGTTAGCTTCAAACAAGATTTGCTAAAAGAGAGCTTTTCAGGAAATATACTTTTGTATTTATCAAAGGAAAATAAAACCCCGAAAGATGTTTTTGTGGGTTTAGAATTAATTCCTGTTTATAGAATTGTGGTGAACAATTTAAAAGCAAACGAAGTGGCAACATTCAATGATAGCGCCATTTCTTACCCCGTAGAACTTTCAAATATAGAAAGAGGATCCTATTACATTCAAGTGGTGTTTGATAGAAATATGGGTGATTCCAAAATAGGAGCAAGTTCGGGAAACCTATTTTCAGAACCCATTAGAGTAAACTTAACAAAGAACTTCGATGAGGTTTTTAGAATTGAGGCGGAAAAAATAGTAGCCCCAATTTCATTTAAAGAAACAGAGTTTCTGAAAGAATTAAGTGTGAAATCTGAGTTACTAAGCAATTTCCATAATAAAGATATTTTTGTAAATGCCGCCGTAGTTTTACCTGAAGGATATCATGAAAACCCCAATCTTCAATATCCGGTTATATATTCCATTTTTGGATTTGGCGCAAATTATAAATTACATGCAGGCAAGGGTAAAAATAAATTCACAAATCTTGGAGATCAACCTGTTATTGTTGTTTATCTTGATGGGAATTGCCCTGAAGGACATTCCACCTATGCTAATAGTGATATAAATGGTCCCTGGGGTGATGCGCTGGTCGAGGAGTTTATTCCGGCATTTAATAAAAAGTATAGAACTAATAAGGCCAACTTTTTATTTGGACATAGTAGTGGAGGGTGGTCCAGTTTATGGTTACAAATAAATTATCCTAAAGTATTTTCCGGGGCTTGGTCCAGTGCTCCAGACCAGGTTGATTTTAGAAACTATCAGAATAAAAATATATATGAAACTAAAAATATGTTTTATGATGATAAAGGCAATTTACTGGCAGATGTCACCATAGCAGGCAGATTTCCGGTAGTAAGTGCAAAGGATTTTTACAGGACTGAAAATGTAATATATAGAGGGTCTCAATTACATTCATTTGATGCTGTTTTTGGAGGCTATGATGAAAACGGAAAGAGGATTAGATTGGTTAACCTTCCCGATGGAGAAATAAACCAGGATGCACTTCCACTTTGGAAAAGATATGACCTATCCATTAAATTAAGGGAAAACTGGAATGCTTTGAAGGACGACCTTGACAATAAAATAAGAATTTCTGTTGGTACAAGTGATAATTTCTATTTAAACCATTCCGTGGCATTATTGGAAAGCGAAATGAAAAAACTAAATGCTGAAATTGAGTTTCAATATTATCCTGGGGATCATTTTACTGTATTTACCGACGAGTATCAAAAGGAGGGTGTTTTATTTTTGGAGAAATGCTATAATCGTTGGTTAAAGGAAAAGAAATAAAGCAAGCTGACACGGTATAAAATGAATTGCTGCTGCAAGCCTGCTTATGAAAATCCTCCTGAATCTTCTATTCGGTTTGTATTTGCGAATTTAGATGCTTAAAACGTGTGACTAATTTTATACAAAAGCTTTGGCAGCAGGGCAATGCTAGTGTTACGTCTGATTAAACTAAAAGAAAATAATAATAAACATGACAATGGGAATTAAAAAGGAGTTGTCATCTCAGCAACTTGAAAAACTGATTAGCGAATTAAAAACCCGCTTTGAGAATAACATGAATCGACATGCCGATATTTTGTGGCCTCAAGTTCAGGAAAAGTTGGAAGCTAATACCCAAAAATTGTGGTCGCTTAATGAAATGGAAAAAACCGGGGGTGAACCGGATGTTGTTGATTATGATAAAAAGACAAATGAATACATTTTTTATGATTGTTCAGCAGAAAGTCCTAAAGGTCGCAGAAGCCTTTGTTATGACCGGGAAGGGCTAGAGTCAAGGAAAGAGCATAGGCCTAAAAACAACGCTGTTGATATGGCTATTGCGATGGGTATTGAACTTTTGACAGAAGAACAATATAGGGAGTTGCAGAAATTTGGGAATTTCGATGCCAAAACGTCCAGCTGGTTACAAACACCCTCTGATATTCGGAAACTTGGAGGCGCCATTTTTGCTGATTTCCGCTATAACCATGTCTTTGTATATCACAATGGTGCACAATCTTACTACGCAGCCAGGGCTTTCCGTGGCTCATTAAAAATTTGATTTTAAGCAGATTGTTGATAGCTGTGTAGAATTAAAATACAAAAGCCCGACTGCCAACATGCGTCATCAAAAATTTGCGCGTATTCCAGTGAAAAGTGATATTTAGGCCAACAAGAAACCGGCACTACTTCACGCTACTTCCGTTAAGCTTCATTTTATTTAGTACACCTGAAATCAAGAGGCTAAAGTTAATTTTATCTGATATTATAAAAACAGCAATCGGGAAACAGAAAACGGTATTACTTTTATAGTTAAATAGTAAATATTAAATGGAAATATTAGAATTCATAGGTGCTTTAGAAATTGAATTGGACAGAAAATCTAATCCAAAAATCGCTTTAGGGCAAAAGGCATATATGAGAAATCAATTTGAATTTTTTGGGCTAAAGACAAATGATAGGAGAGAAATTCAAAAGCCTTTTTTCATCAAACAATGCCTTCCAAAGAAAAGTGAATTAGGTACTATAATAAAAACGCTTTGGGAAAAACCTCAAAGGGATTTTTATCATTTTTCTCAAGAACTGGCTTATAAATATGTAAATCAATTAGAGAAAAAAGACATCAAATTATATGAATATATGGTAACACATAAATCCTGGTGGGACACTGTTGATTTTATTGCCAATAAATTGATGGGAGCGTATTTTAAAGCTTACCCTGAACAAAAATTTAAATATGTAGAAAAATGGCTTAAGTCAAATAATATTTGGTTGCAAAGGTCGGCATTGTTATTTCAATTAAAATACAAGGAGGATTTAGATTCGGATTTACTAAGTTCGACTATCAATGCCCTTTTAGGCTCAAAGGAATTTTTTATAAATAAAGCCATTGGTTGGGTTTTAAGAGAATATAGCAGAACCAATCCAGATTGGGTTGTGGAATTTGTAAACAAAACGGAATTAAGTGCTTTGAGTAAAAGAGAAGCAATAAAATTAGTTGGCTAAAACTAAAAGGCACGAGGCTTGAAATTCGCTCCTTATCTTAGTGTGCCGAGCAAGCAATGACGGCAATAAATAGTCATTGTGAACTGTAATTAAGATGGTAGAACCGACCTGCCAGTGTCGACTTATAGGAGAAGGCATTAAACCACCTAAAGGTGCTTTGG
>Ga0314774_1001755_pt1 | contig 13305 bp, 16 predicted proteins | sample MetaGCBIA2018_FD_204515 | JGI IMG/M metagenome (GOLD analysis project Ga0314774, IMG submission 204515) | Cryopeg brine microbial communities from Beaufort Sea near Barrow, Alaska, United States - CBIA 2018 | ecosystem: Environmental > Aquatic > Marine > Coastal | place: USA: Alaska | collected... | reverse complement strand
AGGCTATTTGTCGCTTTAGGCGGCGCTAACAAGAAGGGTTGTGCTGCATTGTCAGGGAGACCGTGATCACTTCCACTGAAAACAGGATGCGGCCAGCGACCACTGACAGGCTTTCTGATAGATATAGACCGACGTTATGTGCCAATTGATGGCTATCGGACGTCAGTCCGACAGGCTGCTAGAGCGTGAAAAGGCCGAGCCAGTAACTGAACTTGAATGTGCAGCGTCAACTATCTTGTCCGGTCGTATTGCCTCAGTAAAAAACCAAACTCGCCGCCAGATTCCCGTCACCTGCCATTGTCCAAGCCTCGGCACTGTAGGTAGGGGGAGGGGCACTCCATTTGGGGCGCCCCTCAGATTCCGGCATCGCACCGCTCTAAACGGTGGCGACCGGTGTTAGCGGTGAGCCAAACGCCCGTGGAAGGCGCAGCGCGGGGGCGGTCAAGAGGAAGCTACTCCTGTCTCTCGCCTGCAGCCAGTCCGCGAGATCGGAAAGCCACCACAACTCACCCAGCGGGATGCCGAGCTTGAACAAACAGTGTTCGTGCAACGGCATAGCTGCCCCCGGGATCGGACCCTGAGGGTGGGGATAGGCCTCGACAGCCGTATTGTCTGCGGCAATCGCCGCGATTCCAGTGTCGGAGATCCACTGAAGAAGCGCCTGATCGCGACCGTCCAATTCCGCACCCGTATGTTTGAGCGTCTCCGGTATCGGCTCGCCGGCCATTTCAACCAGCGCATCGGCGAAGCCAGTATAGAGCAACAAAATATCGCCCTCGCCGACTCGCACACCCTGACGTTCAATTGCGTCTTGCAGCTCCCTGGCGCCAATGAGGCGTCGCTCGCGGCCGTAGGCCGCCACCAGGTTGACCAATACAGCACGTCCCTGCACCGGGGGCGACGCGAGGTTGTCAACTGCCAAGGCGTGGGCACCGTAGGGGCCGGGAGAGCCGTTCTCCTTCCCTGCAGCAAGGTAATTCCGGGGCCCGCGAATCTCAGCGTTGGCCCGGAAGCCGTTGTAGTAAACCGCTTCCTCGACACCGTCACCGTCTGCATCGAACAGGCTGCCTACGTGAGCGAGCGAGTCCCACTGCGTCGAATACTGTGGGTGCAGTATCACCCGATCGTCGCTGACGACATCCGTTTGGCCCTCCCCCAATCTTGCAAACGGAAAGTTGATGTACGGATCGCCATCCTTATACGTCGCATCCAGCTGCGGTGGGCCGCGCCGGACATTGAGAACATTACCACCCGGCAGGTCGAGCGGCATGCTGAGACAGAAACGCAGCCCCTCCTGAACCTCCGCGATACCCTGTCTGACCTTTTCGGGGGTGATCAGATTGAGGCGCCCAAGCTGGTCATCCTCGCCATACTCGCCCCAGTTCGACCCCGGTGGGCGACGCATCCAACGCTTTGCCATGTTTCCTCCTTCGTACCGTGTAGATAAGTAATGTGGTGGCTCAGAAAAGTGACCAAAGCGTATCCGCATCCTGGAGCTCTTCTGGCTGGGCCTCTCGGATGATACGGCCGGACTTCATGAGGTAAGCCCGATCCGAAATCCGGAGTGCCGCACCGACGTTCTGCTCGACCATCAGCACCGAAAGCCCAATTTCGTTCCGCAGCCGGACCACAAGCTCCATGACCTCCCGGATCAGTGTCGGCGCGAGTCCGGTTGAGGGCTCATCGAGCATGAGCAGTTTCGGAGCGGTCAACAAGGCTCTGCCAATGCTCAGCATCTGTTGCTGCCCCCCCCGACAGGTCACCCGCATGGGAGCGCCAGCGTGCCTTGAGCAACGGCAGGTACTCGAATACCTGCTCGAGATCGCCCTCGTGATCGGACCCGCGGTCAGCACCGCGCGCCCAGATCCCCATGTTCAGGTTCTCCGCCACCGTCAAGCGGGGGAAGACGCCGTGCTCCTGTGGAACGAACGCGATACCACTGTGCGTGAGGCGCTTCGGTGATTCGCCAAGCACCTCTTCGTCGCCAAACTGAACCGACCCGCTGACGTCATCGATGAGACCGAAAATCGCTTTGAGGAGCGTCGATTTACCCGCCCCGTTATGACCAAAAAGCGCGACCACTTCGCCTTGGTCTACCGAACATGACACGTCGTCGAGAACGTGCACCCCTGGATAACCGCCGGATACGCTAGTCACCTGCAACATTGCCATTGCACCCTCCATCTCTCGCTTATCGTCAAACACCGAAATAGCGCTCGCTTAGCTCTGGGTCTGAGAAGATCTCTTCCGCCGTACCGGAGGCCACAATGTTCCCGCGGTCCAGGAACACGATGGAATCCGATACCTCCCTGACGATGTCCAGGTTGTGCTCGATCAAGAGAACGGTCTGGCCGTTGGCCTTGAACTCTCGCATAAGCTCATGAAAGAGCGTCCTCGAGGGCCCATCCAGCCCGGAGGCTGGTTCGTCGAGCAGAAGACACCGCGCGCCCGAGGCCATCGCCCGGGCGATGCTCAGAAACTTTTTCTCCGCATACGACAACTCGCTCGCCTTGACATCGCGCACCTCCCAGAGGCCGACGCGGGTAAGGACCTCTTTGGTCCTTACCCGCTCGAGTCGCGCGCGGGCACGGCCGCGTAGCATACGCTCCAGTGACACCAAGACGTTCTCGAAGACGGTCATGTCCAGGAACAGCCTCAGGTTCTGGAACGTCCGCACGAGGCCCCGCTCCTTGAGGTCCTGAGGCGAACTACCCGTAACGTCCTTACCGGCATAACGCACCCTGCCACTGTCCGGGCTCACAAAACCGGTAATCAGGTTGAATATGGTTGTTTTGCCCGCCCCGTTGGGGCCCACCAGAGAGGACACGTGACCCTCCTCCAGTTTGAGCGTCAGGCTGGTGATCACCTGGTTACCACCGAACGCCTTGTTCAACCCGTCCAACTCGAGAAGATTGCTGCTCATTGGCTTGATCCTCCTACACCTAGCGTCGCGGCGAGTTTGCCCGTGCCCTTACGCAATAGCCTGCCGGCCGAATACAAGCCATCCGGCATGAAGAGCATCAGCATCACGATCACCGAGCCGTAGATCACCTGTTGAAGCGGACCGAGGATGCTGTTGGGAACCTCGAGAAAATTGAGAAGCGCCGGAAACACGGTAATGAAGATCGCGCCGAGCGCCGGTCCAATCAGCGTGCCCGCACCGCCGATGATGACCATCGCGAGCAGCAGCACCGAATAATCGAGTGTGAAACTCTCCGGGTTAATGTAGCTCACGTAGAATGCGTACAGCACCCCTGCAAGCCCGGCCAATCCGCCCGCAATGCTCGTTGCCACAAGGCGTAGCCTGATCGGGCGCTTACCGAGCGCAATCGCCGCAGTTTCATCGTCTCGAAGCGCCTTTAGCGCCCGGCCGAACGGTGAGCGCAGCAATAGGTTCAGCCCCAGAATGCAGAGCACCGCGCAGCCCGCCGACAGCGCAAGATAGGCCCGCGGGTCAATCAACATGACACCGAAGAATGTGGCGGGCGGGATGCCAGCCAGTCCGCCCATACCGCCGGTACCCGATTGCCATGTAATGAAAACCGTCGTGGCGACCATCTGATATCCAACCGCCGCAACGACGAAGTACTCCTCCCGGACCCGGAGCACGGGCACGGTCAACAGGAAGGCGACCGCGGCGGTGGCCGGCATGGCCACCGCCGCCACAACGATGAACTCCGCCGAAACGTGAATCGCATACTGCGCGCCGACGTAGGCCCCGACGCCATAAAACACGGCGTGCATGACTGAAAAGATTCCGGCGTACCCCACCATGATGTTCAATGACCACGCGAGGATCATCGAGATGCTCAGCATGGTGGCGATGTTCTCTATATACGAGATCATGGCTCTATCCTTCTTCTACTGCGCCCAGGGGCGCCAGTGCCTGACTGATGGTTCATGCCCGCCGCACCTTGTCGCCCACCAGACCGGCGGGGCGCAGCAAGAGGAACAGCAGCAGCACGCCGAAACTGATCGCCGGTTTCCAGCTCGACGACAAATGCCAGATACCGACGTTCTCGGAGATCCCGAGGATGAAACCTCCAAGTGCGGCGCCGGCCACACTCCCAATGCCTCCGATAATCGTCGACGCAATGGCAACCAGCGTAATCATAGTCGCCGTGCCGGGCGTAATGCCACCGATGTAGGTCCCCATTATTGCGGCTGGGACCACAAAGAGAGACCCGATAAAAAAGGCGGAGGAAGCGTATCGTCGGCTATTGAAACCATAGACTTCCACCAACTCGTTGCTGTCATGCATGGCTTTTAGGAAGGTCCCGAGCCGTGTACGGTTGATCACCACGATGAGTCCCGCGGTAAGCGCGAGGGCGACCACGATCTGAAGAATGGCGGCGGTGGAGACAATGATCGAGGGTCCAAACTCAATTCCCTGGCTAAGTGGCGAATCGATGCTGTAGAACTTGTTGCCGAAAATCAGCGTTAACCCGTTCGTCACCACGATCAGGATCCCGAACGACGCTGCAAAAAGGGTCAAAAAGGAGGCCTTCGTCCGCCGCATCGGCCGATAAATAAAAGCGTCCACAGCCACGCCGAAGCCAGTAGCAAGCGCGCACGAGACGATCACGCCAATCGCCGGATTCAGGCCGGCCATCACGACCACCGCATAATAGCCGTACGCCGCGATGGCATACGTCGCGCCGTGAGCGAAATGGAAGGTGCGCGTTGTTGAGTAGATGATCGAAAACCCTACTGCAACAAGCGCATAACCCGCGCCCACCACTAGTCCTTGCAATAACAATTGAAAAAACATAATGCCCGCCCATGCGTCCTCGTTGCTGCGCCCACAGCATTCACTGCGGGGCCCTATTCTGAGTTGCTTCCCGAGTGGTGACTAGGGATTCACGACAGTCTGCGGGATGGCCTTTCCGTCCTCAATCATGTTGATCGCAATCGGAATCGTCACAGTACCGTCATCGTTGAACGTCATTTCCCCGCCAATAATGTCAAACCCAAGGCCACTGTGAAGAGTATCAAGCAGGTTTTCGCCCGTTACATCCCTGCTCTGCTTCTCCAGTCGATCAATCAGTTCGGCATAGATGAAGACGGCGTTCGCGTAGTTGGCGACGAAGAAGTTCGGATCATCGCTATTGTCCTCCAGGTAGCGCTTACGGAACTCCTTGCTCAGGTCATTGACATCCAGAGCGAGTTGCTGGTTGTCGAATATGGCGCCCTGGGCCTCCTTCAGCGCCAGCGTTGTCGGGATCCCGAATCCGGAATAGCTCAGGATCTGGGCATCCACCCCGCCATCGCGCAACTGTTTGACCATGACGTTCTGCTGCTGGCCGTAAGATGCGACGAAGACAGCATCCGGTTTCGCGGCGCGGATCTTTGCGACCTCGGCCTGGAAACTCGACGTGTCCGGATTGACCGAAAGATCCGAGACCACCTCGCAGGAGAGATCGCCGCACACGGTGTTGACCGCATCTCTGACGCTGTTGCCGAAGGGATCGTTGACGTGAATCACGGCAAGGCGCTCAAGGTTGTGTTTCTTCACCACATAGGGCAAGAGCGCCTTGGTCTCCTGATCGGCAAGAGGAATGACATTGAGGAAGTAATCGCCGATCGCCAGCTCGGGGCTGACCCCGCCGCCGTTCACCATGATGACGTGGAAGCGATTGCCGATCGGCGCAATGGCCTTGCTCACGCCGCTAAAGGCGGTCAGAACGTACGGCACCTCGTCGACATGCACCAGCTTGTTCATGCCGACCACGGCGTGTTGCGGCAGCGCCTGGCTGTCAACGTAGTTCGCCTCGATGGGGTGATCGAGTTCGCCGGATTTGTTCACCATCTTAACCGCCAGATCCACACCCTTGGAGAACACGTCTCCGTAGGTGGCGTTCGGCCCGGTCAGCGGGAAGAGCACGCCGAACTGATACGAGTCAGCGGCTCGAACAGACTGAAACATCGTGAGCCCCATGGCGAGCATCAGAGGCGCAAGAAGGTACTTGCTGAGCATTTTGGTCTGCCGATGTTTTATAATCATGTCAAATCTCACTCCTTCAGAAGAATGCTGCGTGTTTTTTTTGCAGCGAAGCTCCCTCTGCGCCGGCAACTGGCACAGAGGCGAAAATCATCGTTTTGAGAGGCCGAGCAATTCGCGCGCCTCGTCTGGCGTCGCTACGTTGCCTCCCATTCGCTTGATAATGGAAACCGCGTTCTCCACAAGCTCGGCATTGCCCGCGGTGAGTTTGCCCCGGGATATGTAGATGTTGTCTTCCATGCCGACCCTGACGTGGCCACCAAGTAGATAGGATTGGGCGACGATGGGGAACTCCATGCGCCCGATTCCGAAAGCGGTCCATCGAGCGTTTTCCGGGAGAATGCTGCGCGCATAGAACAGCGTCTCGGGTGTCGCCGAGAAGCCATACTTGGCGCCAAGCACGATCTGGACAAGCGGTGGGCCGTCGAGGACGCCTTCCTTGAGCAGGTCGTGCGCGAGGTGGATGTCGCCGCTGTCGAAACACTCGAGTTCCGGCATCACGCCGGCGTCCCGAATCATTTCCGCCATGATTCGAACGTTTCGCGGTGTATTGATCACCACGGAGTCGCCCGAGAACATCGTGTTCAGGTCGAGGCTGCAGATATCCGGCTTGATCTGCACGATATGCTCCACGCGTTCTTGTGGTGGCAACAGTGTCGTGCCGCTCGCGGCCAACTTGGGGTCATCCTTGTCCGGAACAAAGCGCCCGCCTGGACCGGTAGTGAGGTTGATGATGATCCCGGAGCCCTTTTGCCTCAGCAGATCCACAACCTGACGGTAGAGATCCACGCGCATGCTCGGCGCACCGGTCTCCGGATCGCGCACGTGAATATGCGCAATGGCCGCACCAGCCGCCTCTGCCTCGATAATCTCGGAGACGATGTCCTGCGGGGTGATCGGCAGTTTCGGGTGCTGGTCGGGGCGCGTGATGTTCCCGGTGACCGCGACCGAAAGAATCGTTTTTTCTTGCAAAATAGGTCCTCCACTTAGGCTAAATTGGTGAATGGGAGAGAGCGGACGTCAGTCCCCCGTCCACTAGGTCAGGCACGACCGACTGTCAGGCCTCCGCAGACATACAACGCCTGCCCGTTTACAAAACCTGAACGCTCATCAAGGAAGAAGCTCACCGCGTTTGCGATATCGTCCGGCGTGCCAATGCGGCCGGCGGGTATCGCGTCGATAATCGCGCGGGTTTTCGGCGCGTCGGGCGGGTTATTCCGGTAAAAGGCGGTCGTCTCTATGGTCCCTGGCGCAACGGCATTGGCGGTGATTCCGAAGCCGGCAAGTTCCAGGGCCCACGTCTTCGCCATCGAAATCAACGCGGCCTTGCTTCCGCCGTAGAAGGTGCGCAATTCCTTGCCGAGCGCCGTGCGGCTGGCGATATTCACAATGCGCCCGAACCCCGCATCCCTCATTCCCGGCATGAGTGCCTGGGCGCACTGTGCGGCAGTGCGAACGTTCAGCGCCATGACAGTGTCGAAATCATCCAGCGACAGTTCTTCGAGAGAAGCGGGCTTCACGACACCGACGTTGTTGACCAGTCGCGTAATCGCTCGTTTGCGCAGTATCTCGGCAAGCACAGCCCGGGTCGCGTCCGCATCGGAGAGATCGACTTCGTGGTACTCCCCGATATCCCTGTCCTCGGGGGGAGTCTGGTCGAGGATGATCGGGTGGTAGCCGTCAAGGCGAGCACGGCGGGCGATCGCCCAACCGATATTGAGGGAGCCCCCCGTGATGAGAATGTGCTGTTTCAAACCTTCTCCTCCTCGCGATTCTCGCGTGAACCCGCTTGGCGGGTCTCTTTGTATCGTGATCATATTGTTATCATACTGGAATCACGCGAGTCAACATGTTTGATCATTCTAATATTTAATGTTTGATCATTCTGAACACTGGACATGATCATATAGTTTCACTATAATAAACTCGGTGACAATCAGGTCGACGGATTGCCCGCATCAAAGGCGGGCCGAGGAGACAATAGACCGTGAGGACAGGAAAGAGGACATCCAGCGAAATGGGGTATGAAACAACGCACGCGCGCGTCTATCACCTGTTAAGACAACGGTTGATGAGAGGCGACTACCTCCCGGGGAAATCCCTCAGTATTCGCTTTGTAAGCGAGCAGTTTGGTGTGAGCGCGACCCCGGCCCGCGAGGCACTCAAGCGCTTGGAGTCCCAGTACGCACTCACCAAGGGCCCCGGTCGGACCATGATCGTCCCCCAGCTGTCGCTTGGCGAACTGAAGGACGTGCGCGACATCCGGATCAGCCTGGAAGGCTTATTGGCAGCGAAAGCGGCGGAGCGGGCAACGCTCGAGGAGATCGACGAAATCACCAACATCTGTAGCCAGATGGAGACTGCGATCAATGAACGCCACCTCGATGAATATTTTCGCCTGAACGTGGATTTTCATCGGGCCGTCTACATCGCGAGCAAGACGGACGTGGCCGTCGACTTCGTCTATAGCCTCTGGCTGCGCGCAGGGCCCTACATGCGGCTCCCCATCGCCGCCGAATCGGAGTCCGACTTCAGCGAGGGGAGACGATTCCCGATGGAGTGCCACTGGGCATGCGCGGACGCGCTTCGTCGTTGTGACCCAGAAAGCGCGCGCAAGGCCATCGAGGCCGACATCCGGATCGCGGGCGAGCGAATCATGGAGCACTTGGCCGAACAAAGCCGCACGCAACTCGATCGCGTCATACCGCAGATTCACCGCCGTAGACCCCACGACGCGATGAAAGTACGCCGCTCAACAATATCAGCCGAACACCCTATACCGGAGAGATAAGTATGAAACTCGAATTTGCGGGAAAGACCGTCGCCATAGTAGGCGCGTGCGGCGGGATCGGGAGCGCCGTCGCCGAGGAATTCCTGCGCTCTGATTCCGAGCACGTCATTCTGCTCGACAACAACGAGACTGAGCTGAATAAGTTATCCGCGCAGTTGGAGGTGCACTACCCGGGGCGAGTTACCGGGGTTACGGTGGATCTGCGTAAATCGGACTCGATTGGACACGCCGTCCACCAGATAAGCGATCGGTTCGAGCGCATTGACGTCTTGGTTAACAGCGCGGGCGTGAATAACCGGCGGCCGGCGCTCGACATCACCGAAAGCGACTGGGACATGGTGCTCGACATAAACCTGAGGGGTCTGTTCTTCTTCACCCAGGGCATCGCGCCGAGGATGATCGAGCATGGCGCCGGCAGCATCGTCAACATCGCGAGCGTTTCCAGCCTGCGGGGGCACTCTAACCTTGCGCCCTACGCCGCGAGCAAGGGCGGAATTGCGCAGCTGACCAAGGTGCTGGCAAATGAATGGGCTCCATCGGGAGTCCGCGTGAACTCCGTAGCACCGGGCTATGTGCGGACAAAACTCACGCAGGAGTACCTGGCGGACCCCACGGTCAAGGAGTCGATAGTCAAGAAGATTCCCATGGGCCGCGTGGGTGCGCCCGATGAGATTGCCGCAGCCGTCGTTTTCCTAGCTTCCGAAGTGGCCTCCTACATCACCGGGAGCATGATCGTCGTTGATGGCGGGCGGACCATTGACTGAGGTAACCCGCCGTTCAGCGGTCACTCTTTGGCCGTCCGGAGCACCATTATGAGAGTGGACTCCAGGGTCGCCCGCGATCCGAGGTAATGAAAATTAACCGCGATGGCCGGCATTGCGTTTAGCTGAGAAACCGGCACACTAAAATGGCGCGGCAAGGTGCACTCGCCCCGTTCAGTCAATCGTCCACGGCAAGGGCAACGGCGTCGTACTGACGTTCGCTGACGCCATGACAAATGTCCTTGTCACCGGCACCACGGGGAGCGGGAAGACATCTGGCGTGATGCTGCCAGCTTTACGGCGCCTGATCGAGACGGGCTGCTCGGGCATCGTGCTGACGGCGAAAGAGGCCCACGCCGGCATCGCGGAGGAATACCCCGACCGCATCGTGGTGATTGGGGCAAGCGATGACGCCGAGCCAGTAAACCTCATTGGCGATCTGGCCACCGAGACGCAGCGCGCCCGGCTCGATACCCTCCGTGGAGACCTCCGCATTCGGGAGGATAGCTACTGGGGATCAAGGGCCATCGAGTACGCACTGTCCGCCTCCCATCAACTACGGCAAGCCGGCGGCCGCTACGCCCTGTGCACTATGTGCGTCGGGGTAAGCCAGGGTATCGCCACACTGATCGAACGGGTCTAAGCAAAACAGAGGACGCAGCATGGCATTTTTTTCTTATCGCGGACGAGCAATCAGCTACCGCCTGCTGGGAGACGCGGATCGTCCCCTGCTGGTGCTGGCTCACCCCCTTGGCATGACGCAAGGCGTCTGGGACGACCTGATCCCCGGACTGCTGGACGACTTCCGTCTCCTTACCTGGGATCTGGCCGGCCACGGCGCCAGCCAAGCCTGCGACGCCGGGCAGTCGGCAGTGGCACCGGCAGACCTGGCCAATGAGATCATCGCCCTGAGCGACTTGGCCCACACCGAGCGGTTCCATTTCGTCGGCACCTCGATCGGCGGAGCCGTCGGCCAACAATTGCTTGTCGAGCATCCCTCACGGCTGCGATCCCTCACCCTGACCAACACCGGCGCCCTGATCGGCTCTCCGGAGGCTTGGCAGGAACGGGCGCGGCGGGTACGCCACGAAGGACTAGCGGCCATGGCGGCAGAAATTGTGGCGCGCTGGTTCAGTCCCGCCGCCCTTGAGCACAACCCGGCGCTATCCGCAGGCTGGCAGGTGCAGTTGGGGCGCAGCGACAACCACAGCTATGCCCTGTTCTGCGAAATGCTGGGGAAGACGGACTTTCGTGGCCGGCTGCCGAAACGGCCGGCCCATGTGACCCTAGTGGGCGGCAGCGCGGACCCGGCGATACCGCCCGCCACATTGAACGCCCTGGCCGGGGAATTAGGCGGACTGCCGGTGAAGATCCTCGACGGCGCCGGCCATGTACCCTCGATAGAGCAGCCCGGGGTCTTTCTGAACCTGATCCGCGCTGCGGCCGGCCGCTGACCGGGTTGAGGCGCCGGAGCCGTCCGATTTGGCAGCCAACTGATGGCGGAGCACTTCCCCTTCGCGTCACAGCACCATCTCGGCCAATTGCTTAATATCAATGGGTTGCACGAGGTTCGCCCCTCTTTTTGCAAAATCTGGGTTAGTTATAAATTAAATTCTTGAATTCATGATGCAAGCTTGGTCTGCGGCTTTCCAGCGGCCCCTGTGGGGCCCGCTAAGGCACCGGGCCGGTCCAAAACCGCAGGAGGAGTCTATGCAGTGGCTGGAAGCAAACGGCGTCGCCCTACGCTACGAATACCGCCGTGGCCCGGGGCCGTGCCGGGTGCTGATCCATGAAATGAGCGGTGCCTTGGAAAGCTGGGATGCGGTCTGCCGCCAGCTCCGCGGCAGCCTGCCATACCTGCGCTACGATACCCGGGGCGCCGGACTTTCGGAGAAGATCGTTGGCGAGACCGATATCGACACCCAGGTGGAAGATCTGACGGCTCTGCTGGACGGCCTGGGCATCGACGGGCCAGTGGCCCTGGCCGGCGTGGCCGTAGGGGCGGCCATCGCCATCCACTTCGCCGCACGGCAACCGCGACGGGTCAGCCACCTGATGGCGATGGCCCCCGCCTGCGGCGTGGCGGCGGAAAATCGGAGCAAGGCGCTGGCCGCCTGCGAGCAGATGCGCCGGTTCGGTGTAAGGGACCACGTTGCGTCGCTGCTGGAGCGGGGCTGGCCGCCGGCTCTGCGGACGGATTCCGCCCGATTCCGAGAGTTTCAGCTACGCTGGCGCACCTGCGACCCCCAGAGTTTTGCCGCTATCTTCCGCATGCTGGCCACCCTGGACCTGGAATCCGACCTGCGACAACTGCCGCCCCGCAGTATACTTGTGGCGGGCCGGCACGACCAATTGCGCCCGCCGGCGGAAATCGAGCGCCTGGGCGGCTTAGCGCCGCAGGCCGAAACTCTCGAGGTGGAATCGGGGCACTTCATGCCCGTGCAAAACCCTAACTGGGTGGCGGCGCTGCTGACCGGCTTCGTCGACACGAACCAGTCCGCCGCCAGCCTGTACCGGCAGCATCGAGACCTATGCTGAATTCAATCGAGAGACAACTGCCATGCTGTTCCAAGTAGAAATGAACGTAAAACTACCGGCCGACATGCCCGAATCCACGGCCGCGGACATCAAGGCCCGGGAAAAATCCTATTCGCAGGGGTTGCAGCGCCAGGGCAAATGGCGCCATCTGTGGCGCATCAGCGGCAGCTATGCCAATGTCAGCATCTTTGACGTCGCGGATAACACAGAACTGCATGAACTGATCAGCCGCCTGCCTCTGTTTCCCTATATAGACATCCGGGTGACGCCGCTGTGCCACCATCCTTCATCTATCCGCGAAGACGATCGCTAAAAAACGGGGAGCCCTTTGGGGTTCTGGGGATGTTCCGTCCTAAAAAGACATAATCCCCTTCAGTCCCTGGTGCTCCTGGCCTCCAGAGAGGTATTAACTTAGACATCTCCTCCATTTCCGGTAATCGGCCGCATTATTTCATCGATATCAATCAGATTTTGTTCAAAGTCGAAACGGTAAGTCCCATTCAAATTTATGTTGTGCCAAGCCACCGGCGACACCTTTTTTGTAAGCCCCAGCTTTGCTTCATCACCGTGTATTTGGGGATCGCAATACGGCACAGTGATAGATACTCTGTGCTCGCATCGAACAAATACCGGGGCTCAATCCATGACTTGGCTATTTTCTGAAAATGTGTGATTAACGCGCTACGATCCTGTGTGCCACTCCATTTTTGATAGTTCAGGAGGTCAAATATCCTCTGATAAAAGCGATCTTTCTGCTTTTGATCGAGAGATAATCTTCGGATACCAGGGCCGGGCAGTTGCTCTTGGGCGATAAAGCATAAATCCTCTTCGACATCGCCAAAACTTGGACTCAGAACCACGGGCCTTGACTTGAAGTAGCCCTGCAGAGCCACAAAGAAACAGCGATGAGACCGGTTGCGGATAGAGTTAGCGACCTTGGCTTCCCTGTCATTCAGGGCAAAGTAGAATCGACGTTCTTCGAGGGTGAAACTGGGAGGACTGTATAAATCATTGATTTTTGAATCAATGAGAATCTGGATCCTTTCGGTATATGCCATATCTGATGCCTAAAAACTCAGCATCATAACCGGAAGTGACAAATTGAGGTCTAGCAGCCTGTCGGACTTAACCTGACAAATCCGCTGTGAGATAATCGCACGGCCTTAATCACGACGGGATACTGATGATGAGCCGCTTTGTAACCGCAGACCGAG
>Ga0314774_1001754_pt1 | contig 13308 bp, 12 predicted proteins | sample MetaGCBIA2018_FD_204515 | JGI IMG/M metagenome (GOLD analysis project Ga0314774, IMG submission 204515) | Cryopeg brine microbial communities from Beaufort Sea near Barrow, Alaska, United States - CBIA 2018 | ecosystem: Environmental > Aquatic > Marine > Coastal | place: USA: Alaska | collected... | reverse complement strand
ATTTGAAATTTGAACCTTGAATCTTACCTCAGATAAATAAAAATGTTTCCCCTGTTTTTACCTTTTCAGCAAAACTTGCAATTGTATTTTCATTCAGCTCTTTAAGAAAGTGTTTTTTTAATGGCTGAATGGAAAAATGTACAGGACAGGGTTTTTCGTTGCTGCACTTCTTTAAGCCCAAAACACAATCTTCAAAATTATCAAGTCCGTCAATATGTTTGACTATTTCAATAAGATGGAGATTTAAATTTTCCCCGGTCATATAAAACCCTCCTCCCGGTCCTTTTGAAGATGAAATCACATTTCTTCTGGATAAAATTTGCAGCAATTTGGAAAGAAATGGCGAGGGAATTCTTATAGCATCTCCAATTTCCCGGGCGCTTATTTTTTTTGTTTCATCTGTATGAACTGCTAAATACAATACCGCATTTATTGCATATTTACTTGAATTTGACAGCATATTCCTTTTTTTTAGAATTCAAAGCTAATACTAATTTATTTGTAACCAGTTAATTTCATTTAAAAAGATATTTAAATACCTTTTTATCTTTTATTCAAAAACTTTTATTAATTTTGTCGTAAATAATAACAATCGATTTTAAAAAGAACAATCATGAAATTAACGATTAAATTTTTTGCGATTTTAACCCTTCTTATTGCATTTAGTTGCGGGGAAAAGGAAAAAAAAGAAGGTACCCAGGATGCAGTTGAGGAGACAAAACAAGCCGAGCCTGTCTCAACTGTCAAAGCTTCAGAGCGAATTGATTTAACCAATAAAGGGGTTGGACCTGTTAAGTCGCTTACTTTTCCCGCAGAAGTAGATCAAAACCTTGCAACCCAGGGAAAGGTAATTTATAACAAGATGTGTACCGCCTGTCATAAACCAACCAAAAAATACATTGGTCCTGCACCTATAGGTATATTAGAAAGAAGGACACCGGAATGGGTAATGAACATGATCCTTAACCCTGAAGTTATGATAGTTCAGGATCCATTGGCAAAAGACCTTCTTATGGAATTTAACGGAGCGCCTATGGCCAACCAAAACCTTACTGAAGACCAGGCAAGAGCTGTATTGGAATATTTCAGGACATTAAAAGAAGAAAATGAAGGTTAATATTATAATTAACTAAAATATGAGGCTCGTCATATTTTAGTTAATTTTTTAAGATTAGTTTTAAACAATTAAATTTAAAATCTAACTTTTATGAAAACTAACCAAACAAAAATTGCACTTATTTTACTAGCTCCCCTACTTCTGTTTTTTGGATGTAAGCAACAAAATGCTTCCCCCAATGCCAGTAAAGAAACCACAGAAGTTTCTTCTTCAGCCTCTTCCAATAAAGGACAGGCATTTATTGAAGATGAAGGCGCAACACCAAACGCCTTGCGATTAGCAATAAATTCGCCCGATCACACCACACTGGTTGCTGCCGTGCAAGCAGCAGGAGTAGAAAATGCCCTTGTAAATGTAGGTCCGTTAACCGTTTTTGCGCCCACCAATGCTGCTTTTGACAAGATTGACAAAGCAACTCTTGAAGATTTACTCAAACCGGAAAACAAATCAAAACTTGCTTATATCCTTACAAACCACGTTGCCCCCAGCAATTATCCAATTGAGACATTAATTAAAAACGTTGAAAAAGGAAGAAAACTTTATATGGCTTCGGGTGAATACCTGGAAGTTACAAAAGAGGGAGAAGATATTTTTGTTAATGGCACTAAAATAATTGCCTCTGTGAAAGTAAGTAACGGATGGGTCCACATAATTGAAGATGTAATTTTACCAAAAAAACAATAGTAAAAACCAATCAAATGAACAAATTGAATAACATTTTATGCATGGTCATCCTCACCGGCTTATTAGCGAGTTGTGGCGGTGACAAATCCGACAAAAAATCTGGCGCATTGGCAGGAAATGCTGCAGAGCGGGTTTATGTTGCTCCCGGAGAATACGATGAATTCTATGCTTTTTTATCCGGAGGATTTAGTGGTCAACTTTCCGTATATGGACTTCCATCCGGAAGGCTCTTTAAAGTGATCCCGGTATTTTCTCAAAACGCTGAAAATGGTTATGGTTACAACGAAGAAACCAAAGCTATGCTAAATACCTCTTTCGGGTTTGTGCCTTGGGGAGATGCACACCACCCGGACATTTCACAAACAAATGGGGAATTGGACGGCCGATGGGTTTTTATAAACGAAAATAATACGCCCCGAATTGCACGAATTGATTTAACCACTTTTCAAACTGCAGAGATCCTGGAAATCCCAAACAGTGCGGGGAATCACAGTTCGTCTTATGTAACCGAAAATTCTGAATATGTAGTGGCCGGGACACGATTTTCAGTTCCTTCCCCACAAAAAGACATGCCCATAGATGAGATGAAAGGGACTTTTAAAGGACCTCTAACTTTTATATCCATAAATCCGGAATCTGGTAATATGAATATTGAATTTCAACTTATTATGCCCGGTTTTAATTATGACCTATCCCATCCGGGACGAAATAAATCCCATGGTTGGTTTTTCTTCACTTCCTACAACACAGAGGAAGCAAATTCTTTACTGGAAGTAAACGCCTCTCAAAATGACAAGGATTTTATTGCCGCTGTAAACTGGAAAAAAGTGGAAGAATATGTTAAAAATGGCGGAGGAACAAAAATGGCGGTTGAATATGCCCACAATCTTTTGGATGAAAGCACTCATACCGCTAAATCAACTATTTTGAAGGAAATAATTACGGTTAATCCATTAGATGTACCGGGAGCTGTTTATTATTTGCCAACACCAAAATCTCCTCATGGATGTGATGTTGATCCTTCCGGGGAATATATTGTAGCCAGCGGGAAACTGTCAACAGAACTTACCGTACACTCTTTTTCAAAAATGCTTAAAGCTATAGAGGACAAAGATTTCGCAGGGGAATCTTACGGAATTCCTATTATAAATTTCGAAGCCGTTCATGCCGGTTCTGTAAAACAAGCCGGGTTAGGCCCTTTACATACAGAGTTTGACGGTAAAGGAAATGGATATACCTCTTATTTCATCTCTTCAGAAATAGTGAAATGGAAATTGGGAACTTGGGAAGTTTTGGACAGGCAACCTGTATTTTATTCTATTGGCCACTTGATGATCCCGGGCGGAAATTCCAGAAAACCATTTGGAAAATACATGGTAGCTCTTAACAAAATCACAAAAGACCGTTATTTACCAACCGGTCCGGAAGTAACCCAATCTGCACAATTATTTGACATTTCCGGAGATAAAATGGAACTTTTGTTAGACTTCCCAACCATCGGGGAACCTCATTATGCAGCCGGAATACCAGCGGAAATCATAATGAAAAACTCAAAAAAGATTTATACTCTTGCTGAAAACAAACATCCTAGTGCTACTATTTCTGAACAAGAAACAAAAGTGGTGCGCGAGGGTAATGAAGTTCATGTTTATATGACTATGATACGAAGCCATTTTGCTCCAGATAACATTGAAGGTGTAAAAGTTGGCGATAAAGTATTTTTTCACGTAACCAACTTAGAACAGGATTATGACGTGCCACACGGTTTTGCAATGATTGGCGCCAATACCGCAGAACTGTTAATTATGCCGGGGGAAACCAGAACTTCAATCTGGGAACCTAAACGAGAAGGGGTGTGGCCATTCTATTGTACCGATTTCTGTTCTGCACTGCACCAGGAAATGTCAGGTTATATAAGGGTTTCAGCAAAAAATAGTGATACCCCTTTAAAATGGTCTTTGGATTAAATCTAAGTTTAATTGGTTGTTTTATTTAAGGTTTAATCAGCAAAAACGAGTAGTTTCATTTATGGCTACTCGTTTTTTTATCTGAAAAAAAAGAAATTATGAAAAAATCAGGAGTTTTAATGGTTGTTGGATCCTTACTTTTATTGGGATTATTTGTCTATCCGTTATGGAACATTCAATTAGGGGCACCACAATATCCCGACCCCTTGGGAATGGATATTTATATTACCGGAATTGTGGGTCAATCTGAATTTGATATACAAAATATAGATGGGGTAAATCACTATATAGGAATGAAAAAAATCCCGAAACCGGCATCTATGTGGGAGTTTACCGCTTTTCCATTTGTAATAATAGGGATGGTTGCTTTGGGGGTACTAATCGGGTTATTAGGATTTTTTGGAAAAATTAACCACAATTGGTTTTTAGGCTGGTTCATATTAATGATGGTTTTAGGCTTGCTTGGAATGTACGATTTCAATAGTTGGCTGTTGGATTATGGAACCGATTTGAACCCCAATGCGATTCTAAAAATGACCGATGCCGATGGGAATCCGTTAAGTTACAAACCACCGATGCTCGGTACCGCAAAAATTCTTAATTTTACGGCAAGTTCCTACCCCAGATTGGGAGCATATTCAATGTTTGCCGGAATGACACTCACCTTTATTGCCTATTTTGTAGGCAAAAGTGAATTACTTTCAAAAACCAAAAAAGTATAAAATGCGAACTAATAGCCACTTTTTAATAATCCTTATGGTGATATTTTTAATTACAGGCTGCAGTGTCAAACCCGAACCCATTAATTACGGGATTGATGCCTGCTCCTATTGTAATATGACCATTGTGGATAAAACCCATGCTTCACAAGTAGTCACAAAAAAAGGAAAACAATATAAGTATGATGCCATAGAGTGTATGGCAAACGATCTCCTAATAAAAAACAATGAAGCTGATTTGGCAGTGATGCAAGTGTCAAATTACTCCCAACCGGGAGAAATGATAAAAACATCGGAAGCCTATTTCTTTATCAGTAAAGCGATTAAAAGTCCAATGGGAGCAAATTTAACCGCAGTTAGCACAGGAGAAGCTGCAGAAAAAATTATTGCTGAACAAGGTGGAACTAGGATAAGTTGGGAAGAGCTAAAGGAAAAATTTACTGCACAACAAAATAAAAACAGTAACTAATTAGATTTAGCAAAACGATAATTAATGTTAAAAAAAACAATATTCCTTCTGTTTCTTCTTCATTTTTTAAATGGAAATTCGCAGGTTATTGAAGTCTGCGAATCCTGTGGCATAAAAACCATTAAAGCGGCTGTTGAACAGGCTAAGAATGGTGACACAATTGTAGTAAAAAGTGGCACATACAAGGAACATAATATTACTGTTATCAATAAATCCATAAACATCATTGGGGAAGATAACCCGGTTGTGGATGGCGAATTGCAAGGTTCAATTTTTAATATACATGCTAATAATTTTTCTATAGAAGGACTTAACATTATCAATGTTGGCAGCAGTTATATCGAAGAATTTGCAGCGATATTGGTTTCTAACAGCAAAGATTTTGAAATAAAAAATAACCGGTTGGAAAATGCTTATTATGGAATTTTAATTGAAAAATCCTCAGAGGGCAAAATCTCAAACAACATTATTTCCAGTCATGCCGAAGAAGAGGCAAATTCAGGAAATGGGATTCACCTGTGGCATTCAGAAAATATGACCATCAGCAATAACCAAATCACAAAAATGCGGGATGGGATTTATTTTGAATTTGTTAATAATAGCACGGTTTCTAAAAATATCTGCAGGAACAACATTCGCTATGGATTGCATTTTATGTTTTCAAACAATGATGAATACCTGGACAATATTTTTGATAACAATGGAGCCGGGGTTGCTGTAATGTTTTCAAAATATATTAAGATGTACCGCAACCTGTTCAAAAAAAATTGGGGAACCGCTTCTTATGGCCTGTTGCTGAAAGAAATAACCGATGCAGAACTAAAAAACAATATTTTTGAGGACAATACCATTGGAATCAATGCCGATGGCACCACCAGAATGGAATATATTGAAAACGACTTTTTGAACAACGGCTATGCCATTAAAGTACTTGGAGCCTGTTACAACAATACGTTTTCAAACAACAATTTCTTGTACAATTCCTTTGACCTCGCCTATTCCGGACATATCAATGAAAATAAATTTGACGGCAATTATTGGAGCAGCTATACCGGTTACGATTTGGATAAAGATGGAATTGGAGATGTGCCACACCGTCCCGTAAAACTTTTTTCTTATTTGGTAAATAGAACTCCAGGGGCAATTATCCTGTTAAGAAGTATGTTTATAGATATCATTGATTTTTCGGAAAAAGTTTCTCCCATTTTTACACCCGCCGAATTAGTTGACGAACATCCGCAAATGAAAAAAATAATATGGTAAGCATAGAAAATTTACATAAAAAATTCGGCCGGAATGTTGTGCTCGACGGTCTAAACCTCACTATTAAAGACAAAGGCATTGTTGCTGTATTGGGCCCTAATGGTTCCGGGAAAACCACCTTGATCAAAAGTATTTTAGGGATGGTGATTCCAAATTCAGGAACCATTAAATTGGACGGAAAATCGGTAAAAAACAGCTGGAAATATCGCAATGATATCGATTATCTGCCACAAATAGCAAATTTCCCAAACAACCTGACAGTGAATGAGCTTATTAAAATGATCAAGGACATCAGGGCAAAAAAAGCCACCGATGAAACAAGGCTCATTGAACTCTTTAACATGGAGAAATTTTTGAACGAAAAACTTGGAAACCTCTCCGGGGGAATGAAACAAAAAGTGAACCTTTTACTCACCTTTATGTTTGATAGCCCCTTGGTGATCCTGGATGAGCCAACGTCCGGATTGGATCCTATCTCGCATATTCGATTAAAAGAACTCATTAAGGCTGAAAAAGCTAAAGGAAAAACCATTCTTATTACCTCGCACATCATGAATTTTGTTGAAGAAATTGCCGATGAAATTGTTTTTCTGTTGGAAGGAAAAATTTATTTTAAGGGCACGATTTCCGAGTTAAAAGCAAAAACCAATCAACCCGATTTTGAACACGCAATAGCCTCCATTTTAACTGATAATTATGCTTAAAATTTTAAAATACAGTTTTTACGACCTTATGCGCAGCCGTTGGAGCTACGTGTATTTCCTCTTTTACCTTTTATTGGGGGTTGTTTTATTGTTTATGAATAACGATCTTTCCAAAGCTATAATTACTTTTATGAATGTAATTATTATGCTGGTGCCACTTATAGGGACTATTTTTGGGGTAATGTATTATTATGATTCAAAAGAATTTACCGAACTGCTCCTGGCCCAACCAATAAGAAGGTCGCACATCTTTTTGGGACAGTATTTTGGGGTCGCTTTGTCCCTTTCAATGAGTTTGATTTTAGGCCTGGGATTGCCATTCATATTTTATGGCATCTTTAAATCGGCAGCCATCTGGGATTTTGTGCTACTTCTTGTCACAGGATCGTTTTTAACCTTTATTTTTACTGCAATTGCCTTTAATATCGCACTCGCAAATGAAAACAAGATAAAAGGTTTTGGATATGCTATTTTGATATGGCTTTTTATGGCAGTAATTTATGACGGTCTTTTTCTTCTGACTTTGGTTATGTTTAATGACTATCCGTTGGATAAATTCTCGCTAATTGCTTCTATGTTCAATCCAATTGACCTCTCCAGGATTTTAATATTGCTGAAACTGGATATTTCAGCTTTACTTGGTTATACGGGAGCAGTGTTTCAAAAGTTCTTTGGCACTTCACAAGGTTTGATTATTTCAATTTTTGTGTTATCGCTTTGGGTAATTCTTTCTACCTTCAATATTTTCAGAATATCAAAGAAAAAAGATTTTTAGATCTGTTTAAATCTCCTGAAAAACAAGGTTTTTTTATTCAACAACGCCCTAAAACCGATGTTAATTTATTGGCACTCAATCTTTGGCGATTTAAATATTTTGTAAACATTTATTTGTTCATAAATATCTAAAACCCTGTTATACAACATTTTAAGTTATTATGCCTGTAAACTTTTTATTGATTGACGTATTTATTATTGTATAATTTTATTTACATTTATACCATATAATAACGCATAATTTATCAATCAGGTTTACCAAATGAAAACAAAAACAACACCAACTTCCGCAAAAACCTATTCCCAGGACGAAGCTTTTGAGGCTTCAAAAGCCTATTTTAAGGGCGACGAACTCGCTGCCCGCGTATGGATTAACAAATACGCCTTAAAAGATTCCTATGATAATCTTTACGAACGAACCCCCCATGATATGCACCATAGGATCGCCGGGGAAATTGCGAGGATAGAACTTAAATATCCAAATCCCATGTCGGAAAACGAGATTTTGAGCTTATTGGAAAACTTTAAATACATCGTGCCACAAGGAAGCCCAATGGCGGGAATTGGGAACAAATATCAAATTGCCTCCCTTTCCAACTGTTTCGTAATTGGAAATAAAGGGCAAAATGATTCTTATGGCAGCATCATGAAAATAGACCAGGAACAGGTCCAACTAATGAAACGCCGCGGAGGTGTTGGCCACGATTTATCCCATATACGTCCAAAAGGTTCTCCTGTTAAGAATTCAGCCTTGACCTCTACAGGATTGGTTCCTTTTATGGAACGCTATTCCAACTCCACCAGGGAAGTTGCCCAGGATGGACGAAGGGGCGCTTTGATGCTCTCTGTTTCGGTAAATCATCCAGATGCCGAAGATTTTATCGATGCCAAATTAGAACAGGGAAAAGTTACCGGAGCGAATATTTCAGTGAGAATGGACGATGCTTTTATGGAAGCCGTCAAAAATAACACTACATACACTCATAAATTTCCTATCCACAGTGAAAATCCGAAATACACCAAGGAAATTGAAGCGGTTAAATTGTGGAATAAAATTGTTCATAATGCATGGAAATCGGCAGAACCGGGAATTTTATTTTGGGATACAATAATCAGGGAATCGGTGCCGGATAGTTATGCCGATTTGGGATACAATACCGTTTCCACAAATCCGTGTGGTGAAATTCCGCTTTGCCCCTACGATTCCTGTAGATTGCTGGCCATCAATTTATTTTCTTATGTAGATGAACCTTTTACAAAGAATGCCAGCTTCAATTTTGAATTGTTTAAAAAACACATTCCGGTTGCGCAACGCATCATGGATGATATCATCGATTTGGAACTGGAAAAAATAAACGATATCCTGGCAAAAATAGATGCCGATCCTGAAGAAGATGAAATTAAAAGTGTGGAAAGGAACCTCTGGATGAGAATCAAAACCAAAGCAGATGAAGGGCGCAGGACCGGAATTGGCATTACTGCTGAAGGCGATATGCTTGCAGCTTTGGGAATTTCCTACGCCGGGGAAGAAGGAATAAAAACTTCGGTAGAAGTACATAAAACCCTCGCGATAGAAGCGTACAGAGCTTCCGTTCAAATGGCGAAAGAAAGAGGTGCGTTTGCTTTTTATGATTCAGAAAGGGAAAAAAACAATCCTTTTATACTCCGACTTAAAGAAGCAGATGAAAAACTCTATTTCGAAATGCTTGAACACGGAAGAAGAAACATCGCTTTACTGACCATTGCCCCTACCGGCACCACCAGTTTAATGACGCAAACCACCTCCGGAATTGAGCCTGTATTTTTGCCGGTTTATAAAAGAAGAAGAAAGGTAAATCCGAATGACAAAGAAACCAGAGTCGATTTTGTGGATGAAATTGGCGATTCCTGGGAAGAATATGTTGTTTTTCACCATAGGTTTAAACAGTGGATGGAAGTGAACGGTTATGAGATCGATAAAGATTACAGCCAAAAGGATCTGGATAAACTGGTAAAAAAATCACCTTATTATAAATCAACTTCAAATGATATCAACTGGCTCAGCAAGGTTAAAATGCAGGGCGCGGTTCAAAAATGGGTAGATCACTCCATAAGTGTTACCATCAATTTACCAAACGATGCTACCGAAGAACTTGTTGGAAATCTCTATCTGGAAGCCTGGAAAGAGGGTTGCAAAGGAGTTACCGTGTACCGGGACGGCTCACGCTCCGGGGTTTTAATTTCAAATGAAGAAAAAAAGGAAGAAGAAACTTCAACTATTTTTTCGACCAAACGTCCACAAATATTAGAAGCTGATGTGGTGCGTTTTCAAAACAGCAAAGAAAAATGGATTGCCTTTATTGGGTTATTAGATGGCAGACCTTACGAAATATTCACTGGTTTTGCCGATGATGAAGATGGAATTTTAATACCAAGATGGGTTAACAAGGGATTGATCATCAAAAATAAAAACGAAGAAGGAGTATCCCGATATGATTTTCAGTATAAAAATCAAAGAGGTTACAATACAACTATTGAAGGATTATCCCATAAATTTGATCCTGAATTCTGGAACTACGCTAAACTGATCTCCGGGACCTTACGTCATGGGATGAAAATAGACAAGGCCGTAGATCTTATTAACAGTTTGCAACTTGACAACGAATCCATCAACACCTGGAAAAACGGAGTCGCCCGTGCATTAAAACGCTATGTAGCCGACGGAACCGAAGCAAAAGGACAGAAATGCACCAATTGCAACTCTGTCAACCTTATTTACCAGGAAGGCTGTTTAACCTGTAAAGATTGTGGTTCTTCCAAATGCGGATAGTTGGAAGTACGAGGTTAGAAGTTAGAAAAAAGAATATAGAATATAGAGAAGAGACTTGAATATTCCTTCTTTATATTTATTCTTTAAAATAAGAAGAGAACCCTGTCAGCATTTAAAACGCTGGCAGGCTTTAATTTTTTCTGCTTTAGAAGTCTTGGTTCTTGGCTCTATAATCTTGTCTCTTTATTCTTGTTTCTTGTTTCTCAAATCTCATATCTCAAATCTACTCAACAATATACATCTCACTGGACGCCTTTATATAATCCTGCGGATTAAATGTAGTTTCAAAACTGTTTCGTACCGAAATTAGTTTCAAATCCAACTGGGCTATACGATCTTTCAACAATTCATCATTTTTATATTTGTTGATAAGCACTTTGTATTTATCGAGATTTTCCATAATCCGAAAGGTAATTGTACCAAAACGGATCTTTAAATTTTGTACAGCCACCATTTGGTTGTAATAATCCTGCTTCCAGTTTTCGGGGTTTTGGCTTTTCTCATCGGCGATTTTATCCTCGGCGATCTTGGAAATATCCAGAATATATTGAGTGCGTTTTTTAGCATCAGTTTCATCGGTAAACTGTTTTTTAAAATCGGTTCGGTTGATTCGCAAAATCTGTACGATATTTTCTTCCATAGCATTATGCTGAATTTCCTTTAATTCTTCCAAACTTTTTGTGATCGCATTCCATTCGGTTTCAATCAGGTCCTTATCGTGAGTGAACTGGGAAACCAAAGTGGTTATCTTAAACATTTTAATGCTTTTTTCCCTCAAGTCACTGTCCCTACGGCCAAGGGAATTAATAAATAGCCCAATCCCATCAAACAAACTTCCGGCAAACATTCCGGTAAAAGGAGTGCCTTCGGCCAAATTTCCGGTAACTTGCATAATATGGCTCAGTGCCGCAAGTTTCGCTTCGCTCTTTTTATTTTCCTCAATATATTTTTCGAACTCTTTAAACCAGGCAGAATATCCTTCATAATTCATTGGGTTGCTCACCTTGTCAAGGGTGGTGTAGAATTCACGGGAGCTGTTAAATAAGTTGAGTGGTTTTATTTCCCGCTCCATCGAAGCCAGGTTTAGCACCGCAGAGCTGTAATTATATTTATATACACTGACGATATTTTTGTCCAGTTCCGATTGTTTTTCTTCTAAAATCTGAACCCGCTCCAACAATTTTTCTACCTTTTCTGAAGATGAATTGGTGTTTTTAATACTTTCATCCAAATGATTGATTTTGGAATCCATTTGCTTAATCCTGAAATCGAGATTTTCCCGCTGTAACAAGCGTTCACGGTTGAGTTCAGAAAGCACTAATGTTGTGACAGATTTATTATCGTTGAGAGCCTGGCCAAAAGTCGCCAAAGGCAATAAAGTAAACAATATCAAAGTTCCAAGAATCATTTTTTTCATCCTATTGATTTTAATCTGTTAGTAGATAACGGAATACGACCCATCATATTTTATGCCGACTATTTTGAAAAATGAAATTTTAACCGAACTCCCTGATCCGGGATTCGTTAAACCGCATGAATAAACTTGAAGATTCATTTTTCAAAAATTGGGAATTGTTAATTGGAATTTGAACTTTCTTTTATTCCCACCCTTAAAAACAGGGGGAATTTCACCACTCCCCGTTCCCCAAAAGCCTTTTTTAGATCCCCGGAAATCAAATCAACGGGATTATAACCCTGCTTATTTTGAAAATGTTTTACTGCTGACCAGGTTTTAAGGTAACCGATAAGATGTTCAAAATCCCAACAAATTTCCATTTCAAAATCCGGGCTTTGAATTTCCTTAAACGGAAACGGGATACTGCGATATTCTTCATCCAAATACCTGCGTTCCGGATCCCAATAGGATCCAACAATTTTACGATAAAAATGATTGATCAAATCGTTGGTTTGTTCATTGCTTTTAAACAGCCCATAACCAATAACAGCTATGGTCCCGCCAGGTTTTAAGGTGCGGTTTACTTTCTTATAAAACTGGCTGAAATCAAACCAGTGAATGGCCTGGGCCACCGTTATCAGATCAAAAGAGTTATCAGGAAAATTTGTTTTCCCTGCAGGCTGTAGGGAATAATTGATATTTGGTACTCTTATCGCATTGTCAAGTTGCTGTTGACTGATATCGCTGGCTTCCACCCTCTTAAAAAATTTAGCTAATTCCCCTGCTACTTGCCCGTTCCCCGTACCGCAATCCCAGGAGGCTTCCTTTTGCTTAAGCAGGCTTTCCAGAAAACTGTACAATTCAGCTGGGTATTTTGGGCGAAATTGAGCGTATTCAGCGGAGTTTGTAGAGAAGTTGTCTTTCATAAGGATTGTTGTATTTTGTTTATTCATTTTTTTTAGTAATGATTTTAAAAACCCGTAAACACATCCAAAAATAAAAAAATGTTTTTAACTTGACCAATCTAAGCAGAAGCAACACTTTTATAGAGTTTAATACAATACGTTATTACCGAAATAAAGTATGCTACAAGTCAATTTTTTTATACTTCATCTAAACATTTAGAAAACATCAATTCACTTCAGCTGGTCTGTCTTGATGGCCATTGACTGAATTTACGTTAATTGAGTCAATCCATTGACTGAATTTACATTAATTGAGTCAATGGATTGACTCAATTAACATCTTTTTTAATATCTTTGATCCTGTAATTTAAAGATATGTGATATGAATCTTTATTTAGAAAGAGCTGTTATAAAGGAATTTAATCAAAAATTGATACCAAACAAAGTATTGCTCTTATTGGGGGCAAGGCGTGTTGGAAAGACCAAACTCGTGGCTAATTT
>Ga0314774_1001753_pt1 | contig 13312 bp, 8 predicted proteins | sample MetaGCBIA2018_FD_204515 | JGI IMG/M metagenome (GOLD analysis project Ga0314774, IMG submission 204515) | Cryopeg brine microbial communities from Beaufort Sea near Barrow, Alaska, United States - CBIA 2018 | ecosystem: Environmental > Aquatic > Marine > Coastal | place: USA: Alaska | collected... | reverse complement strand
CCCGCTCCGGTCATTCCCGCTGTTAAGCTAAAGCGCATCGCTTCTTCCATGCTCATATCAACAACAGTAACGGAGTCTTTGGGCACCAATACAGCGTAACCACCGATCATATAGCTCAACGGCAAATACACCAAGACATTGTCATCATCATTAAAGCCTTGCGGTAACTTATGCATTTCATGCTCGGTGATAAAGCCGATAACTTTCATATTACCATTGATCTGTACCGACACCACCTGTTCAAAATCCTGGTCTTTTTTGGGTTTGAAGTAATCGAAGAAATCTCGAAACGCATTATAGATTGGCTTGATAATGGGCATATGAGAAATTAAATTTTCTAATTTTTCAAACAATACGCGTACCACATAGGCATGCATCAAGACACCGATTAAAAACAGCACCAATAAACCTGCAACCACTCCCATGCCAGGCAAGTACAATGCATTCGGCAAAACATAGGCAAACAAGCCAACAAGTACAGATTCTGCGGTGATTGCCATCCAATACAACAGGTATAAGGTTAAAAATACTGGCAGAATGGTAATTAAGCCGGTCAACATATTTCTCGAGATAAAACCAAACATTAAAACGTCCTTTTTATAAAGTGGAAAACCTGTTATCCAGGCTCTGAATCTGTTTAAAAAAATAATAGCCAATATTTAGTTCAAGCTAAATAAGAGCTTATTCTTCACGGGTAAACATTTAGTAATTAACTCAAACATGACCTTAGTGGTCGTACTGGTTAACGTTCATAGCCATTTTTTTCTTCTAAAATAGATCAATAAAACAACAGGAATCGTTATAAATACGACCCAAATGGCTGGATAAGCCCATTTTAAGGCAAGCTCAGGCATGTATTGAAAGTTCATTCCATAGATACCCGCAAGGAACGTCAGTGGAATAAAAATTGAGGCAAATACGGTGAGTACTTTCATGACTTCATTCATTTTATTACTGATACTGGAGATGTAAATATCCAGTAAACCAGACAGTATGTCTCTGTAGGTTTCAATGGACTCTAATACACGTATTGCGTGATCAGAGACATCTCTGAAATAAAGATGTGTACTCTGGTTAATAAGAGTGGATTCAGAGCGAAGTAATCCCGACATTAGCTCTCTAACCGGAGAGATACTTTTTCGAATATGAATGATATCCCGTTTTAGGTGCTGAATCTTATTGAGAATTTCTTTAGTGGGGTCAGAGGTAAGAAGCGCATCTTCAATGTATGTGACCACATCATCGAGGGCATCAATCAGAATAAAATTTTGATCGACAATGGCATCCAATATTGCATAGGTGAGATAATCCGTTCCAAGGCTTCTAATACGCCCTTTACTTGCTTTAATTCGCTTTAATACGGGGTTAAAAAGCTCATCTTTTTTCTCTTTAAAGGTAAACACAAAATTACTAAACACAAGAATACTGACTTGTTCATAGATGACCAAAAACTGCTCATTTTCAGAGGTTGATTCAGGCAGCAACCCATCTAGAACAATATATAGATAATCATCATACTCTTCAAATTTTGGCCTTTGATGTGTGTTTAAAATATCTTCTAAAACAAGAGGATGGACATCAAACTCCCGTCCAATCGTCTCAACCACATCCACCGTTGCTAACCCCTCAACAATGACCCATGTCGTGGTTGAATTATTTTTATACTTTAAGATCTCTTCAATGGAATCAATCTGCAGCTCTTCAACGACCTCTTTACTGTAATCAATTAATGATATTTGAGTGTCAGCTTCATGCACTTCACCCACATGAACGAGTGTACCTGGTGGCAGTCCTATTTTCTCAGAGGGATAGTTTAAAGATGTCGTCATACCATTTGTCCTTAGCAGAAATGTTCAACACGGTTTAATAAGAAGCTTTGATTCAATTGAATCAAATTATGTCTCAAAGCCAAAAACTGAAAGCCTTTTATCATGGATTCGTTTAAAAAGGACCCATCTATGACTCTATGAATAAATTTATTTGGTTCAAGATAACATTTCAATCGTCATTAACCGATTAGGCTAATATAGGAAAAATGCCTTTCAGTCCATTTGCAATGAACTCAATCGCAATCGCGGCCAAGATTAAACCCATGATTCTAGTAAAAACATTAATGCCGGTGATACCAAGACGTTTTGAAATCCAAGGCGATAGATGAAGCAGGATCCAAACAATTAGGCTTAGTAAGAGAATGCCCGCAGCAATCGTAAAATAGTGGCTCACAGCATGTGACTTATTGGCCGCCAATATCACCGCGCTGATGGCGCCTGGTCCCGCTAATAAAGGGATGGCAAGTGGCACAATGGCGACCGACTCTTTTTGCGCGGACTCGTTTGCTTCGGCATTCGTCTGTTTTAATAAACTTGTTTTAGCATGTAGCATCGAAATCGCCATTAATAAAATCAATATGCCACCTCCCACTCTAAATGAATCAATCGTGATGCCAAAAAACCGTAATAATAATTCACCGAAAAATAGCGTGACGAGCAGGATGATGGCAACGCTAATAGCGACAAGGTTAATCGTCTGTTTGTGCTGCTTCTCATTTTGATCAGCCGTTATGCTTATAAATAACGGTATGGCGCCAAACGGATTCACAATGGCGAGCAAACCGATGAAGATTTTAATGTAATCAGCGTAATCAAGCATTTTTATTCATTCTCATGGGTCGTCTACGACGACAGCAATATGGTCATAAGGTTGGATCAGATAATATATACCGCCCGATCAACATAACGCATTAAAATAAGTTATGGTCTACCAGAATACCTGGCCTACATATCACCAAATAAAACACCAAAGCGGTTCGCCATTCAAAAAAAGACGTTAAGGCATCGTTTGCCTTAATAACTTCGGAGCTGAATTCAATAGGGCTTGGGTATATTCATGTTTTGGAAATCGCATCACTTGTTCAACACTGCCTTGCTCGACAATACGTCCTTCTTTCATGACAGCAACCTCATGTGCAATCGCAGGAATAATCGATAAGTCATGCGTAATAAAGAGGAAAGAGAGTTGATATTTTTGCTGCAACTCTTCAAGTAGATTCAATACCTGTGCACGCACCGTCACATCCAACGCACTGGTGGGTTCATCACAGATAATCAATTCTGGCTCAACCGCCAATGCCCGTGCAATACCGATTCTTTGGCGCTGGCCACCCGAAAACTCATGAGGGAAGCGATACTTATGCTCTGCTAATAAACCAACTTGCTCTAATAACTCTTCAATACGTGCATCTTGGTCTTTTTTATTAGGCGAACCGACTTGCAGGCTATTCATACCTTCGCGAATGATTTCACTGATGGTCATACGCGGATTCAACGCTGAAAAAGGGTCTTGGAAAATAACCTGCACCTTCTTTCTAAACGGTTTCATCTGCTTTTCGGTTAAAGCGGTAAAGTCGACAATACTTTCGATGTTTGACCCACCCTCACCCGGACTGCTGAAATTTACAGAGCCAGAAGTGCTATTAACCAGTTTTAAGATGGCCTGACCAATTGTACTTTTGCCACTACCGGACTCACCTACGAGCGCCAAAGTTTGACCTTTTTTGATGGTTAAGGTGACACCGTTTACGGCTTTGACGTAACCAACCGTACGTTGAAAAAGTCCTTTCTTAACAGGGAAATGTACTTTTAAATCATTTATTTGCAGTAATGATTTAGTGTCAATAATCGGTTTAAAGGATTGCTTAGGTATGGCATCTGCCAATAACTGTTGAGTATAGGGATGCTGGGGGTGACTGAAGAAGTGTTCTTTATCCGCCTGCTCGACAATCTCGCCTTGTTTCATGACGGCAACCCGATCGGCCATTTCATTGACGACGCCCATATCATGGGTAATAAATAAAATAGACAGACCACGTCTATCACGAATCGTTTTTAGCAATTCTAAGACTTGTGCTTGGATGGTGACATCTAAAGCAGTGGTCGGTTCATCCGCAATCAACAGATCTGGCTCGCAAGCCAAAGCCATGGCAATCATCACCCGCTGCATCTGCCCGCCGGAGAGTTGATGTGGAAACCAGTCATAACGGTCATTGGCTTGGGGAAGACCTACCTCTTCAAATAGGGAGACCACTTTTTGACGCGCGAGTTTACCGCGAATTTTCAGATGCACACGTAAAACTTCTGCAACCTGTTCACCGACTTTCATGACGGGATTTAAGGAAGTCATAGGCTCCTGAAAAATCATCGCAACCTGCTTGCCACGAATTTTCTGCATTTGATACTCAGGTAAGGTAAATAGATCGGTTTGATTAAGTGAAATTTGTCCAGCCGTAACCTGCAAAGCTTCAGGCAGTAATCGCATAATAGCAAGTGAGGTTAGCGACTTGCCACTGCCTGATTCTCCGACCAATGCAAAGATTTCACCCGACTCAATCGAGAAGCTAACATCCTTTATTAAAGGCGAGTCATTCACTGAAATACTTAGGTTTTTGATGTTTAATACCGTTGAAAGTGCTTGCGCCATCATTTTATTTCATCTTTATCGATTCGTGGAAATTGTCATTTTTTGCTTAAATTTATCTTTATGTTTATTGAATTTTCATATTAATGAACCCGTCTCGGGTCTAATACGGTCTGTACTCTGTCTGAGAATAAATTCGCAGACAGAACCAAGGTAAACATAAAAACAAATGCCGAGAACAAAGACCACCAAACCATCGGCTCTCTGGCCATTTCTAAACGTGCTTGATTAATCATATTACCCCAACTGGCCGTGGTTGGGTCCACCCCAACGCCCACATAAGAGAGCACTGCTTCTGCCAGTACCAACCCACTGAAGTCTAACACTAAGGCAATTAAGACCAAATGCATTAAATTGGGCAAAATATGATTTTTAATAATTTTAAAAGGCCCTAAACCAAAAGCTTTGGCAGCAGAAACATATTCTACTTGGCTTATTTTAAGAGTTTCAGCACGTAATAAACGGCACAATCCCGTCCAGCTGGTTAACCCTAAAATAAAGATTAAAAAGAGTAACCGCAGATCTGCACGCTCTTCTGTGCTGCCAAACCAGTCGCTGTTATTGGTGATAATCACTTGCATGACCAGCACGGCGGCGGCAATCAACAATACCCCAGGAATCGAATTTAAGGTGGTGTATATATACTGAATCACATCATCTACCCAGCCTTTAAAGTAACCCGCGCTAATGCCTAATATCAGTGCCAAAGGCAACATGACTAAGGTGGTTAACAGTCCAATCAATACACCAGTACGGATACTTTTGATCGATTGTAATAAGACATCCTGCCCGACTTTATCGGTTCCTAAAACATGATAAAAGTGGCTTAGGTGATAAAACCAAATAAAGAGAAATAATAAGCTAAATACGCTGATATAAGCTGTTTTCCACGGCAATGTCTTGGTTTTGTTATTAATGTCTCGAAGAGCGGCCGTTCGAAATCTGAAAAGACCGTGAATCAAGAGTAACAGTGCCATAATTCCAAACGTGAGCAGTAACGGCAAGCCTGTTTTCTTCAAAACATCCAACCAAATTGAAGCACCTTTTGTTAAGTGCTGCCCCCCATATTTCAGGGCTAAATAACTCTGTGAGACTTGGCCGTTTTCATCAAAATTTAAGGATGTACTGTATTCATGCGTGGCAAATGGCGCAGAATAAGTGCGTTCTGTTTGTTCGATTAAATGCATCAAAGAAAGATCTAATACACTATAGACCCCATGTCTTTTGTCTAAGCTGTTATCACCACTAGAGGCTAGCTGAATATGTACAGAACCCAATAATGCAAACACAAAATAAAACGTTAAGATCACCGCTGAAGCCATGGCAATTGGCGACTCAAAAATACTACGCCACTGCTTTCTAGCTTGCTCGGAGTGTTTAATCGAACGAATCCCTGCCAAAATAACAAACAGCAAGCTCCAAACCATTAAATCCGTCCACAACCATACAAAACTCATGCTAACTTTACCCGAGGATCAAACAGCGTATAAGAGATGTCCGTGAGAATCAGGCCGATAATATATAAAACCGAGCCTAAAAACACCATGGCTTTCACGATGCCAAAATCTTGGGCATTAATCGCATCCAACGTATAACTGCCCAGGCCTGGTATACCAAAGAAGGATTCCATAATCAGACTGCCCATAAAGAGCGTCGGAATAACGACCACTACACCCGTTAGAATCGGTAGCATACCATTTTGGAGCACATGACCAAATAGGACTTTGAGATCAGATAAGCCTTTGGCACGGGCCGTACGAATATAGTCCTTATTCATCTCTTCTAAAAAAATACTTCGATACCAACGCATGCCTGCACCAATACCAGAAAACACCCCGATAAAAATCGGCAAGATCAAAAACTTAAACCCCTCCCAGCCTTCTGTATATCCCGAAATGGGTACCCAATGCCAAACCTTACTGAACAAGACTTGTCCGGCAATGATATAAAACAGACCTGAGATGGACATAATCGCGACTGCCACCATCATGGTGGCGGTATCTAAGGCGGAGCCTCTGAACAAAACAATCAGCAACGCCAAAGCGATATTAGTGACTAAACCAATGACAAACGTCGGTAAGGCAATGGCTAGGCTTGGCCACATACGTTCATAAACATCCGCCGTAATTTGTCTACCTGAATCAGACTGACCAAAATCAAAGACAAACAACTTCATGGATTCTTGCACAAATAGGGTATCTTGCACTTTGGCCAGCCCTGGTGCATCGGCATTAAAAAATAGTGGCTTATCGTAGCCGTGATCTACTTTCCACGACTGTATCATTTCAGGCGTGGTTTGCTTAGCCCCTAATTGGGCACGTGCCATATCGTCCGGCGTATTCACCATGAAAAACAGTGCAAACGTGATAAAGTTAACTCCAATCAAAATCGGCAGTGCGAACAACACTCTTCTCATAATGTAAGCAAACATCTAGGTGTTCTCACTTTGCGTGTTTTTTGCGCTTATCTTAATAATGGCGGCCTGGCGGCGACGATAAGCCAAATGTAAAGGATAGATACTGCCAATGATAATCGTAAATACGATTATCATTGGCCAAATAACAGGTTGATTCCATGCGGTTTGTTTTAAGATACGCTCTTTCGCGTCAATACGTCTATATTTAACAGTATTATTCGCTAAAGGGTTGGGCCAAACATTGTGCAACCAATGGTGATACAGCGCCAACGATTTTGGATGATACCCCCATATCCAAGGGGCATCTTTTTGCAATAACAGAGTCATTTCTTCAATAATCGCTAGCCGTTTGGGTCCATTTTTCATAGTCTTCATTTTTAAGAAAAGCTTGTTGAATTTTGGATTATCGTAATTGGCGCTATTAATTCCGGAACCATTGGTATTGATAATTGCATTGCCTCCATAGAGTAAAAACAGAAAATTCTCAGGGTCGGGATAATCGGCATTCCAGCCCCAAGAAAACATCTGTACTTTAGCACCCCGTACTTTGTCTTGAAAGCGATTGTAGTCCGTTGCGCGAATCACCAGTTCGATACCAAGCTTAGCAAACTGTTTACGATACCAGTTCAACATCGATTGACTGTCTGGCCCTGTGGCGGCCGTATCATAATGCAAGGTTAAAGGTGATCCATCTGGCATACGTCCATTCGGATATCCCGCTTCAGTTAGCAGTTGTTTAGCGACCTCTATAGACTTACGTTGTAAGCGATCACCTCTCCAATCAAACACAACACTATTGCGGCCAGCTTGACCTGATTGATAACCAAAAATACCAGGTGGTATCGGACTTTGTGCCGTGACACCTCGACCATTGAGAAAGATCGATATATACTCTTCAAAATTAACCGCAATGCTCAATGCCTGACGCAACTTACGCTGTTTCTTAGAGTAACCACCCACCACAGGGTCTACCATATTAAAGCCAAAATAGAGAATACTGGGCTGAATCATATTTAAAAACTGAATGCCTTTTTTCTGCATTTCTGGCGTGAGGCGCATAGAGCCCGAATTGGAAACCGAGACGGCTTGATCGAAACTATCAGAACTGACACCTGAAGCATCGTAATAACCCTGCAAAAACTTATTCCATAAAGGTACGCTTTCTTTTTCAAGCGAATAAACCACTTCTTTAATAAAAGGTAACCGCTTGCCTGCATCATTCAATAGAGCAGAATCTGCACCTTCTGCTAAGCCATCGACCGGATAGGTTTCTAGATGATAATTCGGGTTAGCGAGTAAACGCATGCGTTTATTGGGATTATTCTCAACCAGTTGATAAGGTCCCGTACCAACGGGTGAGGTATCCAGCGTTAAGTTCTTTTCGACCAGGCCTGGTTGTTTATAAAAAGCTTCGGCCTCCCATGGAATCGGCGCAAAGAAGTTCATACTTAACCAATATAAGAACTGCGGATACACTCCTTTTATTTTTATTTTATAATGATATTTATCAATAACTTGAACACCACTAATATCAAACTTATTTAAGTTGAAGAAATGGGTTTTGGTGGTTTTATCATTAACGGAAAGTTCTATTTGATAAGCGTTAGAAACCGTCTCAGAAAAGAGTGTAAGGCCTTCAATATAGCGCGCCATAGAATCAAATATTGGTGAGTGATTTTGCCTTAAAGCCATGCGTTTCAGTGCATAAACATAATCTGCTGCGATGAGTTCTCGAGTGTCTTTTTGTTTAAAGTCACGCAATGTTTCAATCTTGGATAACGCCTCTGAATCCAGATGATGATATTTAAACTGTCCAAGCTGATCTTTAACAAATGCCGGGTGGGGTTGAAATTGTATGCCAGGCTTAAGCGTAAAGAGATACTCAGTAAAAGCAATTTTTGGATACGCTTCTGCTACGATTTTCCCTTTGGCATCAAAATACGTGGTTTCAGGCATCTTAGCGAGGGTTAAAGGCTCTAAAGTATAAGGGCGTTTCAAATAATGGTACTGGAGAGGTGGTTCGTAAACTTGGCTTAAAATCGCCCACTCGTTAGAGTTATAAGACACCACTGGATCTAAATGTTTAGGCGACTCGCTAAAGGAGCTAAACAGCGTTTGAGAACGTGTTTGATCAGCACTATAAGGGGTATTCCAGGCCGATGCAGAGCAACTTGAGGCATAAACAACCATGGCCAAAATTCTGTACCAAGGACGACAGAAGTCAGTGACCTGATTTAGGAATGGTTTCTTAAATAACAAAGGTAGATTCACTATACGTTTACACACGCTAAAAGAAGATAAAAGTATTGGTAGACAAAGATACACTCTCATCTAAATAATCTAAACGGATTTTATCAATTACAGCCATTATAACTGCCTGTTTAGCGTTATAATGCTCATAAAATTTAATACTCATCATACGTGATTTTAAACTAAATTGACGTAATTATAAGACTCAATAAGATTGGAGAACAACATGGGATTCCTAACCGGAAAGAAAGTTTTAGTCATCGGTGTCGCAAATAACAAATCTATTGCTTACGGAATTGCAAAGCAAATGCATGCACAAGGTGCTGAAATCGCCCTAACCTATCAAAATGAAAAACTGAAAGGTCGTGTTGAAAAGATTGCCGAAGAACTTGGCTCTTCAATTGTTTTACCTTTGGACGTGGCGAATGATGATGAAATCAACAGTGTGATGACGGAACTCGCACAGACTTGGACAGAGGGTTTGGATACATTAGTACACTCCGTGGCTTTTGCACCTCGCGCTGAACTAGAAGGCCGAATGATTGATGCCTCTACCCGAGAAGGCTTCAGCATTGCACACGACATCAGTGCCTATAGTTTAACAGCTTGTACTAAAGCCGCTTATGAAATGCTTAAGGCCAAGAATGGCTCTGTCATTACGGTTTCTTATCTTGGGGCTGAACGCGCTGTACCGAACTATAACGTGATGGGCATTGCCAAAGCCTCTTTGGAAGCAACCGTTCGCTATTTAGCGGCTGATTTAGGTCAAGACGGCATTCGTGTCAATGCCGTATCAGCCGGCCCTATTCGTACCTTAGCAGCCGCTGGCATTAAAGACTTCAGAAGTATGCTTGATAAAGCAGCTGCTTCTACCCCGTTGCGCCGTAATGTGACCATTGAAGAAGTCGGCAATACCGCTGCTTTTTTATGTTCAGATTTAGCCTCAGGAATTACCGGTGAGATCACTTATGTAGACGGTGGGTACAACATCACGGCTTCAACTTAAACGCCATCACTCTTCACTCAAGCCCTGATTGGGCCTGAGTTCCACCACCTCTTCTATACTCGGATTTCTTATCCTTCCCCAAAAAAAACCTCATTACCTTTACACGCCTTTTTTGTTATATTCAAAACTCTACTATAAAAAACAACTACCGTAAGTTTATTACTGTGTCCAGTTGAGACGCATAAGCACCACACTCTGGGTGGCGAAAAACAAAGGTGAATCATGACTAAAAACAAAGATTTCTCAGGATTTATTTCAAATCTGAGCATGTTCAATAAGCTATTAATAGCCCCCTTAATCATGTTCATATTTATGATTGTCACAGCAGCCGTGACTCTGACTGACGCGCACCTTATCGAAAAAGAGGTCAATAGCGTTAAGGATTCCTCCATTCCAACGGCTAATCTCGCCAGCAATATTCTGGAAAACAGTCAATCTGCACAATTAGCTGTCCTTAAATTTTTACTGCAACATTCAGACTCTACCATCAAAGAATTAACCGTTCTTGAAAAAACAAACAGTGCGACCATCAAAAAAATGTACGACTTTCCACTCACTGACCTTCAACAAGAGCAAGTCGGCAAACTGAACGATGCCCATCAACACTATTATGAAACCGTCTTACAGAACCTCATTCCTAAGAGTCAAGAAAGTGTACGCCTCCTGCATGATATTAGTGACAAACAAGTCGAGAGCATTATCCATGACCTACACCAATTAAAGATAAGCTCAGGTTCAGAAACGGCACTACTTGCTGCTACCGCGATCGAACATGTCCAAATTGCCGAAATTAAGCTTTTGCTTTATGTCGAAGAACTGCGTGAAGCAGACTATCAACTTGTCCAAAGAGAGTTGAAAGCCTTAAAAGACAGCCTATCAGTCATTATTGAATACGACCTATCGCCTGGTGTCTTGGCGTTAGTGCCTGAAATACAAGCTTCGGTTGGTCGTTTTGACGATGACATCAAACAACTTAAAGTAGACCTACTTTCAATCCGAAGTCTCATTGACGAAGATTTATCACAAACCACTCATCATTTAGAGCAGTTAAGTCATAAACTGCAAAATGAAAGCTGGGGAATTGCTAATCAGAATATTGATATGGCCTATTCAAAAGCAGAAGCATTGATTACCGCGGTTGAAATCAATACGCTACTCGCGCTCGTGCTTTCAGTACTGATCGTAGTATTCCTTGCCCGTAAAATTTCAGCGCCTATCAAACATCTAACCCAATGCATTAATCAAGTTAATAGCAAAGGGGATTTTAGCCTCCATTCTGGCATTCAATCTAAAGATGAAATCGGCCAAATTGCCCACTCTTTTGATAAAATGTTAAACACTCAATCGCACGCCTTTATGGATATAAAACGCATAATGTCGCAGGTATCTGAAGGTCAATTTACCGGACGGATAGACAGCGTATTAGTGGGAGAATTTTTAGCCTTAAAAACATGCATCAACGACTCTGCCCACCAACTTGAATCCACCTTTAATGAACTAAATAGAGTCAACTATTGCATTTCTCAGGGGAATTTTGACGAACATATTACGGCTGAGCTTAAAGGAGAATTTAAGCAAGCAGCCGATTCAACCAATCACACGGTTGAAAGCCTTAAAGCATTTATCACTGAAACCAACTCTGTTATGGAGCAAATCAGCCAAGGCCATCTACATTCTAGGATTCAAACGGAATTGCCCGGGGAAATTAATACGCTTAAACAGCATATTAATGCAACGGTAAGCACAGTTGAAGCGGCCATAACCGAAGTGAAAACAGTGGTTCAAGCGCAAGCTTCCGGTGATTTGTCCAAAACCATCTCTGGCGATTACCAGGGGGACTTTGATGACCTTAAAACCGCCATCAATACGTCAGCCAAAGAGGTAAACCGAATAGTAACTCTGATACAGTTATCTGCTCAAAGCGTCCAACAGGCCGTACAGGAAGTCGGCACAGCCAGTATCGACCTCTCTTCTCGTACCCAAGCGCAAGCAGCCAGTATAGAAGAAACCGCAGCAGCGTTAGAACAGATTACAGCAACCGTCAGTGAGCATACCGACTCGACTGTCCATGCTGATGTGCTAACACACAAAACAAGAGAACAATCACAAACAGGCATGGAGATTGTTGAAAAAGCACGTCAATCAATGAACAAGATCACGACTTCCAGTGAACAAATCTCGGAGATCACCTCTTTAATCGACAGCATTGCATTTCAAACGAATTTGCTCGCATTGAATGCGGCCGTTGAGGCCGCAAGGGCTGGAGAACATGGGCGTGGATTTGCAGTAGTCGCCAGTGAAGTCAGAAACTTAGCACAGAAATCAGCTGAGGCTGCGAGCAACATTAAAAAGATCATCGAAGCCAGTGTCAGCCAAGTTAAAACGGGGGAGCAGCAAGTGCGCCAATCTGGCGAGATGCTCTTCTCTATTAACGCTTCAATTATTGAAATTACAGACATCGTTGATCAAATTACGACGAGTAGTCGGGAGGAAAAAATAGGCATCAGCCAAATTAACATTGCGATTTCCCAAATTGATGGTATCACCCAACAAAATGCAGCTTTATCTGAACAGGCCTCTGCCGCAGCAAACCAAATGCAAAGCGATACTGACAGCATGATGGATGCCCTTGGGTTCTTTAAGGCCTCTCCTCATAAAGCACTTGCACTCGCTTAATCATACATAGACAGGGTGGCGTCAATCGCATACGACCCCATCCACCCTCACCTATAAAACACCTATAAACCCACTTAATAAGCTCTCTAAACAAAAGAGTTGAATATATAGCTACCTTCAGTAAGAGGTTTAGGTAACCGCATTTTAATATTCTGCTGGCTTAAATTACGACAAGGATGGCGTCTTGAAAAGACGCCCACAAGGACAGATTCAAGAAATGAAAAAGGCGACATACAGAATTAACTCTATGTCGCCTTTGAATATGGCGGTCCTGAAGAGACTTGAACTCTCGGCCTCCCACGTGACAGGCGGGCGCTCTAACCAACTGAGCTACAGGACCAAATGGTGGGTGATACTGGGCTCGAACCAGTGACCCTCGCCTTGTAAGGGCGATGCTCTCCCAGCTGAGCTAATCACCCTGGGTTTGTTATAAGGTGTCTTACAAACGACACCCTATAGCTTTACACTAATGTGCCGAAGCAAACGAGTGT
>Ga0314774_1001752_pt1 | contig 13326 bp, 8 predicted proteins | sample MetaGCBIA2018_FD_204515 | JGI IMG/M metagenome (GOLD analysis project Ga0314774, IMG submission 204515) | Cryopeg brine microbial communities from Beaufort Sea near Barrow, Alaska, United States - CBIA 2018 | ecosystem: Environmental > Aquatic > Marine > Coastal | place: USA: Alaska | collected... | reverse complement strand
GCAGGAAGGATGCTTCCAATTCCTTTAGCCTTTCTCCGGGAAGCAAGTATAAAGCCTCGGAGGTTATAATGAATGGAAAAACCGTAAGGCGCGGCTTTGACCGGGATGCCTTTTATTCAAAAGCCGAGAAAACTTTCGACAGGAGTTTCGGATATAAGAGAAATTTTGTGGAGACCTATCAGTCCCGAAAAATTTTTACCAAAGACCCTAAAATTTACTTATCAGCCTTGCTGGGATTACCCGCAAGTGAAAAAGCGATCGCTTATAAAATGCTAAGGGAAGCTGGAATTCCACTCATAAGCATTCCAACCAATAAGGTACAATTGGCACTGAGTTCAATTCACAAGATAAAAAGGGGGTTTGAACTGGCCCTTCGATCCAGTTCCATAGGAATTTAAACTTTAAATTATGTTAGAAAATGCTTTTCTCGTCACCGTTTTAGGAAGTTTGCTATTTTATGAAATATTCAGGATCTCAAAATATGGATTTGGGCTCAATCTCTTGATGATCCTATCAGTTGTTGCTGTCTTACACTTCCGGGGTCAGCCTTTTGTCGATTTCGCTGGGATCATTCTTTATATGGGCTGTCCGCTTCTGTTGTCCAACATCGTAATGTATGTGTTTTTCCAGAAAGAGGATGAGGCCACTTTGGCGGGGGCTAAATATGAAGTTAATTTCAGAAGCAAAAGCGGAAAGTTCAAAATTAAAAATATCAAACGGGGTGCCTCTGTCATAGGTGCGGCCGGAAGTGGGAAGACCGAAAGCGTGGTCTACGGTTTTTTAGAGCATTTCAGAAAACATTCTTTCTGCGGGGTGATCCACGATTACAAGGATTTTGAGATCACCGAAATGGCTTATCCCCTGTTCAGGGAAAGGGAAATTAAATTCTACATCATTTCCTTCGACAAAATAATGCACCGGGTAAATCCAATCGCGCCCCGATATCTTGAAAATGAAGAAAGCGTGAACGAGGTTTCCAGGGTGCTCCTTGAAAACCTGTTGGAACAAAAGGAATCCGGCACAACGGGTTCCACCCGCTTTTTTAATGATGCCGCCGAAGGCTTAATCGGTGGGCTTATCTGGAAATTAAAAACTTCGTATCCGCAGTTCTGCACCCTGCCGCACCTTATCGCGGTGTACCAGCATTTGGATACCGACAGCCTGATCTCTTTCCTGAAATCCAACACTACCTCCAGGGCAATGGCCGATGCCTTTATCAGCGGAAAGGATTCTGAAAGGCAAACAGCCGGGGTAAAAAGCACCCTGGCAAACGCACTTAAAAAAATCAGCACCCAGGGTATTTTTATGGCATTGTCGGCCGATGAAGTGCCCCTTGACATTAATTCCCCCAAGAACCCTGCAGTAATTTCAGTGGTTAATAATCCTAAATATGAAACGGCCTACTCCCCTATTATCGCGACCCTTATTCATACCATCACCAAGCAAATGAGCATTCGTAACGCGAAATCCTCTTTCCTGTTAATGGAAGAAGCGCCAACAATCCGGTTGCTGAATATGCACCGCATTCCGGCCACCCTGAGAAGCTATGACATTGCAACCGTTTATGTGATGCAGGACAAGATTCAGAATGATATGATGTACGGCGATAAGGCCAGCAAGGCGATTTTAAGCAATCTGTCCTATCAGTTCTTCGGAAAAGTAAACGATCCCGATACCGCGAAATACTACGAACGCTTTTTTGAGATCGTAAAGATGGAAACCACCAGCGTAAACCGGGGCCAAAATCTGGATTTTGACACGCGAATAACCACCGGGGAAAAGGAAGTTTCAAAGATTCGGGCAGATGCATTCTTCAGGTTGAAAGAAGGCGAATTTATTACCTATGCCGATGGGAAGGATAAAAAAGTGCAATTCTCACGACCAAAAATTGAACGGGGATTACCTGAAGGTTCCAGGTTCACAAATGAAGATTTACACGAGAATTTTGAACAGATCTATAGGGATGTGAGGTTAATTTTCGGTGCGTGATGGTGCAAAACCAATCATCGATAGTTTTCCCAGATAAATCAACCTTCAAACAGATTAGGCTTTCCCGCTACGTTTTCCAATATTTCTATTTTCAGCACTTGCACCGGGATGTTCTTCAATAGCTATTAGTTTTTTTGGGAGTTGAGACCTAATACATTTTTAAACATTAACTTCTATATGAAATTTTGTTATTGACTTTATTAAAATATATATTATAAAGCTGATGTCCTTTTTTGGTTAGAATTAATTTAAATTCTCTGGAATTGGAAAGACTAGGATCTTCTGTTATGATTCCAGTATCAACCAACCATTGAATTCCTTGGTTATTTTTTGTCTTCTCCCTATCAATATAAAAATTTTGATTATTTTCACCGGCTTTTTTCAAATTTTCAATTAAATCACGATATTCTGAATCTTCCATAAAATTATGGAAATTTTCATCCAGCATCTCACGACTATTTGTATTATAGTCCTTCTGATATTTAATTTTTAAATCATCATAAATTTTCCTTAGATCTTTTAGTAGTTTATCCTTCTCTGTATTAGAATCTTTTAACTCACTGATTTGTTCATTTAAATCTTTTAGCTCATTTGAGTCTGCCTTTAAACGTTCCAATTTAAGTTGTTTTTGCACTTTAAATTCCTCCTCTGAATAAAATGAAGAAATATGATTTTTTTTTGCTTTTGCCACTAAATAATTTATTCCCCAAGATAAATAAGGAAGAATGAGAGTATAAATTAAAGCAATGCTAAATGGCAAAATAAGGTAGGTTTCAATCTGAATAAAATTTTGGGAAACATAACTAATCCTGTCTATCATATTTAAATCAGAGAATAAAACGATGAGAATAACTTTCCAATTTAAAAGTAGCAGAGCTATAATAAATGAACCGACGAAAGGGTTCTTTAACCTTTCACTTGTCGAAAGGAAAATAGAGTTTACTAAATCTTTGAGCATTATTGATGGCTTTCTTCAAATGTAGGTATTTTGTAGTAGTTAATTTTTAAAAATTAATCACTACGTTTTTCTCTCTTGAAATCATCTACTAATATAAAGCGATGTTATAAAGTTTTTTGCGTTCAAGTTTTCCGAATAATGCATCACGGCTCTATTTTTTTTCAATAGCTGCCAATTTCTTAGTAAGGCTTGTTTCGTAGCACATATTATTTGTATTGGAATATTTCCATTAATATGGAATTTATCCTAATTTTGTTTTTTAATCTTTAGCTAATGAAAATTTACAAAAAATATTCTTTACATAATTCAATTATGCCTCTTTCTACTAATGGAATTTCCGCAGGTTTCCCTTCCCCTGCCGAGGACCACCTGGAAGATATTATTGACCTTAACCAACATCTGATAAAGAATAAAGAGGCAACTTTTTTTGGTCGGGCGGAAGGCGATAGTATGATTGGTGCCGGGATTGGGAACGGTGATTTGCTGGTAATTGATAAGAGTTTAAGACCAAAAAATCAAAATATTGCGGTATGCTATTTAGATGGAGGATTTACCGTTAAGCGAATTAAAATTGAAAAGGATACAATCTGGCTGGTAGCCGAAAATGAAAAATATCAGCCAATTAAAGTCACCAGCGAAAATGATTTTGTGATCTGGGGAATCGTTACTCACTGCATAAAGAGCCTATAATATGTTTGCCCTGGTAGATTGCAATAATTTCTATGCGAGTTGTGAACGGGTTTTTGATCCTTCCCTCCGGAATAAACCGGTTGTTGTTCTTAGCAATAACGACGGATGTGTAATAGCACGCAGCAATGAAGCTAAAGCAATGGGCATTCCTATGGGTGCACCGGCTTTTCAATTTGAAAAAGATTTTGAAGCAAAAGGAATTTCGGTTTTTTCCAGTAATTATTCCCTTTATGGAGATATGAGCGGCCGTGTAATGAATATACTCTCTGAATTCACCCCTGAAATTGAAATTTATTCCATAGACGAATCTTTTCTCAAGTTTAACGGCTTTGAATTATTCGACCTGGAACGTATTGGGAAAGAGATTGTAGAGCGTGTATTCAGGCACACCGGTATTCCTGTAAGTGTTGGCTTGGCTCCCACAAAAGCCCTGGCAAAAATTGCCAATAAGATCGCGAAGAAATTCGCCGATCGTACCGGTAGTGTTTATGCCATTGATTCCGAAGAAAAGAAAGAAAAGGCACTGCGCTGGACCAAGATTGGCGATGTATGGGGGATTGGGCGCCAGCATGAACAACGATTATTAAACATTAACGTAAAAAACGCCTGGGAATTTATTCAGTTACCGAATGAATATGCCCTGAAAAAAATGAGCGTTGTAGGCTTAAGACTAAAGCGGGACCTCTCTGGTGAAAGTACGCTGGATTTTGAGGAAGCGAAGAAGAAAAAAAACATCACGGTGACCCGAAGCTTTGATAAAATGTACAGCGAGTTCGACGATCTTCGGGAGCGGGTAGCCACCTATGCGGCAAAAGCCGCGGCAAAACTTCGGAAACAAGATTCAAATTGCACCTTACTCCACGTGTTTTTAATTACCAATCCTTTTAGAACCGACCTTCAGCAATATCGCGCCAGTATTGTAGTTAAACTATCCATCCCTTCCAATTCTACTATGGTATTGGCTAAAGCAGCATTATATGGCCTTAAACAGATATTCAAACCCAGCTACCAATACAAAAAAGCGGGAGTAATTATTACGGGTATTTCCCCGGCTTCAGAAATCCAGCTCTCATTGTTTTCTGCTGAGGATCCCCGTCATCATATCCTTATGAAAACTATAGACCGGCTAAACAAAACTGAAAACGTAAAAGTAAAATTTGCCGCAATGGATCTTGGCCGTACCTGGAAGATGAAACAGGAACGTCTTTCCAATCGATATACCAGAAGGATTGATGAAATTATTCGGGTGAAGTGTAAGAATTAGTTAAGATTTGAAGTGGGTCGTGAAATCGCAGATTCGACTAAATTAGAATTCACGGCCGGGGGATTAAGTTTATACATTTTTTAGAAAAAATTAGTACGAAGGGTTTTTAAAAATTGTTTTTAAAGTTTGTATTCAAGGCCAAGATTAAATCCATAGGGCTTAATGTTATTTCTTTAATGGTCTGCAAATACCCTTTCCGATTGGAGCGACTTTTCCTTAGCAAAATGCACCTGAATAACAAACAAACTGAAGCGTCGGAAGCTTCGTCAAGAGTCTTCAAGAAAATTTTGATTCTTTCTTAATTGCAGGAGAAACGAGGTCGGAATATTTCCGAAGCAGTTACATATTGATATTCGGATGAATAAAAAATAGGCTATAGCTTTCACTACGGCCCATTTTATTCCCAATTTCAAAGTGTTGTTTCCCAAAACAAGAATCTCAATTGATTCTTTACTTCAACCTCTCCAGGATGTATTAGGGTTCTGGGTTTCTTCATATTTTCCCAAATAATTTTCTTGACAACGTTAAGGGATCAATTTATCTGTGCGAAGTTCTTCAAAAAGTTCAATAAAAGAATCAATTGTGGGTTTGTAAATTTTAAATCCCAGTTTCCTGCTTTTGGACATGTCTGTCATAATTTCTACCGGACGGCTTAGATCTAAATCGGTATGCCAGGGTGAAGCCAATCGCGATAGGTTGTTTTCTTTCAAATTGTATTTTGAAACTATAGCTCTCCATACTTCTTCATCATGCTCCATCTGCTTTTCTAAAGGCTGGATTTCTCCTGTATAGCCCACTATTTCAAGCTCAAAATAATCGGCGATCTGTTTCCACATCCATTTCCACCTGAAAATATCCCCATTTGTGATATTAAAAGCTTCATTTTTGGCGGCCTCTGTGGTAGAGGCCCAAATTAAATGATCAGCGAGTACGTTCGCATCTGTCATATCAGTAATTCCTTCCCACTGTGCCTTAGATCCCGGCCAGGTAAACGGCTGGTCCTTTTCCTTACAAATACTTGCATATACTGCCAGGGTGGTCCCCATATTCATTTGGTTCCCCACTGCTTTGCCAATAATCGTATGCGGGCGATGAATGCTCCACGTGAATCCATCCTTCTCCGCAGCTGCATAAACTTCATCTTCCTGGGCATAGTAAAAATTAGGACTGTCCAGTCGCGGATGATCTTCCCTAAAAGGTGTTTGTGGTGACTCTCCCTTCGCATAATCATCAAACGGACCTAAATAATGTTTTAAGCCGGTTATTAAAGCCACATGTTCAATGGATTTTTGCGGGGAAAGGGCTTCTAAAAGATTTTTTATCATCGCGCCATTCACCTTTATATTTTCGGCTTCTGTGTCCTTGCGCATCCATGTAGAAATATATACATGGGTTGGCCTTATCCCTGCCAAAGTCGATTTTAGGCTCTCCTTTTCCAATAAATCTGCGGCTATTGGAATTAAACCTTCCAAATTTAAATTTGGGTTTCTTGACAACCCATACGTTTCCCAACCCTTATCAATTAAGGATTTCGCAATGCTACTTCCAGTTATTCCGGTGACGCCGACTACCAAAGCTGTTTTTTTCATGATCTTTTTTTCAAATTTACGCAAAAGAGAGGGAGTTGCTAAACTATCTGAAATTTAAAGGATTATTACTCCCATTGAATTACCTCTTTTTTCACTATGAACATCAAGGCAGAGATTCTTCTTTAAATTCTTTTTATAGACATTTCCCGGTTCTTTCAAGATTACAGAAGGCACGACGTCATTAGACCTCATCAAAGATTTGATGAAATATTATTTTTACGAACCATGTTTAAAGATTCCAGTTTATCCAACATATTTAAAGATTAACTGAATTTCCCTTTCATAATTTTAAGAAAATATTTAGATTTACCATACTTACTTCTGAATCTGTCTACCCTACTTCCAGAATTTGATTTAAGCACCAATTTTTAACCCCAAAAAAATTCCATGGCACTGTTCCAGGTATCGGTACTTAATACATATCTTAAATCACAGGAAGAACAAAAACTGGCGAATGCCTTTAAAAAGTTCTCCAAATATTTTCACAATCCTGCTATCCAGGAAAATATCCGGAATTCTAAGGAGGAGCAGTTTCAAGCGACTTTTCTTAATGAGCTTTTTGTCAATGTTCTTGGATATACTTTAAATCCGCAGCCGGATTTTAATCTTTCTACGGAATTTAAAAATGAAAACAACGCCCGTAAGGCTGATGGTGCTATTCTTCAAGATGGTGCCGCAATAGGGGTTATTGAACTAAAAGGCACCAATACAAAAGATCTAGAAGGGATCCGACGGCAGGCTTTTGATTATAAGGTGAATCAAAAGAGCTGCGTTTATGTGATCACGTCCAATTTTGAAAAACTTAGGTTTTACATAAATGATGCAACAGAATTTATAGAATTCGACCTTTTTCTTCTTACAGCCAAGGATTTTACGCTGCTATATTTATGTCTTCAAAAAGAGAATATCCTCAAGAATTTACCCCTGAAGATCAAGGAATCTTCTGTGGTAAAAGAAGAACAGATCACAAAGGATTTTTATAAAGATTACTCCGTCTTTAAACGCGAGTTATACCGGGATCTGGTGCGGCTCAATGCAAAGACCCTAAAAAACATACGGCTCAGTGACCCCGACTTTTCGGGGGTGGAAGAGTCGAATCCAGATTATGAAAAGTCACAGGCACAGCTGCTGCGGCTGGAGAAAAATGTAAAACTCGAGCTGTTCAAGAAATCGCAAAAGTTAATAGACCGGTTCCTCTTCATATTTTTTGCTGAAGATCGCGGCCTCCTCCCTCCCAATTCTACCATTAGGATTGTGAAAGACTGGAACAAGCTGAAAGAACTTGATGCTGTTGTGCCTTTATATAATCGCTTTAAACTTTATTTTTCATATCTGGACCAGGGTCGAAAAAGCACAGATACCAGAGCTGAGATTTTCGCATACAACGGAGGACTTTTCAAGCCTGACAATCTTCTGGATCGCCTGGAGATAAACGATGAACTACTGGCAAAACACACCACCCAACTCTCAAAATACAATTTTGAAAGCCAGGTAGACGTGAATATTCTTGGGCATATTTTTGAAAATTCCCTGAATGAAATTGAAAGCGTAAGCGCCGAAATTGAAGGAGACGACTTTGACAAGCAGAAAAGCAAACGCAAGAAAGACGGCGTTTTTTATACCCCAAAATACATTACCAAATATATTGTAGAAAATACCCTCGGCAAGCTTTGTGAAGAAAAGAAAAGCGAGTTGGGCTTCCGGGAAGATGAATATTATAAAGGACGAAAAAGACGGCAAAAGGATACCCTGGAAAGTTTGATAAAGATCCTGGACGATTATCGCGATTGGCTATTGAAACTCACTATTTGTGACCCCGCCTGTGGTTCCGGCGCATTCCTTAACCAGGCACTTGACTTTTTAATAAAGGAACACCGCTATATAGATGAGTTGAAGTCAAAACTCTTGGGTGGCGGACTGGTATTTAGCGATATAGAAACAACAATATTAGAAAAAAATATTTACGGAGTAGATATCAATGAAGAGAGTGTAGAAATTGCCAAATTAAGCCTTTGGCTTCGTACCGCACAACCACGCCGAAAGCTCAACGACCTGAACAGCAATATCAAATGCGGTAATTCCTTAATTGACGATGAAAAAGTAGCCGGAGATAAGGCTTTTAAATGGGAGGAGGAATTTAAAGATGTTTTTACAAAGGGAGGTTTTGATGTGGTGATTGGGAATCCACCCTATGTGAGAGCAGATTCTCCGGGAAATGATTTAAAATTTCGAGCACATCTGACTACAGGAAATCAGTATAAAACATTAGCGGGAAAATGGGACCTTTATATTCCTTTTATAGAGTTATCTCATATTATTAGCAGCAAAATTGGTACAATTTCCTTAATTGTTCCTGATGCATATTGCCATGCAGAATATTCCACTAAATCATTAGAATATTTTACGGGGAATATAAGTTTATCGGGAATAGATTATTTTCCCGGAATATCAATTTTTGAAAATGTCGGTGTTCACAGTGTGATAGTAAATTTCCAAAAAGGTAGAAAAACATTTAATTATATTAAACGTGAGCATGATATTTTTAAAGTATACCATGAATTATCATTAAAGGAATATCCGACCAGTTTTAGAAACGATTTTAAGATGTCAATTCTTAAAACCAAACATAAATTAGTGCCCATTGAGGACGTTTTTTATATTACTAAAGGGATAGTAGGAAATAGTGATGAAAAAAAATTCAAGGGTGAATTTAAAGTAGGAGACTTAATATATGAAATTAAAGATGATGTTCATTCCCGCCTTTATTATGAAGGTAAAAACATATCCAAATGGTTTTTAAGTGATACAAGATTTATTGAATATAATACAGAAAGGTCTCCATCTAAATGGAGTAGAAAAGGTTTTTCTGAATTTTTCGAATCAAGAAAAATAGTTACCATGAGAAGTCCTGGGGTTGAACCTCGATCTTTTATAGATGAATTCTCAGGATTTTTTAACGAAAGTGCAATTGGTTTCGTTCTTTGGAAGGATTTAAATGGAATTCAAAATAAGTCCATTTCACAACAATATGATGATGATGAAGATCGTGAACGCAAGGAAAAAATCTCATCTAATTTTAAATTGTTTTATGCTCTTGGAATTTTTAATTCTAAGCTTATAAAGTTTGAATTAAATGCTGATAGACGTAGTAATATCCACATTTATCCTGATGATTGGAGAAAAATTAAATTACCTATTTCCACTTTGGATCAAATGACGCAGTTCGAACAAATCTGTAAATCCATTGTAGAAAGGCAGAATTCACTTAATCAGAAAATTCAAAGGTTTCAAAATTTCCTATCTTCGAAATTTTATCTAAGAGATCTAAATAGAAAACTCCAATCCTGGCACAATCTGGAATTCGGAGAATTCCTTAAGGAGTTAAATAAAGCAATCAAAACTACCAATAAAGTTCGTACCAAAGAAGGCCACTCCCCCATTCCGGAACTCACCAAGAAAGATGAATTTGAATGGATGGAGCTGTTTGAGGAAAACAAGAAAAAATCTGTGGAGCTGCAGCTGGAAATTGAGAATACAGATAAGGAAATTGATTTGATGGTTTATAAGTTATATGATCTCACTTATGAGGAGGTGTTGATAGTGGATGAGGGAATTGGGATGAGGGAGGAGGAATATAAGAATTATGAAGTTGAAAAGAACATTAATGAAGTGAAAATATAAATTTTAGTATAGGCAGAAAAATTACAGGATAAAGAGAGTAAAAAAAATATTAGAACGAGTTGGGCAAAATTATTTTGAAAATTGAAAAAGAAAACAATTCAAAGATTAGAGGAATTAAAAACTAAAGTTAGTCAACTCTCCGACTATTATTATTCTGAAGTAGATTTCAAAGAATATAGCAACACTAATGATAAAAGCTTACAGAACAAAATATTAGAAAGAATTGAATCACGAGTTGATGAAAAAAATGAACTTTACAGGCAAATCCTAGCCTTTCTTAGAGCAAATTTAGATAGAAAAGAAAACGTGGATTATTTTGAAAATTTTGGACGTATCACATTTCGCCCAAAACAAGGATTAATTTATAACACGTTCTATTATCTTAATAATGAGGCTTGGAAAGATGATAAAACAAGATTAATAAATCTATTGGATTTATTAAAAAGTGAATTCAAAGAAAGAATGAGTAGTAAAAAGTCATTGGACAATGAAAAAAAAATTAGCGAGATAAATATTTTTTCAAGTGTATTATTTTGGACAATACTTATTGCTTCAACAGGAACAGGTTTTTTTCTTGGCTCCTACAAAGCTGAATATGACAAAACCGATCTGAAAAAAGAATTGAAATTAGAAAAAGAAAAAAATCTTAAACTACAAGAAGAAAAAAACAACCTAATTTATAAACTTAAAAATACTAATTTGAGCAAATAACTTTGCCTAAGTCGTTTAATAGCAAATAGCGGGCATTCCGATGAAAAGTGATATTTTAGAGACCAAGTAACAAACAACTAAGCCGACAAAAACGCTTCCCTACTCCCACCACTTACGTTAACCAAGGCCGTAATGCATTTGAAAACAATAAAATGGAACACATAATAAACATACTGAAAGACGAAAATAATATAATGATCTTAGCAATTGTTGTCCCTTGGATTTTTGCTTTTTTAACTTTAATAATATCATTTTGGTCCACCAAAATTAATTCAAAAAATGGCTTGCTGAATATTAACAAAACTGTTTTATCTGAAAACAGACAAAAGTGGATAAATGACTTAAGAGAAAGTGTATCTGAATATATTGCAGTTCACTCCTTACTTGAAAAAGGGACTTCTGACGCAAAATCAGATATTGAACAAATTAAAAATTTGACTTTTCTTCAAACTAAAATAATGCTTATGTTAAACCCGAATGAAGAAGAAAGTAAAAAACTAACTGTAGAAATGGGTAAAATATCAAAACCTCAAAGTAAAAGGACGGATATTAACGCAAGTGAAATTAAAGCAAATATTATGGTGTTGACTCAAAAAATTCTTAAAACAGAATGGGAAAGAGTTAAAAAGGTAAAATAAATACGCATTACAACACCAAAAATAATTGCTATTTTCAGCTTAACCATAAGTCATTGCTGTTTTGTTATGGCTGATTTTCCTGTCGAAAATCTTCGCCACCAAATCGCACTATTTTAATACAGTGGAACATAATGCGAGTAAACCCTAGAAAATTATGATTAAAAAAGAATTTGTACAAGGATCTTTATTTGAAGAAGACTATCTGTTAAGAACATTAGGCGGACTCGCAACTTCACCTGAAATTGCTTTAACAGAATTGGTGGCCAATGCCTGGGACGCTGGAGCAACAATGGTAGATATATTTATTCCTGATACTTTAGGAGAAAATCTTGTTATTGAAGATAATGGAATCGGTCTCACAAAAAAGGAATTTTACTCAAGATGGATGAAGTTAGGCTATAACCGAATTAAACATCAAGGTAAAAAAGTTACTTTCCCTAAAGACGTTGACTTGCAAAGATATGCATATGGCAGAAATGGAGTTGGTCGACACGGAATGCTTTGCTTCAACAATGAATATAATGTTATAACCTCTAGCAATGGTAAACAATCAACTTTCACAATAACAACCAAAAGTGAAAAAGAGCCCTTTATTATATTGTCAGAGAGCTTTGAAAAAGCTACAACAACAGGAACTAAACTAGTCGTAGAAATTCAAAAAAATCTGCCAGAATCTGATCATATATTAGAAGTAATTTCTGCAAGGTTTTTACACGACCCCAAATTTAATGTTTCAATCAACCGACAAAATATTCAGTTAGAAGAACATAAAGGATTAATATTTTCCGAGCCAATTAGTGTGGACGACTTTGAATTAACAGTGCATTTAATTGATTCTAAAAAAACAAGAAAATCCACAATTTATCAAGGCATTGCCTTTTGGCAAGGTGGTCGTTTAGTTGGTGAACCATCTTGGATTGTTGGAAAAAACATGGTTTTAGATGGTCGAACTAAACAAGCTAAAAGATACTCGGTTGTTGTAGAAACAAATGATTTAGCTGAATATATTCTTGAGGACTGGACTGGATTCAAAAACCAAAAATCATTGGAAAATGTTTTCGATAAAGTTGATGAGGTTGTTCAAGAAATGTTTTCCAAAATTGCAAAGGAAAATATAGATGAAACTACTAAACAAATTAAGAAGGAATATAGGAAGGAATATACAGCATTAAGCCCACTTGGTAAATATGAGTTTAACGAAGCGATAGAACATTTAACTATTACCAATCCTACCGCAAGACAAGAAGCTATTAACCTCGCTGTGGAAACAGTATTAAACCTGGAGAAAACAAGAAGCGGTAGCGAATTGTTACAAAAAATATCTTTATTTACAGATGAAGATGTTGAAGGATTAAATCAATTGCTCGATAAATGGACTGTCAAAGATGCTTTAACTGTTCTTGACGAAATTGACCAAAGAATTTCTGTAATTGAAGCAATACGCAAATTAGGGAACGATAAATCAATTGATGAGTTGCACGTTTTACATCCATTAATTGCTAGTGCTAGATGGATTTTTGGACCAGAATATGATTCACCAGAATATGCATCTAACAATCAATTACAGACAACTGTTGAAAAAGTTTTCGGTCAAAAAATTGATAAAACCATATTTAAAAATCACAGGAAAAGACCAGATATCGTAGTTAAAGGAAATTCTACGTTTTCAATTACTGGTACACAGGCGTTTGATAACGAGAGTATGTTAAACACTACTGACAAAATTCTAATAATAGAACTAAAACGTGGTGGATTTGAACTAACTCGAACCGAACGTGACCAAGCAGTTGGATATGTCGAAGACTT
>Ga0314774_1001751_pt1 | contig 13337 bp, 10 predicted proteins | sample MetaGCBIA2018_FD_204515 | JGI IMG/M metagenome (GOLD analysis project Ga0314774, IMG submission 204515) | Cryopeg brine microbial communities from Beaufort Sea near Barrow, Alaska, United States - CBIA 2018 | ecosystem: Environmental > Aquatic > Marine > Coastal | place: USA: Alaska | collected... | reverse complement strand
CGGCAGGATCGGCGTTTAGTTCATACACCGTTCTGCTGTCTGAACAGGCACGAGTGACCACCAGCTTTTCCTGTCCTTCTTTCATGTGATGACTGGAAAATACCCGGAAGTCTAAAGGCGTGTTTACCAACATCACCGTGGCAGCGCCAGCATGAAATCGGCCGTCGTGAAATACATGAGTGTTGGAGAGGCGCTCGTCATCGCCTGCCGACCCACCGAATTGCGGAATGCTGCCGAGTGCTGCATTAAGCGTGGCAAGCACCAACTCTTCACGGCTTGAAAGCCCGTCCAATAAGGTGATAGCAAACGTATTGCCTTTGATGGGTGCCAGACGCGCGTTACGACAGTTCGTTAGCAGGCCATCAATAACGTTTTGAGCATCAAGGAGCGAAAACCGGTCCATTTCACGAATCAGCGCGCAGTCGATCGAGAAAAAGCGACTGTCGAAGCCAATGGCTGTAATGCACCCCCGATCATAACCACGGCTGGTAATTTCGCCTGCCGAGGTGCAGCCTGACAGGCGCACATTAGGAAACACCTTCTGCAAAGCCGGCCCAAGCCTCTCAAGGTCGTACTCTGCAGAACAGAAAAACAGGACATAGCCCAAGTGCGAATGGCTGAGCTGACTGGCCAGACTGTTCGCCGCCAGAACCGGCTCGCGAAGGCACGTACTGGCCACACGAACGGCGGGCTGAGTCATTACTGACTGCATAGGGAGTAGTTCCGCAGAAAAAGATCGTCTCCAACATTCTACGGATTGCAGCCGGTTCGCCAATGCAACTTCAGTGCTTTTTATAGGAGCACCAAAATGTTCGTAAGTCATTGATTAAAAAACTCCTTTATCAATGCCGAACGGCAAGGTCGATGCACCCATCAGAAAACCAGCACTTTAGTTCTAGCCAGCAGCGCAAGCAAGGCGGTGGAGCCATGGCTCCACCGCTTGTGGCGAGGCGTTTTAGAACGTGATAACCGCGCCAAGGGCGATGGTGTCCGCGTCGGTGGTGGTGGCACCGGTCGTGCGATTCTTCTGCTCAAACATATTGTATTCTGCCACCAACTTGAAATTGCTGTTCACATCGTGGAAGAAGCCGAAGGTAGTGCTCTCGGTTTCAAAGTCCAGAATTTCGGCATCAGTCTCGCCGTAAGACAGCACCAGTCGGTTAGCGCCAAAGGCGTAGGCGCCCTGTACTAAAAATCCGTCAGCATCGTCTTCGGTCACCGCAGAGTTACCAATCAACACCGGATTGTCGCCCTTTGAAGTAAAGCCAGACGCCGCCAGAGTGAGCCCGGCAACCGATGCTTTAAGGCCGTAACCAACGCCAGTACTGTCAACGGTGGTGCTGCCATTCTCCGCCGACTGATAGCGGCCATTGACCCAGCCGGTAAGCGCTACGTTGCTCAAAGTGGTGGCGTAAGTCACCTCAGATTCGAACCGCGGTGCAGCATTCTCATCAGCTGCAGTACCGGTTACCGTGTCTGCAGGATCCAGAACACCAACAGCAATATTAAAACCGGACATTTCGGGCGCCCGGTAGGTTATCTGGGCTGACGGTGTTGGGTACGGATAGCCGGCGCGAATATTGCCGAATGACACACCTCCCGCGGTACCGGGAGAACCGAAGCCCATCAGGATTTCATCAAGGAAAATGTTAGAGCGTGCGTACAGACCAAAATCTTTACCAATTAGCACCTGACCAAAACCACCGTCAACGGTGGCGTAAAACTGGCGCACATCAATAGCAGTATCGATTCCTGAATCCAGGCTGTCGTTGATCGACGTCCAGAATGACGAGCGTCCACCCAGGGTAAGATCACCCACTTCTTTGCCGAAATTAAAGCCGATAGTGTTGGGCAAGAAACCCATTTTCACGCGGGAGTCGCGGGTATTGTTTACGTTGTTGTCACGATTTACGTAAAACGCGTTGAAATAACCATCAACAGAAAAAGAAGTGCCGTCTTCGTTATACAGCTCTACCGCCGCATTCGCCGCCGCACTGGCTCCCATTGCAGCCGCCATCGCAATGACCAGGCCTGACCGTCTGATTTTATTATTGTTCATAATTCCCCCGGGGTATGTTTGGACATTCAGAACGAGGCGCTGTTTTAGCGGCGCCGCAAGCGAGATCTTTCGCCTGAACTCCATAGTCCGCGAACGCAGATAACCGCGGTATTCGCCGGGGGAATCGGTTTCATGCTTATTTGGGAGGGATTAGAAATCTGAACTTTGGGATGAGAGCATTTCGACCAGTGCACACGAACGCCAAAACAAAAAAAGCCCCCGAAGGGGCAAATTGCTGGACCGAATCAACGTCCTTGGATAATCAGTGACTGATCATCCAAGGACGCATGGAGGGGAACATTTTCTTCCCGTCAGCGGTGTAAAACAGCATAGCCTTCCCGGGCTTGGGTGAACCACAGCCGCAACTTCGGCTGTGTTCTTTGTCGTTCTCCCGGCGATCAGCGGTTGAAAACACAGGCTCATGGCGGGAACGCTCATTCCGCTCCAACGCCGTTCGCTTTGCGGTGTCCATGCTCGCAATGTGCGGAGCTAACACAATCACCCTGGGCGACAACACGTTGCAGCTAGGACATTCCGCCGGTTTGGCGGCGTCTGCCATGGTTGCCAATGTGTTAAACAGACCGTGCTCCCGGCACTTATAGTCATACACAGGCATAGCGTTTACTCCTTGTCTTTCGACAGCGGTAAATCTATTCCGCCCGTGACCATTTTCTTCGGCCCTTCGGCACACGGGTTGATATCAAAGTCAAAGATGCCGGTTGGCAGCCAGAGCGTGGCACAGGCGTTCGGAATATCAACCACGCCGCTGATGTGACCTTCCACCGGCGCGCAGCCCAGAATTGAATAGGCTTGAGCCTTGGTGTAACCGAACTTGGTCATGTATTCGATGGCGTTCAGGCAGGCCTGACGATAGGCTACGTGTACGTCCAGATAATGCTGGCCGCCGTCTTCGTCAACGGAGATGCCTTCAAAAATCACATAATCATCATAACGGGGCTTGATCGGGCTGGGCTTGAACACCGGGTTCTTAATGCCGTACTTCTTGATGCCATCTTTGATCAGGTTAACCCGCAGGTGAATCCAGCCGGCCATTTCAATGGCGCCACAGAAGGTGATTTCACCATCGCCCTGACTGAAGTGAAGGTCGCCCACCGACAGACCGGCACCGTCCACATACACCGGGAAGTAAACTTTCGAACCACGAGAAAGATCTTTAATGTCGCAGTTACCGCCGTGCTCACGGGGCGGCACGGTGCGGGCGCCTTCGGCACCTGCGGCTTTGGCCGCATCACCTGTTAACTGGCCCATGTGGGCGGTATCACCGTGCGGCAATGTGGCCAGTGCCGGCACACGCTCCGGATCAGTAGCGACCAGCCCTGCCTCACGCTTGTTCCATGTGTCCAGCAGCTCTTTCGACGGCAGACAGCCAATCAGGCCCGGGTGAATCAATCCGGCAAATTCCACATTGGGAATATGGCGGGATTTGGTGAACATGCCGTTGAAGTCCCAGATGCTTTTCTGAGCGTCCGGAAAGTGCTCGGTCAGAAATCCACCGCCGTTCTGTTTGGAAAAGAAGCCGTTAAAACCCCACTGGCTCTCTTTGAAGGTGCCGATATCAAGAATGTCGACTTCCAAAAGATCGCCGGGCTGCGCACCCTCCACACCAATCGGCCCCGACAGAAAGTGCACCTGGGTCAGATCCACATCGCGCACATCGTCGGCGCTGTCATCATTTTTAATCTGGCCACCGGTCCAGTCGTAGCACTCGACAATGAAGTCATCACCGGGCTTGACAGTGGCCACCAGAGGAATATCCGGGTGCCAGCGGTTGTGGACTTTGTCGTTCTCGTAGGCCGACTTCGACAAATCAATCTTGATAATGGTTTCAGCCATAGCGGCGGCTCCTTGGGGTTATTGGCTTACACGTTTAGTTAACGGCTCTACTATCCGAAATTCGGCCCCTTGGGGGATATTCGCGAAATGCCCCCTGTGCCTACGTCATTCGACGTATTGGTGCACGCTCACCTCTCTACATTTCATGCTGGCCTCGAACCGATAGCAATGCGGATTCGCAAGCAGCGCCCGCGCTACCGCCGGTTCCAGGCGCTGACGGAAGGCCCGCAGCATTTCCCGGGCGCCATAGCGGACATCGTAACCGCGACACAGCTCCTCTCTCAGCTTAGGCGAAAGAGACAGATTGGCCTGTTTTTTTGACAATCGGCGATTCAGGCCCGCCAATTCGATAACCAACAGTGCCTCCAGCCAATTGTCTGTAAGGCGATTGAAAGTAAGAATCTGGTCAATGCGGTTGAGGAATTCCGGGTCGAAATGCCGGCGCAGAGCGGTATCGCGTATGGCCTCGACGTTGCCGGGTGATAACCCGAGCCAGCTTCGCCAGCCCTTTTGGTAGCGCTGTTCGAGCGCCTCTGCATCCAGTGCCCCGGCGTTGCTGGTCATGAAAATCAGGGTATTGCGGAAGTCGACCTCCCTGTTACCAGAGGGAAACATCAGCCGGCCGGTATCCAACACGTTCAGCAGGGTGCGCACCACCTCCTTGCTGGCCTTCTCGATTTCATCGAACAAGACAATACCGGGTTTGCTGAACGAGCCCTGTACCTTGTCCAGATCAAACAGACTGTGGCCTTCCTTACTGCCCACGTAACCCGGCGGTGCACCAGTTAGCGCGGCGGCGTAATGTTCCTGGACCAGGGTGTTCATATCGATGCGACACAGGCCATCGCGGTTGCCGTGAATGGCTTCGGCGATCAGGCGCACTGTTTCAGTTTTGCCTACGCCGGTGGGGCCAAGAAACAAGTGCACCGCCAGCGGTCGGTTTTCCTCGCCGATGTCGGCTTTCACCCGCACCAGCATAGATTCCATGGCCGTCAGGGCGTCTTCCTGGCCAACGATGTTTTCCCGTAGGCGGGACATAACGGCATCTGGCTCAAAGCGGAACCGGGAGGCACGAGCCGGGCCTGAAACGGCCCGGCTCTTTTCAATGGATTCCCGATTGGCTTCCAACCGTTCATTGATAAACGGCATCAGCGCCTCCCGGCTTTAAGCTCCTGCAGAATTTTCCTTACCATCGACTGGCAGGTCGCCCACTGGGCACTCGGCCACACCGACGGTTTTACGGGTCATGGCCTCCACGTTTTCCTGCGCTTTTTGGGCGTCCATCACCCAAGTGCGGTAAAACTCGAACGGGCAGTCCGCGACACCCTTGTCTCCGTCGCCGGAGTTGTGAACGCCGGTGTAGCCCCGATGCAGCAGCTTGAACAGGTGATTCTGGGACTGGTCATTCTTGCGCGCATCGCGGATCTGGCTTACCGAAAGCTGAGCGTACTGAATGCCCATGTCTTCCTCACCACACTCACCCAGAGTACGGCCATCGAAACCGATGATCGCCGAGTGGCCGAAGTACGAATAGACACCGTCAAAGCCGGAAGCGTTGGCCACCGCCACATAGCAATTGTTGGCCCAGGCCATGCTCTTGGACATCATCACCTGCTGCTCTTTGGCCGGGTACATGTAGCCCTGGCAGCGCACGATCAGCTCGGCGCCCTTCATGGCGCAGTCCCGCCAGATTTCCGGGTAGTTGCCGTCATCACAGATGATCAGGCTGATCTTCATGCCCTTGGGGCCTTCGCTGACGTAAGTGGTGTCACCGGGGTACCAGCCTTCGATCGGGCACCAGGGAATACACTTGCGGTACTTTTGAACGATTTCACCGTCACTGTTGATCAGAATCAGGGTGTTGTAAGGCGCCTTGTTGGGGTGATCTTCGTGGCGTTCGCCGGTCAGCGAGAAGATGCCCCAGGTATTGGCCTCACGGCAGGCGGCGGAGAAGATGGCGGTTTCGTCGCCGGGAATGGTGGCGGCGGTTTCCATCATCTCGTCGTTGTCGTACATGATGCCCATGGTGCTGTATTCCGGGAACACCACCAGATCCATCCCCGGCAGGCCCTTCTTCATACCCTTGACCATGTCCGCAATCTTGCGGGCGTTGTCCAACACTTCGGCCTTGGTATGCAGCCTCGGCATCTTGTAGTTCACTACCGCCACGCCGACGGTATCGTTACTGCTGGAAATATCACCGTGTCTCATGGTTATCCTCCTGTTTAAACCGCTAGATAGCTGGCGATCTTGTCCTGATCCGCGTCAGCTCGACTTTCTTCGTGGACGATGGCGCCCTTCTCGATCACCAGAATCCGGTCCGCCACATCCATCACAAAACTCAGCACTTGCTCCGACACCACAATCGACAGGCCACGCTCATCCCGGATGCGCCGCAGGGTCTGGGCGATTTCCTTGATGATGTTGGGCTGGATGCCTTCGGTGGGTTCGTCGAGCAACAACACCTTGGGCCGGGTGGCCAGTGCCCGGGCGATGGCCAGCTGTTGCTGCTGGCCGCCAGACAGGTTGCCGCCGCGACGGTTCTGCATTTCCTTCAGCACCGGGAACATCTCATACAGATCCTCCGGCACCTTCTTCTCGCCCACGGCAGCCAGGGCAGCCTCAATGTTCTCGCGCACCGTCAGGGTGGGGAAAATCATCCGCCCCTGGGGCACAAAACCGATACCTGCACGAACCCGCTGAAAGCTCTTCAGGTTGGAAAGATTGGTGCCGTTGAGGCTGACTTCACCGCTCTTGGTGGGGATCATGCCCACCAGGGATTTCATCAGCGTGGTCTTACCCATGCCGTTACGGCCGACCACGGCCACAATTTCGTTTTTGGCCACATCGAGGTTCAGATCATTGATGATGGTGCTTTGGCCATAGGCCACCGAATGATGTTTGATGCTTAGCATGATCAGTGCCCCAGGTAGACTTCGATGACTTTCGGATCCGACTTCACGTGTTCGATGGACCCTTCCGAGAGAACCTTGCCCTGATGCATCACCGTGACCCGGTCGGCGATGTCGCCGACAAACTGCATGTCATGCTCAACCACCAGAACCGTGTGGTCCTTGGTGATCACCCTGAGCAATTCCGCCGTTTTCTTTCGTTCTGCCACAGACATGCCCGCCACCGGCTCATCCAGCATCAGCAAGGCCGGCTTCTGGATCAGCAGCATGCCGATCTCCAGCCATTGCTTCTGGCCGTGACTGAGCGAGGCCGCCGGTTCGTTCAGAACATCCGTAAGGAAGATGGTTTCTGCCACCCCCTCCACGGCCTCAATAACCGCCGCGTCCCGCTTGAAGGCCAGTGCCCCCATCACGCTGTGACCTTTCGGATAGGACACTTCCAGGTTTTCGAACACCGTCAGGTCCTCGAACACCGACGGGGTCTGGAACTTCCGGCCCACGCCCGAGTGAACGATCTGGTGTTCCTTGAGTTTGGTCAGCTCCTTGCCAGCAAACTTGATGGACCCGGTGGTGGCCTTGGTCTTGCCGCAAATCAGGTCCAGAACGGTGGTTTTACCGGCGCCGTTAGGGCCGATGATGACCCGGATTTCCTTGGGATCGAGATAGAAAGACAAGTCATCCACCGCCTTGAAGCCGTCAAATGACACGGTCAGACCCTCGACCGCCAGCAGGAAGTCTCCGCTTTTGCTTTTGGCTGCAGTCATCACGATTTCTCCGGGCTGTAGGTGTTGGCCATCGAATCGAAGTCATCGTCCTTTTCAGCGGGCGGCTTTGCCCCCTCAGCCTTGGCCAGGGTTTCGGCTTCACCTTTGTTGCGTTTGAAGAGGCGGTCTTCCAGGGGCATGATGTAGCTGCGGTAGAGCCCGGCCAGGCCATTCGGGAAGGCCAGCACCACCCCGATGAACAGGGCACCCATGGCGAATGGCCAGAGCTCCGGGAAAGACTCGGAAAACCCGCTCTTGGCCGCATTGACCAGCAGCGCGCCGTAAACCGCACCGAGAATGGACAACCGGCCACCCAGGGCACAGAAGATGACCATCTCGATGGAGGAGACGATGCCGATGAACGACGGCGACATGAAGCCGACGAGCAGGGTGAACAGAGCGCCGCCGATGCCGGCAAAAGCCGCTGCCAGACAAAACACGAAGATCTTGAAAGCCGCCACGTCATAACCGGAAAACCGTACCCGCATTTCCTGGGCGTTCATCGCCACCAGAATCCGGCCCAGCTTGCTGTTCTGGACAAAGCGCGCCACGAACAGGACTAGGAACAACATGCCAACACAGATAAAATACAGAGTGGTCCTGGCCTCATCTGTGCGGATACTCCATCCATTCAAGGTCTGCAGATTGGTAATACCGTTAACGCCGCCGGTGTAACCCTGCTGCCCGATAATCAGGATGGTCAGGATGGCAGCGATGGCCTGGGTGATAATGGCGAAGTACACACCACCCACCCGCCGGGTGAACATGGCGAGGCCGATGATGAAAGCCAACAGCATGGGTACGCCAATCACCGCGAACAGGGTGAAGGAGAAGCTGTGAAACGGTTGCCAGAACCAGGGCAGCTCGGTGATCTGGTTCCAGTCCATGAAGTCCGGGATGCCCGGAGTGGACTGGATGGCGGTAGCCTCCGGCGTGGAGGCCTCCAGTTTCAGGAACATGGCCATGCAGTAACCGCCGAGGCCAAAGAACACACCCTGGCCCAGGCTCAGGATGCCCGCTTTACCCCAGCACATCACCAGGCCAACGGCAACGAAGGCGTAGGTCAGGTACTTGCCCACCATGTTCAGGCGGAACGAGTCCAGGAACAGCGGCAGGATGACGACCAGCAGCGCCGCCAGTCCCAGATAATACAGTCCCTCACGGGAGACAAACCATTTCATTGGGGATGAAGTTTTCATCACAATCTCCTAGCGACGGACCTTGAGGGCCATGAGTCCTTCCGGACGTATCATCAGGATGCCGACGACGACCAGCAGGGTCAGTACCTTGGCCATGGAACCGCTGAGGAAGAACTCCATGGTGGACTGGGCCTGGGATATGCCGAAGGCTGAAACAATGGTGCCGATCAGGCTTTGCGCTCCGCCAAACACCACCACCAGGAAGGTATCAACAATGTAGGCCTGGCCGGATGAGGGGCCGGTTGAACCGATCATGGTGAACGCAGCGCCGGCAACACCGGCTATGCCACACCCGAGAGCAAAGGTGGCCCGGTCGATCCCGGCACTGTTGATACCGACGGCTTCGGCCATGGAGCGGTTCTGAACCACGGCGCGCACTTTCTTGCCGTAGCCGGAGCGGTACATGAGCAGGTAAAGCCCAACGGCAATAGAGAGTGCAATGATCATTACGAAAAGGCCGTTAATCGGCAGTTCCACCATATCGGTCACACTGAATGCGCCCATCATCCACTCCGGCAGGTCAACACCCACCTCCCGGGCGCCAAATATGGAGCGGTAGGCCTGCTGCATGATCAGGCTGAGGCCCCAGGTCGCCAGCAAGGTATCAAGTGGTCGGTGATAGAGGCGTCGTATTATGAGCCACTCCACGAGCGCTCCTAGTGCGGCACAGACCAGAAAGGCCAGAATCATGGCGACGAAGAAATACCCACCAAACAGCCCCGGCAGATAAGACTGGAAAAAACCCGATGTGAGATAGGTTGTATAGGCGCCGAGGATCATGAACTCCCCGTGGGCCATATTGATCACACCCATCTGACCAAAGATGATGGCCAGGCCCAGAGCCATCAGCACGAACACTGAAAACAGGGAGAGCCCGGCAAACCCCTGCATGGCAAATATCGACATCAATTCACTGCTGGTGTAGCCATCAAACATGACCCTATCTCCCCTTCAAACCAACGTGCTCCGCGTTTTGGCGGCAATGAACGCCGGCGCCCGAAGGCGCCGACTATCCGGCCTTACTGGTAACCTTCCGGGAAAGGATCTGGCTCCATCAGTTCTTCGGTCTCGAAGACAACTTTGTACTGGCCATCCAGCTGAGCCTGGCCGATACGGGTCTTGGACCACAGGTGATGATTCTCGTGGATGCGCACATAACCTTCTGGAGCCTTCTTGAACTCGATGCCTGCGAACTCTTCGCGGATCTTGTCGATATCGAAGGAGCCGGCTTTTTCAACCGCCGCTTTCCACAACCATGGGCCGAGGTAAGCCGCCTGGGTGACATCGCCGATGACCATGTCATCGCCATAGGCTTCCTTGAACGCCGCAACGAATTCCTTATTGTTGGCGTTGTCCAGGCTCTGGAAGTACTTCATGGAGGCGTAGATGCCTTCTACGTTCTCACCACCGATTCCGCGGATTTCGTCCTCTGTTACGGAGATGGTCAGAAGCAATGGCTTCTCGTCGGTGAAATCAACACCGGCCGCTTTCATCTGCTTGTAGAAGGCCACGTTGGAGCCGCCGACCACTGAAGCGAAGATAACGTCGGGTTTACGTAGCTTGATCTTGTTGATCACCGTATTGAACTGGGTATGGCCCAGTGGGTAGTACTCTTCGCCCACAACCTTGAGGCCCAGCTTGTCGATGTGCTTACGGGCAATCTTGTTGGAGGTACGTGGCCAGATGTAGTCAGAGCCGAGCAGGTAGAAGGTTTTCGCACCTTTCACCTCTGCGACCCAGTCAAGACTGGCAAGGATCTGCTGAGTCGCTTCCTGGCCGGTGTAGACCACGTTCGGAGACTGCTCAAGACCTTCATAAAAGGTGGGGTAGTAGAGCATGCCGTTGTACTGCTCCATCACCGGCAGGATCGCCTTCCGGGAAGCAGAGGTCCAGGCACCGAAGATAGCAGCGACGTTGTCCTGACGCAGCAACTTACGGGATTTTTCAGCGAAGGTCGGCCAGTCACTGGCGCCGTCTTCCTGAACAAATTCAATCTGGCGACCGAGTACGCCGCCGGAGGCGTTGATCTGATCAATAGCGAGTTTTTCCGCCTGCACCGAGCCGATCTCACTGATCGCCATTGTGCCGGTGATGGAGTGCAGGATGCCGACCGTGACGGTGTCGTCCGTAACCGCCAGTCCTGTGGTGTTGACCTCAGCCGTGCTCGGCGTCGCCGCTTGCGCGGAGGTAGCCAGCATGACGGACGCCGCCAGTGTCATCAGGCTCTTTCGAAACCCTGGCCTCTTGCCAAATGACCGCCCGGTGGCGGCTGTATCTGTGGTACCCATGGTGAATCCTCGCAGTGTTTGAAAGCCGGTACTGCGCTTCCTTCCGAAAGCACAGCGCCTACCCCAAACATTCTGCTCGGCCTCTTCATAGGCGCCCATTCGGTAATCGCCCCAGCGGACTACGTCATTTGACGCATTCCTGTTACCGCGTGGGCAGGCTAAACCTGCCCGTCACAAATAACCGCGCCTTGTCTTCTGCTCTCCTATATTGATGGCACGGAACTTGTTAAGCACTTGGTAATAGTGCCTGGCTCAACCGAAAGACACTCGAAACCGCACCAAAACCGGGCGCTTCCCGGGCTATACGGGCAACACAAAGATGGCCGCACGACAAAACATTTTCCGGGTTAGGCGCCGCTACAACCAATGGGTCGCCAATCAAACGCTTGAGGATTACGCCCTGCGTTTTACCGCCAAGAGCGCACGGCGCTGGTCTGCGGCGAGAGTCAGCAACACCGCCCTGGGTGCAATCTCGTTTCTCGCGTTGGAAGCCATTGGCGGTTCCATCACCCTGTACTACGGCTTTGATAACGCGGTGGCGGCCATTCTGGCGGTCAGCCTGGTGATCTTGCTGACCGCCATCCCCATCAGCTACTACGCCGCCCGCTATGGCGTGGATATAGATCTGCTCACCCGGGGGGCCGGCTTCGGCTATATCGGTTCAACCATTACCTCGCTCATTTATGCCAGCTTCACATTCATTTTCTTCGCCATCGAAGCAGCGATCATGGCGATGGCCCTGGAAATGCTGTTCGACATCCCCCTGGTTATCGGCTATCTGATCTGCGCGGTGGTGATTATTCCCCTGGTAATACACGGCATTACCACCATCAGCCGGTTTCAGGTCTGGACTCAACCGGTATGGGTGTTGCTGCAACTTGCGCCCTTCGTATTCATCATTTATGCCGACGCCTCCGCGGTGGGCGACTGGACCGAATTTGAAGGGCTGGGCAGCGCGGCCGGCCAAGGGCTTAACATGGTGGCGTTCGGTGCCGCCGCCGCGGTGGTGTTTTCGCTGATTGCCCAGATTGGCGAACAGGTGGATTTCCTGCGCTTCATTCCAGAGCCGCAGAGCCGGAAAGAAAAGCGGCACTGGTGGATCGCCGTTATGGCCGGCGGGCCAGGCTGGATTGTTATCGGCGCGCTGAAAATTCTGGCCGGGTCGTTTCTGGCCGTGCTGGCTCTGAATCACGGTATTGCCGCAAGCGAAGCTGCTGACCCAACGCAGATGTATCTGGTCGCGTTCAATTACATTACCCATTCGCCGGAACTTGCCCTGGCAATGGCGGGAATCTTTGTGATTTTGTGCCAGCTCAAGATCAACGTCACCAACGCTTATGCCGGCTCCATAGCTTGGTCAAACTTTTTCTCCCGCCTTACCCACAGCCACCCGGGGCGCGTGGTGTGGCTGTTTTTCAACGTCGGCATTGCGCTTCTGGTGATGGAACTGGGCGTATACCGCGCCCTGGAAGAAACCCTCGGGTTTTACGGCATTATCGCCGTTGCCTGGATCGGCGCCCTGGTCGCAGATCTGGTAATCAACAAACCACTCGGGCTCAGCCCCAAACACATTGAATTCAAACGCGCCCACCTTTACGACATCAACCCGGTCGGTGTTGGCGCCATGCTGGCCGCTTCCGTGGTCGGTATTATCTGCCATACCGGCGCTCTGGGCCAAATCGCCCAGGCACTGTCCCATTTCATCGCCATAGCCGTGGCGCTTATAATCGCCCCGCTGATTGCCTGGAAGACCGCAGGGCGCTTCTACATTGCCCGGCCGCCAGAAATCCTCGCGACAGATCGCGAGCTGGTGCAATGCACCATTTGTGAGCACAAGTTTGAGCCGGAAGACATCACCACCTGCCCTGCGTACGCCGGTATCATCTGTTCACTGTGCTGCTCCCTAGATGCCCGCTGCGGCGACGCCTGCAAGCCGGGTGCCGGTTATAGAGACCAGCTTCAGCGGCTTTTTGGAAAGCTATTGCCCCCAGCCATAGTGAGCCGCCTGCACTCTCGCCTTGGCCATTTCCTGACGCTCTTGTGCCTGATCAACGGCTTGTCAGGCTTGCTGTTGTCGCTGATCCACTACAAAACACCCGTAGCATCAGCAACAGAGGCCTTGCTGTTATCTGCCACCCTTTGGAAAGTGTTTTTTATCCTTTTGATTGTCACCGGGATCATCTGCTGGCTGTTTGTGCTGGCCCATGGCAGCCGGGTTGTGGCGGAGGAGGAATCCGAACGGCAAACACGACTGTTAATGG